>OQVN01000951.1_pt1 | contig 10488 bp, 9 predicted proteins | sample 1691621 | NCBI WGS metagenome assembly OQVN01 (sample SAMN03418278, study PRJEB22391) | human gut metagenome | biome: human-gut; feature: organic feature; material: feces | host: Homo sapiens | place: Tanzania | collected 2013-01 | reverse complement strand
TCCTCACCTGACCGGCGATGTCGTCCAGAAGGGCCGGGCCGCGGCCGTCGATCACTCCGGTGCCGAATATGGACATGTTCTCAACGCCCTCACCCCAGAAGACGGCCTTGCGCCCCTTGTAGGAGTAGATGTTCGTCGAGCCTACGATCACCGCGCCCTCGCGAAGCCTGATGCTGACCCCGGACTTGAGCTGCACGGCACCCGTGACATAACGTCCCACGCTGAACTCAAGCGTGCCGCCACCCTTGGAGGCGATGAAATCAATCGCCCCCTGAATGCTCGTGGTGTTGTCATGGACACCATTGCTCTTGATGCCGAAATTGGACGCCTTATAGACATTCTGGGAGAATCCCATTACGGAAAACAGCAGCAAAGCCGTCAATAACAATATTCTTTTCATTTCTTCTTGATGTTCTTGGTGTCCTTTGTGATGATCTGCTTCTTGCCCTTGGGAGCGGTCTCCTGATTGATCTGAAGGTTCTTCATACGAAGGCCGTTCACGTCATCGGTCACGATGGCCGGACGGTAATCCTCGCCGTCAACCGTGAGCTTCACGTTGTCGAAAACAATGCCGTCAGCGTGACGGATGTAGAATCCCCATGCCGGAAGCTCCTTCCAGTTGGAGAACTCAGGGTAACGGGTCTCCTGCTCCTCGATCGCGTCAAGTTCCTCCTTAGAGGTACCTGCGTAGGCATATTCAGGATCGGCGTGGCCCGGATAGACAATCTCGATGTTCTCCATACGGACATTCTCGATGCGAAGGCCAGGCAGACCGGCGATAATGCTCGGGCAGACGTTGCGAGGCAGATCCTCGACAGGGCCCTCATAGCTGTAGCCAGCGTCCGGCTTGTCGAACGGAACCTCGGCATACATATTCTTGATCACCACATCCTTAAGGCAAGGCACCTGACTGCCGTTGACATTGCGGGTTCCCGTACGAAGGAAGATCGGGTTGCCAGTGTTCAGGCTCTTGAGGCTGTCGATCTCCACATCCTCGATCTGAGCTCCGTCCACGGTGGCGATGGTGATGGCGCTGCGGTAGGTGTCGAATATGGTCATGTTCTTGAACCTGAAGTGCTTGAACTTGCCACGGGTGTAGGTTCCGAACTTGATGCCGTTGGCGCTGCTTCGTCCGACGCAGTTCTCTACAAGAATATTCTCGCTCACGCCATCGTTGCTGTGGCTCTTGAAGCAATATGAATCGTCGGAAGAGTCGATGTAGCAGTCACGCACGATGACATCGCTGCAATCCACCACGTCCAGACCGTCGTTGTTCCAGTAGCACTTGGCATCGACAGTGACGCCGTCGATCAGCAGATTGCGGCATTTGTCGTACTGCTGTGTCCAGCAGGCCGGATCCTTCAGGGTGATGTCCTTGATGGTGACATTGTTGCAGAGATACATATGGATGTTCTCCGGCCTGATGGTCTCGTTGACACGGTCGTTGCCGAGTTTGTCGTCAATGAGTCCCATGTGGACGAAATCCACGAAACGGACTCCGACATCGAAGCCACGGCCGTCAACGATGCCCTCTCCCGTCAGACCGATGTTCTCCTGCTTCACGGCAAGGATAAGCGCGGTCCATTTAGCGTCCGGATCCTTCACATAATCGTAAGGATTCAGAGAGCCGACAAGCGCGGCGTCCTTCTCGATGTGAAGGGTGACATTGTTCTTAAGATAAATGGAACCCGAAATGTAGTCCCCTTTGTCTAGCACGACACGACCGCCTCCACGTGAGGAAGCGAAGTCGATCGCGGCCTGAATGCTGGCGGTGTTCAGAGTGACCCCGTCCGGCCTCGCACCGAAATCACGGGCGAAAAAGTCCGTGGCTCCAAGCGAGAGAGCCGAACCGGCGAAGAGCAGCGCTGCGGCCGCGATTCCTAGTAAATTTCTCATCATTAATGTTTTATTAATATAGTTTCACTGGTCCTATCAGTCCCGCGCTGACGTAAGGCTGCTTGCGTTTGATGACAAAACGCTGCGCCACCTTGTTGTCCTTGAGGGTCTGGATATAGTTGCCCATAAGGGTCGTGACTTTCACCTCGATGGTGTTATCTCCCGGGCGGAGCAGTCCGGTAATGTCATACACACGCTCGCCGAACCACTTGACTCCCGCCGGTTTGCCGTTGACCCAAACCTCGCAGATGTCAGCCACCTTGCCGAGATTCAGGAACTTAGGAAGCTTACCGGACAGGGTCACGGTCTTCGTGTAGGTCACCTCACCCATAAAGTTCTTGAACGTGGTGTCCTTCATGTCCTTGAAATCCTGAAGAACGTCCAGACTGGCTGTCCAGGTGGAATCCGGCCAGGTGTGGTGCATCTTAAGATCCCATGCTCCCGTCACCTCAACGGCATCCGGGCCGTCAACCGGGAGAGTCTTCCACGCCGGAGCGCTGCCGCCCATCTTGTTGAATACGAACAGGGAAGTCTCTGAAGGGCCGAAGCGGAAATGCATCCTGCCGTCCTTGCCGACAGGAAGGACGAACCTCTTGCCGGAAGCCGGATCATAGAGCCAGGCGTGTTTCCCTGCGGTCACGGATTTCGGGAATATTATGTCCGTCTCACGGGCCTCGCTCATGTGGGCGTTCATAATGAGGAACATATCGCTGCCGTCGTCAGTAACATACTGGTTCTGAAGCAGGAACCTGTCCGGATTGCTGATCGTCAGAGTGTGAGGAAGATTGTACTTCTCCATCACGCCGGTGTACCATTCAAGATATTTCCCGTCAGCCGGTTTCTCAAGCAGGACGAAATTGTCGTTGTACTTATCCTTCAAACGCGCGACAGTTTCGGCGATCTGCTTGTCACGAGCTTCGAAATCCTTGAGTCCCAGCGATTTCTCTGGATATTTTCCGATGCAGAAGACCCTGCCGCCACCTTTCACGAACTCCTCCAGCTTGGCTAAGGTCTCCGGAGTGGTGCTTGTCACCTCAACGATGAACAGGGTACCATATTCCTTAGGCCCATAGCAGAGCTTGCCGTTACGGACAGTAGCGTCGCGAAGGATGATCTCGCTGACATAGTCCGCTCCGCCGCCGTTCTTGTGGATGGCCTCCCAGATCAAGGAGGTGTAAGGAATATTCAAGGCCACGGGGAACGGCTCGGTCTGCACGCCCATCGTGCTCCACATGTCGTAGTTGGCAGGGAGGATTGCGATGTCGGTGTACATATCAGCGTTCTGGAGCTGGCTGGCGATCCTCGCGCGGTAGTCGTTCAGCTTGTTAACGTAAGGCCACCAGGTGTTCCTCTCGTTGTGGAAGGTTCCGTACTGGACCCAGCCCGGGAACTCGGCCTCAAGCGGGGAGTAGTTGAAACCATGCCAAACAGAATGGGTTATGCCGGAGATCGCGCTCATGTCGGAGCCGACCTTCAGGAACTCAAGACTGGTCGTGAACACCTTGTAGGTGTTGGTCATCTCCTCGGCGCTGACAAGACGCTTGCCGGTAAGGTGGGCCGCCGACGAGACATATTTGTCAATCATCGTGTAGGCGCGTCCGCGGCGGTAGTCCTCGTCGCCCATCTCCTCACCGATCCTGTGCTTGAGCCAGTTGGTCGTCCAGGACTCCCCTTCCGGAATGTCCTGGCCAAGGGAAGACTCCTCGATGAAGAAGCCGTTGCCATAGGCCTGGGAGCGGGATTTCACACCCTTCTCCCTGCACCAGGAGAGGAACGTGTTCATGTACCGCTCGTTGAGCAACTCGGCCTTCGTGAGTTCAAAGTCGAAACGCACACGGTTCACCTGGTCCTGGAACTTATCGCCTTTCTTTGAGCCATAGTCGAAGCTCTCCACATTGCCAAGTCTGCCGACCTTGAACATCGTGAACGGAAGCCAAGGCATCAGGTCGTAACCTCTGCGGGCCTTGAACTCCTCAGGGAAGTCGCTCGTCCAGTTGCAGCCCTCAAGCTCCATACTGTCCACGAAGAAAGCCCTGAGATGCTTTGAGAGCGGTCCCAACTTGGCCTCAATCGTGTCGGTCATATTGTCAAGATAACGGCGCACAGCCTCGGCGTCCATGTGGTTCAGAATCGAACCAGCCGCGCCCGGAGCGCCGTTGATCACGCAGGCGAAGGAATCGTACTTCACCATAGCGTAGAACTGCCAGTTGCCTTCCGGTACATCCACCGTGATCACATCACCTTCGATGTTGCCCGACAGATCAATCGCCTCGCTGAGGTCGTTGATCGGATCCGGAGCGAGACAGACCGACACAAGTTCCGGAGTACGGCCGGTGTTCACCTTCGTCACCCCGGGATCTATATTCTTGAATATATTGAACTTGGACATCTCAAACCTCTCGCCCCCCGTCACCTTCTGCGCATAGGTGAGCATCACGGAGGCACGCTCCTCACGAGGCAGGGTCTCCGCTCCGAAAGGCCATCCTGATCCGATGATCAGGTCGCAGGTCATTCCAAGGCGTCCGGCCTCGTCGAACACGACCTTCAGCATGTCTATCCATTCGTCACTCAACCATTTGAGCGGCTTGGTGTCCATCGCGTCAGCTCCGTACGGGAACGAGATCGGATTGATCTCCACTCCACCGACTCCCGCATCCTTGAGGATGTGCAGCTCACGCACAAGCTCCTCTGCCTCAACGCGGTCGCCGTTCCACCACCAGCGCACGAACGGACGGTAGCGGCTGTCCGGATTCTGGAACTGTTTGTAGAGATCCTTGGATGTCGTCCTGGCCGAAGATTCGGACGAGAAGGCAACCAAGGAGGCCAAAGCAACAGATGCTGCCGCTAAAAATCTGGATATCTTCATGTTCCTATTCGTCAACGTGATTTACAACCTTCGGCTTGCTTGAATATACCAGATAGTTGTCGATGACGATGTTCATGTTGTCCTGCTTGTTGAGGAACTTGAAGGTCAGAGTGTGCTCGCCTTCAGGAAGATCGTACTTCCAATAGAGGTCCGGAGCCGCTCCGTTGCCCTTGATAGGGTTCTTGGCCACAGCGGAGAGCTTGCCGTCGAGGTATATCTCGACCTCGCCGACGTAACCGGTGTTGTCGTTGTAGCCGGCTCCCTTGTAGTAGTGGCTCTTCACAACGATGCCGTTGCCCTTGAACTTGATCTGGCCGATATTTGTGATGGTCTTCTTGACGTTGACCTTGACTTGAGGATAGTGCCCCTCGAAAGCCTTCTCGTAGCGCACGGCCTCCGGCTTCTGAACCTTGATTGTAACATTGTCACCATCAATTGAGCCACCATTACGCTCGATCACCTGAAGGGCTTGGCTGAGGGAATATTCAGTGGCCTTGTTGATGGAGATGTCTGTGTAGACGAAAGGTCTGTCCTCTACCACCTCGCAAGGCTTCCTCCAATATTCAGGAATATTCTTGTAACCCATCATTACTCCGAGGATTCCGGCGGCCGACGAAGGGTTGCAGTCAGAGTCCTGGCCGCAGCGGGTGGAAATGTCGATGGTGCGGTAGAAGTTCTTGTCACCGTAGAGGAGACCGATGAGGATGTAGCCGCTGTTGATGACGGCGTCGATGTTGAACTGGTTGTCAACCCCGTCCGGGCAGCCGATGTCGTAGCCATAGTGCTTGTTGAACAAAGCCCAGGTTATGTGCCAGTCCTTAGGGTACTGCTTGTGCCATTTGATGACATCAGCCATCGCCTTGTAGTAGTTGCTCTGCGCAGGGATGGCCTTGAGAGCCTCATTGACAACGAAATTCATGTCATCACTGACGAAGGCGAGAGAAAGCATCGCGGCGACATACACGCCGCCGTACCAACCGTCGCCGTAGTTCATCATGTGGCCGATCTCGTCGCAGTAGTAGGACGAGGCGTTGACCATTCCCGGAGCCATCAGACCGGCGTAGTCGGCTTCGATCTGGAAGTCGATGTCGTCGGCGTGAGGGTTGTTGCGCCAGTGGCCGGACTCCGGAGGCATCACACCGTTCAGGATGTTGTAGCGTCCGAGCTGGTTGGCGTGCCAGAGCGGGTATGGGGCATGGGCGAACGCGTTGGCGAATGACTCGATCGGAGCGTCAAGGCCTTCCTTCTGGAACACCTCCACGAAAGTGAGGTCCATGTAGACATCATCGTAAAGCCCGGGAACATTGTCGAACCACCATTTGATCGTGTGCTCGTGCCACGGAATCTCGATCTCGTCGTTCATGAAGCCGGAGTACTTGAACTCTGTCGGCCGGCCCAGCCACCCTTGATCTTGTCCATAAGAACCTCCTTGGTCATCTTGACCTCCTTCGGGAGCTTCTTGGCGGCCGCGTCGAATGTGGTTGTCAGCATAAGGACACCAGCGGCGATTAGGAATAAATTCTTGATTTTCATAATTCTTTGATTATTGATTATTTGTTTTTCGTAAAGATTCACTTATCCATGAGATGCCTCCCCACAGGATCTGGTTCAAGGCCTGGGACTCGTGCGAGAGGGTCGCGAAGATCATCCCGAACTGCGCCGGGATGCCGTAAACGTAGGAGATCGCCGAGGAGACTATGAAGTGGAACGCCCCGAATCCTCCCGGCACCGGGACGATCGAGGAAAGGCTTCCGGCTATCATCAGGAACAGAGCGTCGGTCAGATTCATGACCCGGATGGTGTCCACGGCCGAGGCGAGCTCGGGACTGACAGAGTCCGGGGATATTCCTTGAAGTGCCCAGAGAATCGTGACGCTCATCATCCAGTAGCAGAACCATATCCCGGCTGTCAGGGCAAGGAACTTCCACGCCCCCTCCATCTTGAGACAACTTAGGAAACCGGACCATACGCCCTTGCAGAATCCGCTGATTTTTCTGAGCGGGGTCCATTTGTCAGCGAAAAGGATTGCGCATAAAATGGCGGCAACCACGGCTGAAACTCCTGCGACCAAGATTGCGATCTTGCCGACGCTGATGCTGCCAGAGAACGCTCCGAAAATCCTCTCGGAGAAAAATCCGCCGAAACGCTTCCAAGTGAAAACCAGGAATATGGCCAGAATGCCGAACATGGCGAGCACGTCCACCGAACGTTCGAGGGCTGCGGTGCCGAGGACTTTGTCGTAAGAGGCGAGATGCCGGCCTTGATCTTTGGAATCCTTTTCGGAATGCGCCGTGATGTAGCCGCAACGGACGAACTCTCCGACACGTGGCAGGGCGATGTTCACCAGATAACTGATGTTGACAGCGTTGAAGCAGGTCAGACGGGACGTGGTTCTGTCAATGGGAAGAAGGAGTTCACGCCATCGCAAGGCCCTGAGCCAAAAAGCCAGCACACCGAACAGCATCGAAAGGATGACGAATTCCCAGCGGCAGGCTCTCAATCCCTCCAGAAAGTCGGTCCAGCCCACTCCATGGAATGAGCAGTACAGGAGAACCACCGCAAGCGCGATGGAAATCCCGTATTTAAGAATATTCCCGACCTTCTTGTTCATGTTACAAATTTAATCAAATATTCCTTAACTTTGTGATTTGGCACATCATGAATATCAAAATACAAAGATATGAAATCAATTTTAGGTATAGGAAACGCGCTGACGGACATTCTTGCCGTCTTTCCGGACGAGACTATGCTTCGTGAGTACCATCTTCCTCCGGGAAGCATGCAGCACGTGGATCTGGAGACAGGAGACCGCATCTGGTCCAAGCTCAAGGAGTTCGGAGTGAAGTACGTTCCGGGCGGATCGGCAGCCAACACAATCACCTGCACATCAATCTTCGGCATGCCGTCCGGATTCATCGGCAAGATCGGCAACGACGAACTGGGGCATCTGTACAAGAGCACACTTGAGCAGTACGGAGTGAAGACCACACTGCTGACCGGCACGAAAGGTTCGGGACGCGCGATGTGCTTCATCACCGGAGCCAACTCGGAAAGAACCTTTGCCGACTACATGGGAGCCGCGCTCGAAATGGTTCCGGAGGATCTGAAGCCGGAATATTTCCAAGGCTACGACTATTTCCATATCGAGGGCTATCTCGTACAGAACCAGGACCTTATCCGCAAGGCCGTGCAGATGGCCAAGGAAGCGGGTTGCAAGATTTCAATCGATATGGCCTCCTACAATGTGGTCGAGTCCAACGAGGCTTTCTTCCACAATCTGGTGGACCGCTATGTGGACATAGTCTTCGCCAACGAGAGCGAGGCGAGAGCGTTCACAAAGCAGGAACCGCGCGAGGCACTCGACACACTCGCCAGCCAGTGCGAGATCGCTGTCGTGAAAGTCGGAAAGGACGGGTCAATGGTGAAGAAGGGTGATGAATATCACTACATAGAGGCTTGGCCGGCAGCCACGATCGACGCCACCGGAGCCGGGGATACCTACGCCGCCGGGTTCCTCTACGCGCACTCGCTCGGAATGTCTTTGAAAGTTTGCGGAGAGATAGGCTCAATAATTGCTGCGAAGGTCGTCGAAGTTATCGGCACCAAGATCGATGTCCCTAGATGGAAAGACGCGAAGCGCGAGATTCGTGAGTTGATAGCCTCTGTAAACAAGTAGGTCATGTTTGATTTCATAAAGAAGTTTTTCAGAAAGAGCAGTCTGCGGAAGCACTCCAGCACGATCCCCACGGAGATCCTCCCTCTGGGGAAAATCCATTCATACGTCGCGATCATCGATGCGGAAGAGTCAACGTTCGACGAGTGCAAGACAGCCATAATGAACTTTTTCAGGGCCCACGACATCAAGGGCTGTGTCTTCTTCCAGGATTTCAGGAAGATAGGCAGCGAGGATCGTCTGATCACCAGCATCCAGACCACCATCACAAAAAAGGATCTGGACTGGATCGGAAGGCCTTCCCGCTACAAGCTGAACGTGTTGGAGGAGCAGGCTCCAGACCTGTTCATATCCCTCATCAAGGATCCGGACTTCGCCATTGAATATATGGCCCGCACCTCCAAGGCCCGGTTCAAGATAGGTCGCCGCCAGATGAGCGGGAATCTCTTCGACCTTGTCATCAGTGATCCGGCCGGCAAGAACATCTCGCAGCTTGAGAGTTTCACGGCCATCAAAAGCTATCTTACAAAGATTCAGTAATCGCAATGCCAAACATTCTAAAAAACGCCGCCGTCGCCCTGAAAGGTTTCGCAATGGGAGCGGCAAATGTCATTCCAGGCGTGTCCGGAGGCACTATCGCCCTGCTCACAGGAATATTCAATGAGCTGATCGAGGCTCTGAACGCCATCCTGTCGGTGTCTTCGTGGAAACTTCTCCTCAAAGGCGAGGTCAAGGAGTTCTGGAATAATATTCATGGAACGTTCCTGCTTTGGTTGGGTGTCGGAGTGATCGTGAGTGTCTTCTCGCTCGCCAAGCTGATGGAATATGTGCTTGCCTACCATCCGATCCAGACCTGGGCGTTCTTCTTCGGCCTGATCGTGGTGTCCGGTGCCTACATGCTCTACGACATCAAGGGCTGGAAGGTCGCCGACGGGCTTTGGCTGGTCTTCGGCGTCTTCCTCGGGGCTATGATCTGCCTGCTCTCCCCTACCCAGACGAAGTACGCAGCCGACTCCGACGACAGACGCTGGTTGGTTCATCATGATATGCGGCGCGATCGCGATCTGCACGATGATCCTTCCGGGCATCTCCGGCAGCTTCATTCTCGTGCTTTTCGGTAAGTATGAATATATTATGTCAGCGATCAGCGAGCTTAACTGGCCGGTCCTCATTCTGTTCGGAGTCGGCTGCGTACTTGGAATCGCCGCGTTCTCGAAGTTCCTGCACTGGCTGATAGCGCATTATGAGAGGCCGACGCTGATCACCCTGATCGGTTTCACGCTCGGTTCCCTTGTCAAGGTCTGGCCATGGAGCGACAAGTTCAGCGTGATGATGGCCCAATGGATGCGTGAAGGGCAGACCGCCGAAGAGGCCCGGATTGGCGTCGAGGCACTTGTTGACATAGGCACGGATCTCTCCACGCTCATCAATCCGCAAATCTTCTCCGCCCTCATCTGGATGCTCATCGGCGCCCTCCTCGTCGTCGCCCTTGAATGGTTCGGCCACAAGAACGCCAAGGCCTGACGCCTAATAGTAAGCGTTTAAAAATAAGATTACCAAGTTATTTTTTAAGGATTACATAACAAACAGATATGAGAAAATTTATATTGTCAATGCTGGTTTTTCTTTCGGTCTGCACCGCAGCAGATGCGAGGAAGGTCAGCGGAAAAGTCCATTCGGGCGCAAAAGCTCTGCAAGGTGTCGTTGTTACAGACGGTTCTTCTTTCACAAAGACCAAAGGTGACGGAACCTTCAAACTGAATGCCGACAACAAGGCCAGATTCGTCTATATCATAACTCCTTCCGGTTATGTCGCTGACTACAGAAGCGGTACTCCGGAGTTCTACAAGGAGGCTTCTGACAAGGAGCTTGACTTCAATCTCGAGAAGACGGCAAGGTCGTCAAGCTACACTCTGTTTTCCGTTTCCGACCCTCAGATCAGGAACAACAATCAGCTGAAGCAGTTCGCAGGTCTTCCTTTCGAGGATCTGAAGGCCGAGGGAAAGAAGTATGGCAAGAATGGGCCGGTAGTGGATACGATTAAAAGAAGTTG
>OQVN01000950.1_pt1 | contig 10494 bp, 7 predicted proteins | sample 1691621 | NCBI WGS metagenome assembly OQVN01 (sample SAMN03418278, study PRJEB22391) | human gut metagenome | biome: human-gut; feature: organic feature; material: feces | host: Homo sapiens | place: Tanzania | collected 2013-01 | reverse complement strand
AACCAAACTGGGTCTGGAATGCAGGCCAGCACTTTCCGGCAATCGCTACATACTTTCTGTAACCTCTGTGCTGTTCTACCCAGTCAAGAAGGGTCAGTTCGTACTGTGCCAGCTTAGGCAGGATTTCCGGCTTTAAGTTGCCCTTGCCAAGTTCTTCTTCCATTTCCTTAACTTTTGCGGGAATACGCTCGTCACCTGCATGCTTGTTGAATGCTTCAAACAGGTCAAGTTCGGAGTTTTCTTCGATTTCCACGCCTAAATTGTAAAGCTGTTTGATGGGTGCGTTGCAGGCTAAGAAGTTAAGCGGTCTGGGACCGAAGCTGATAATCTTTAAATCGGAAAGACCGATGATGGCTCTTGCAATGGGTAAGAAGTCGTGCAGCATGTCTGCACATTCTTCTGCAGTGCCAACGGGATATTCGGGAATATAAGCCTTTACGTTGCGGAGTTTTAGGTTGTAGCTGGCATTTAACATACCGCAGTAAGCATCGCCTCTGCCGCCAACTAAGTCATTCTGGCTTTCTTCTGCTGCCGCGATGAACATAGCCGGTCCGTCAAAATGCTTTGCCAGTAAGGTCTCACTGATTTCGGGACCAAAGTTTCCGAGATATACGCACAGAGCGTTGCAGCCTGCTTTTTTGATGTCTTCAAGCGCCTGTACCATATGAATTTCGCTTTCTACGATACAAACCGGGCACTCATACACATTACCGGTGCCGAACTTTGCGGTATAGGCCTCCATCAGAGCCTTTCTTCTGTTGACTGATAAGCTTTCGGGGAAACAGTCACGGCTGACTGCAACCACACCTACTTTTACTTCGGGAAAATTACTCATAATATTATCCTCCTTGTTTTTGCGGAGCAAAATCCTGCTATGCATGCATAGCATATCCTCATGCGAGGAGAGGATTTATCCTCCTTGTTTTCTTTTACTATTCTCTCATTTTTGTTATACTTACAGGCTTAAATTTTCGCCCTTAAGACCTAAGAAAGAGCCTTCGGGAAGTCCGCCTTCCGCATGGCCGATCAACCACTTGTTGACTGCCGCAAGCAGGGCATCTTCGTTGGGAGCCTTGCCGTTTTCTACCTTGGCATGGGTTGTTTTTAACTCGTAATTGGTGCCCTTCGGAAGAACAACCGCTACCTGGAAGCCACCGTCCTCTACATGGCAAGGTGCATAGTGCAGGGTGGTTGCATAGATTTCCACTGCAGTGCCTGCGGGTACCAAGAACGCCTCTACCTTGGAAGTATCATAGGTAAAATCTGCTTCCACATCCTGCAGGGAACCGAGCATCAGTACCGCATCCTCTGCAGCAATGTTAATTTCGGAATCTCTGTGATATTCCAGGGCGTTTAATTTCTTGTTATGACCGTTGCAATAACCGATCTGAATAGGCATTTCTCCGTAAATAACACTGGACAGTTCTTCCTTTACAGGCAGTTTTTCCAGACTTTCCACAGAGGGTTCATAAACCACATCTGCGGGAATGGGAGTTTCTTTTAATGCTGCAACAAGCTCTGCCACATCCACATGGCTGATGACGCGGCCGTATTTTTTGAATGCCGCATCCGTAACTTTTTTAATTTCCATCTTTCCACCAAATCCTTTCTTTTTGCGGTGCTGTTCTTATTCCGTCTGTTCCGGAACCTTACGCGCCGCCGTCCATATTTCATCCGTTCCGGAACCTTACGCGCCGCCGTCCTTATTTCATCCGTTCCGGAACCTTATGCGCCGCCTTATTTTATCACATCAAATACCGGTTTCAGCGCCGGATAAATCTGTTTGAACTGTGCGTATTTTTCATCGTATTTTGCGGCAATGGAAGGATCCGGCTCAATGGTATCCACTACCTTCACCATCTTCTCGGCAATTTCTTCCACGCTGCCGTAAACACCGCAGCCTACCGCTGCCAGCATGGCCGCTCCCAGTGCAGGACCCTCTTCGCTCTCGATTTTGTCCACCTTCAAATTCAAAATATTGGCAATCATCTTACACCACAGCGGACTCTTGGCACCACCGCCGCAGATTTTGGTGCGGGTAATGGGAATGCCCAGGCTCTTTGCCACTTCCAGGGAGTCCCTCAGTGCAAAGGCTACGCCCTCGAGCACCGCCTGTGTCATATCTTCTCTTGTGGTATCCATGGTAATGCCGGTAAATGTACCTCTGGCATTGGGATTGTTGTGTGGAGACCGTTCTCCCATGAGATACGGCAGGAAAAATACGTGGTTTTCTCCCAGTTTGTCAATACCTTCCTGTTCCTTGGCGTATTCCTTGGTTTTCAGGATTTCATCCATCCACCATTTGTTGCAGGATGCCGCGGATAACATACAGCCCATCAGATGATAGGTGCCGTCCGCATGGTCAAAGGAATGCAGGGCATTGTTTTTGTCCACGCCGAACTTCCGGGAGGAAATAAAAATTGTACCGCTGGTTCCTAAGGAAATATTGCATCTGCCGTCTCCTACGGTGCCGGTGCCCACAGCTGCCGCCGCATTGTCACCCGCTCCGGCAATCACCTTTGCCGCAGCCGGAATGCCCAATTCCTCCGCTACCTCTTTTTTCAGGGTGCCGACCACTTCATAGCTTTCGTAAACCTTCGCCAGCCACTCCGGCTTCACGCTGCAGATTTCGCACATCTCTTTGGACCAGGTCCGGTTCTTTACATCAAAAAGGAGCATACCGGATGCATCGGAAACATCGGTGCAATGCACACCGGACAGCCTGTATGCCAGATAATCCTTCGGCAGCATGATTTTCTTAATTCTTGCAAAATTTTCCGGTTCTTTATTTTTTACCCACAAAATCTTGGGCGCGGTAAATCCGGTAAAGGAAATGTTCGCCGTATATTCGGAAAGCTTTTCCTTACCGATTACATTGTTCAGATAATCGCATTCTTCATAGGTTCTGCCGTCATTCCACAAAAGAGCGGGACGGATAACCTCATCGTTTTCATCCAAAAGCACCAGACCATGCATCTGTCCGCCGAAGCTGATGCCGGCTACCTCTTCCTTTTTTTCATCCTTAAGCAATTCCTTCAGTCCGTCCATCGACTGTATGTACCAGTCCTCCGGCTTCTGCTCCGACCAGCCGGGATGCGGGAAATACAAGGGATATTCCCGGGAAACCGTCTTCTTGATTTTACCATTTTCGTCCATCAGTAAAAGCTTTACTGCGGAGGTTCCTAAATCCACACCAATAAACAGCATATTCGTATCCTTTCCGGTTTTCATTTGTCTGCCGTATCTTTTTGCAGACTTTCACATTTAAAAAAATTATACCGTATCCGCAGGATAAAAAACAACCGACTTTTTCTATAAGAAATACCTATAAAATTAGTTACAATTTTGAGAAATCATGATACACTGAACAAAGATTTAATCTTTGGAAGGAATGAAGATTTTATGATAAGTATTTCCGAATATCCCATACCTGTCCTGACAGGCGATTTTTCCCATAAAACCATACATGTAAAGGTTCCCGGCTCCAAGAGCATCACCAACCGTGCCCTGCTGCTTGCCATGCTTTCCGACGGAAAAAGCCATCTCACCGGCGCCCAGTTCTCCGATGATTCTTCCCATTTTTTGCAGTGTCTTTCGGATTTGTCCTTTGATGTGGCATCCAGTCCCGAAACCGGTGAAGTTTCCGTGCACGGACTTTCCGGCAGACTGCCTGTAAAGAAAGCCTCCCTGTATGTGGGAAGCGCCGGCACCGCCGCACGCTTTCTGTCTGCCGTACTTGGTGTGTCTGAAGGAGAGTTCTTTTTAGACGCTTCCGAACAGATGAAAAAACGCCCCATGGCACCGTTGCTTTCCACCTTACAGTCCGTCGGCTGTGACATTTCCTTTGCGGAAAAAGAGGGATTTTTCCCCTTTACCCTGCATGCCCGCGGATTTCAGAACACGGACCTTACCATTGATATTGACAAAAGCAGCCAGTTTTTAAGCGCTCTTTTAATCGCCGCTCCCCTGGCAAAAGAGGATGTGAAAATCAAAGTGACCGGTACACACGGCATGGCATATATCGAAATGACCTGCCGTATGATGGAACAGTTCGGCGTTTTGACCGAACATCCTTCCCCGGACACATTTCTTATAAAAGCCGGGCAGACTTACCGGGCACAGGATTATGCCATTGAACCGGATGTTTCCGCCGCCTGCTATTTTTATGCCCTGGCTGCCCTGTCCGGCTGCAGTGTCATTGTGGATGGCGTACCCGAACATTCCCTGCAGGGCGATACCGAATTTTTAAACATCCTTGAAAAAATGGGCTGCCGGGTTACCCGGACAAATGAAGGCATCTGCATAACCGGACCTGCTGCCTGTGCAGAGTCTGCCGATGTAAAGTCTGCTGATGCAGGCTCCGAAACTGCTTCCGGCTCTGCTTCCCATGCTTCCGGCAAGCTGCACGGACTCACCGTGGACATGTCCTCCTGCTCCGACCAGGCGATTACTCTTGCCGCCATCGCTCCGTTTGCCGACAGCCCCGTTACCATTACCGGCATCGGTCATATCCGTGGACAGGAAAGTGACCGTTTAAGTGCCATCACCGAGAATCTCACTGCCATGGGTATCCGTTGTGATGAGAGAGCCGACTCCATAACCATCTATCCCGGAGTACCGAAACCTGCCCATATAAAAACCCATGACGATCATCGACTCGCCATGGGCTTTGCCGTTACCGGCTTGTTTGCAGAGGGCATTGTCATTGAAAACCCTTCCTGCTGTAGGAAGACCTTTGCGGAATTCTTTGAATGCCTGGAAGAGGCTGTGGAAAATCTGCAGAAGTAGTACGCATTTTTTGACTCATTTCTGCTTTTTTTCGTTTTCAGGTCAAACCAAAATTACGGGCTCCGCGTACTTCTTTGACTCATTTTCCACTTTCCACATATAGAGTCAAATGAAATTTCCGTCCGGTGCTTCTTTCTTTGACTCTGTGACACTTTTCCACTCTCAGTGTCAAATTCAGGGGTTTTTCTCCTATGGAGTTAAATAATGTGCAAAAAAACAGGGCTGCCGCTCAGCAAAATTGCTAATGCGGCAGCCCTTCCTTATTCCTATGATTTTTATGCCGTAATCACGGTTCCGTTCTTTCCCTTCAGGGCATCCTTTACATGCTCCATGGAGGTGATAAGAACACTGCCGCCGGGTACTTTTTCCAGATAGGAAACGGCTGCTTCAATCTTCGGCAGCATGGTGCCCGCTTCAAATTCACCGGCTTCCATCATTGCCTTTGCTTCCGCTACGGTCATCTTTTCAATCGGTTCCTGATTGTCCTTACCGAAATTCCTGTAAACCTTATCCACACCGGTCAGAATAACCAGCGTATCTGCCTGCAAATCGGATGCTAACTTGCCTGCAATGCTGTCTTTTTCGATAACAGCGGACGCACCCTTTAAGATATGCTTCTGGGGAATCACGGGAATACCGCCGCCACCGCATGCAATGACAATCTGGTCGGCATCGGAAAGCGCCCTTATAGCATCAATTTCTACAATATCAATGGGAGAAGGCGCCGCTACCACACGTCTGTAACCTTTGCCCTCTTCTTCTGCTACATAGTTGCCTTTTTTGATTTCAATTTCCGCATCATCCTTGGACATATAACGGCCGATTTTCTTGGTCGGCTCATAGAAAGCTTCGTCATAGGGATCCACGGTTACCTGGGTTAAAACAGTGCTGACGGTTTTCACAATACCACGGTCCAAAAGCTCTGCACGAAGAGAATTCTGGATATCGTAGCCTACATAGCCCTGGCTCATAGCGGAACATACGCACATAGGTGCAGGGGTATAATCAATGTAAACACGGCGCAGCTCGGTCATTGCTTTGTGAATCATGCTGACCTGCGGGCCGTTGCTATGGGTAATGGTGAGCTGGTAGCCGTCCTCTACTAAATCTGCCAGTGCCTTTGCGGTCTTTTTAACGGCATCCAACTGCTCTAAGGTAGTGGAACCGAGTGCTTCGTGTCCCAGGGAAACAACTGCTTTCTTTTTACTCATGAGAAAAATCTCCTTTTCTATCGTTTTATTTTATTCTGCGGCACGCTGCTTTTCCAGCTCCGCTCTTTTCTTTCTCTCCTCGGTAATGTCATAGTATTTGTCCGTAATAATGCCGCGGGTTACCAGACTGTCATAGGTTGCCCTCTGTGCCTCCGTCATTTTCATTCCCACGGAGGAATTCAAATCCGTGATAACACAGCCGGTATAGGCAATCAGCCAGAAAAGCGGAGAATCGTCCTTGGGAATCATCTCCCAAAGCTTCGCTTCCGGTATGCCGGTTACATTCATCAGTGTATGCAAATGTCCTTCCTTCATGGGAAGATATCCCCCGTCGGGAAGAATTACGCCTTCCTTAAAATCCGCACTTTCCATGCGTCACCTCTTTCTCATAAAAACATATTCGGGCATGACCTGCCCACCCTTTCCAAAACACGGAAAAAATATGTATTTATCATAGCATATTTTTGCGTTTTCGGCAATAAAAACAGGGCATCCGTTTCCGGACACCCCGTATTATCTTAACTGCATGCAAAAATGGGTAAATCTTATTTTATTTTGTTTCTTTCTTTTCCTTTTTAGCCAGAAATACCAGAACACAGGCACTTCCTGCTGCAAGCAGCACGTAAGGAAGTACATGGGTGGTATCGCCGGTGGAAGGATTGCCGTTCGTAAGCATGGAAGTATCAGAGGTAACGGTAATGGTGGTGCTGACGCTGCCTTCTACGAAATCCATGACAACCGTGTGGCTGCCGTCGGACAGGGTATCCAGATAGGATGCCGGAAGACCGATGGTAGCATAATAGGTCTCTGCATTGGCTTCTGCAGGTGCTGCCAGCTTTACCAGTGCCTCAATTGCATTGCTCTGGGAAGGTAATTCTGAAACAGCACTTTTAGCTCCTGTGGAAACGATCGAACCGGATGTAGGTTCCGGTACATAGCTGGGATTTACAGGAGACTCGCTGGGTGTAGGCGCTTCACTGGGTTCAGGCGGTGCATAGCTGGGTATAGCGGAGGTTGCTGCCGGTGTCGGGGTCTTGGTAGACGAAGGGGCCTGTGTTTCCGGTGCCGGAGTGACTACAGGTGCGGTTCCGCCGACTTCAATATCTATCTGTACAGGAGCTTTCTCTCCCATAAGATATACCCCATCCACGCGGATTGCCACAAAATGGTTCTTGGGAACGTCTACCTGAAATGTATACTCCTGGCCGGAGTTACGCAGGTAAATACCGTCCGCACCGGAGGTCAATGACACCGCTGCAGATGCCCATGTACCGCAAAGCAGGGTAAGGGCTGCTACGGATGCCACCGTCCATGAAAATAACTTGGTTTTCTTTTTCTTCATTGTTTTCCCTTTCTGAAAGTATATTTCTATACTTCCTCACACAATAAATATATTTGCATGCATGTAAGACCTTAGTTTTATCCATACATCAGACAGGAACTTATGGCAAAGCCGATGCTCCAAAGCCCGGCCAGCCGTTGTACCGCCTCCGTATGTCCATTATGAAAAGCTTCCCACCGGCCGAACAGCACGGCAACCGGAACCGGCAGAAACAACATATAGCGGAAATCCATGCTGCATCCGAAAGGATACCGCAGGTAAAAAAACACCGTGCCCATCCAGAAAATTCCCGCTGCCAGAAGGCAGAAATTTCTTTCCCTGTCTTTTTCTTTCCATTTTATGTAATGCACCATGGCACAGATACAAAAAAGTGCCTGTACGGTGTTAAAAAACAACAGCATTGCGGGTATCCAGCCATAGCAGGTAAACTGAAATTCTCCGAACAGGGAAGACTTCAGGGCATACACGGGAAGATTGTAATCTGTCCATACATTGGCATAGGGAGTGGTAAACAGGTTCCCGATATCCCAGAGAAACAGTCTCTGCCAGACCGACCGGTCCCCCGTATACAACGCACTGTCCTTGGACATTTCCAACACATACGTGAGCGGTTGTCTGAAAAGAAGATAATTCCGCAGACTGTACCAGAGTCCCAGCGGCAGGCTGATTGCGCCAAAGACCGCATATTTTAGTAAAAGTCCCTTCCATGTTCCGGTTTTGCATGCCATAAAGAAACTCCTGGCAAAAACCACCGCCGTAAACACTGCCAGTGTTGCCATGGATATCTTGGTCATCATGCCAAGTCCGTAGATAACCGCCAGAAGAAGCGTATTTTCCCAGCTCTTTTCCTTTTCCCATTTCAGGGTAAAAAGAAATGCCAGAAGCATAAACATTCCGCAAAGAGCATCCGGTCCCAGCCTTCCTCCGCTCAAAAAATAAACCGGCAAAAAGGAGACAAGGAGCAAAGCCCGGTACAGACCCTTTCCCGAAAGTCCGCATTCCCTGAAAATAGCACAGGCAATCAGCAGACTGAAGCAGGACGCAGTACAGGAAACCGTCCTGGCCGCATCCACCAGATAATATGCTTCCGAACAGCCAAGAAGCCCGTTTAACAGCTTTGAAAAAAAGGCTCCCGCAAAATAGTACAAAGGCTGCTGGTAAAACTGCAGATAATTATCCGGGGGAAGCATCCCCTGCATGGCAAGAAGCAGATACGAAGCATGCCCTCCCGACGACAGGTCAATTCCCCACAAATCATGGGAGCGGACGGTAAGCGGTGTATAAAGCAGGTAAACCACGCGCATGAAAATTCCCATGGCAAGAATAAGGCCGGTAATCTGTTCTTCCGTGTAGGTATTCTTTTCCTTTTTCCGCAGGCAGTCCCGCAGCAGAATAACCACACCCGAAATTTGAAACAGAAGATTGGCATACCGCACATACCGGACGTTTCCTTGTTCCAACTGTAAAACCCTGCTTATAATATAAGAAAGCAGGACAAAAAGCAGGACACCCGTATAAAGCAAAGCTTTTTTGAAAGATGTTTTCATAGCGTCCTCCCTCCTAAGCAATATTCCAGTCAGACAGCACTTCCAGTACCTGATTTACAAAGTCCACACGGATGCTCTGCCCCGTAAGCACCGGATAATACAGAACATACAGTGCAATGCCGATGCCGGAAAGAACCAGTATGTTTCTTTTTCCGTGCCTGCTTACGGATACGGAGTTTCCAATCATCAGCACTAAAATAAGCGAACTGATAAAATACTGGTAAATAAAAACTGTCCGGTGTATGAAAAGCCATGGCAGAAGCATGACTGCGTAGGCTATGATTAAATACAACGCCCTGCGGCAGTGTTCTTTTTTCCACAGATAAAGCTGGTGAAACAGGGCGATAAGCCCGCCTACGGCAAGCAGCGGATTTAAGAAGGTCATTACCACACTGACGGTGCCGCCCGCAAAATACACCCTGCTGTCGGCAAGCGGTTTGCTTCCGTAAAGCCACTGATACCATTCCGAGGAATACGGATGGTCAAACACGCAGCTGCTGTGATAACTAAGCATCAGCCCGGCATTGGCAATCATATGCCCGAAAAGACCTTTGTCCGGATAAGCCTTTACAAAGGGCAGGTAGGAAAGTGTGTAAATGCCAAAGGGTATGACGATAAAACAAAGCACACACCACAGACCTGTTTTCACAAGAAAGCTCCTGTGTTCCTTTATTCCCTTTATCCCGCCGATGTGTTCGAGCAGAAAACAGAAAAACAAAACCGCAATACCTGCTGCCGCATACACTCCCGTCCACTTGGTGGCAACGGCAAGTCCCATGGAAATACCGCCGGAAAGAAGCCAGAGTCCCTGCTGCCGCATCGGTTTGTTTTCTGAAAGCGCCTGTATGTAACCGTACATGCAAAAAAACATGAGCATTGAAAAAAACGCAACCAGAATATCAATGGTGGCAATCCGGGACAATGTCGTATTCATAAATGCCGTCCCTAAAAGTACCGTAGTCAGACAGGCTATGTCCGTCCTGCAAAACATTTTCCGGGCAAACAGATACATAAGCGGTATCAGCAGTGTTCCGAACAGCGCGCACATAAAACGCCAGCCGAAGGGGTTCATGCCAAACAGGGCAATTCCTATGGAAATAATGCTTTTTCCCAGAGGCGGGTGCGTGTTTTCATAGATGGAAAGCCCGTGCAGGAATTCATAAGCCGTCCTGGAGAAAATGAAATTGTCCTGCAATTTGACGGAGAACAGCCGATTTCCGGAATTTCCGTTTATCTGGGATATAAGGGAAAACGGGAAATTTCGTTTTCGGTATGTGACAGGAGTACCGATACCTGGGAAATTGTAAAGAGCCGGTACTCGGTGGAGAGTGCGTTTTGCTGGAATAACGTAGAGATTGACCGGACGGTATCTTCTCTGGGAATGGTTCTTATGGAGGATGAGGCACAGATTATGGAAATCGTCTGTCTGGATGATGCGGGAGAGCCGGTTCTTCCCGCCAATGCGGCGGATTATCCCCGGCTTTTCGATGAACAGGAATTGTTTGTCAGGGAACCGACATATTATGAGGAAACCATGTTTGATGAAGTATACCACGGCAGGACGGCTCATGAATTCCTGCACGGGCTTTCCATCTATGAAAACACG
>OQVN01000946.1_pt1 | contig 10511 bp, 7 predicted proteins | sample 1691621 | NCBI WGS metagenome assembly OQVN01 (sample SAMN03418278, study PRJEB22391) | human gut metagenome | biome: human-gut; feature: organic feature; material: feces | host: Homo sapiens | place: Tanzania | collected 2013-01 | reverse complement strand
CGCCGTTTTCGTCCGCAACGGCAAGGATTTCACGATAAAGTTGCTGAATGAGAAGTCGCCGCCGCCATAGAGGATGCCGAGCGTGCCGACGATGTTCTCCTTGGCGACAAGGCCGGTGATGGAGGCGACAGCCGCCTGCCAGGTGCCCCAGCCGAGAGGCGCAAAGATCCACGCGATGGCGTTGCCGATCTTGGCGAGGATGGAGGCGTCGATCTGCTCCTCAGAGAGCATCTGGAACGTGCCGTCGACCCAGCCGAAGTAGGTGGTGAACCACACAAAGATGGTGGACAGCAGGATGATGGTGCCGGCCTTCTTGATGAAGGACCAGCCGCGCTCCCGCTCCATCCTGGCTAAGATCGGCAATGCCATCGCCTGGATCTTCGCGCCTCTGGGCTGGGGCAACTGGCAGGCGACCGTGGCCTCCATCACGGGACTCGTGGCAAAGGAGAATATCGTCGGCACGCTCGGCATCCTCTACAAAGGCGCGGGCGACGAGAATCTATACGGCAACATCGCACAGGCCTTCTCGCATGTCTCGGGATACTCGTTCCTGGTCTTCAATCTTCTCTGCGCACCCTGCTTCGCGGCAATCGGCGCAATCCGCCGGGAGATGAACTCAGCCAAGTGGACCTGGTTCGCAATCACATACCAGTGCGGCCTCGCATACGTCAGCTCCCTCATCGTCTACCAGGTGGGATGCGCATTCACCGGCAACATCCACCCCGTCGGATTCGGCTTCGCGCTCGTCGCCTTCATCGCAATCCTGCACCAGCTCTTCAAACCCTATAGGGAATCCACGAAGCTGACCGTCAACGTCAAGTAATCCACACCCCACTACCGAGGAACACAACAATGCTCGTTTGGCTCAAGGCAAATCTGGGAACAGTCCTGGTGTCGTTGACACTGCTGGCGATCGTTGTGTCTGTCATTGTCCACAGGATCCGCGCCCGCAGGAAAGGGCACACCTCCTGCGGATGCGGGTGCAGCTGCTGCGCAATGAAGGACGTATGCCATAAGTGAAACGGTCGTCCATCCCCCTTGCCGTGGGTGGTCTTCGGTCCTCTAGAAGAGTGCCTTGGCGAACCATGTCACATCGTGCCAGCGCCCATTCTTGAATCCTGCGTTTCCAAAGCATCCGACACGCTTGAAGCCGAGACTCTCGTGGAGCCTTTCGCTGGCGGGATTCGGGGTTGTCACACATCCGTAGACCGTGCGGTAGCCCCGGGACTTCAGTTCGTCAATCAGCCTGGAGTATAGCGCGTGTCCAAGCCCGTTGCGAAGGTGGGCTCCGTCAAGATAGATTGACAGTTCGCTTCCCCACTGGTATGCGGCACGGTGCCCAAAGGGGCCTGCGTAGGCATATCCAATAATCGTGTCTCCCTCCAATGCGACAAGATATGGATACTTTGCGAGAGTCTCGGCACCCCTCGCCCTGAACTCGTCAGGCGAAGGCAGGACATACTCGAAGGTAATCGGCGTGTCAATGTACTGGGCGTAGATGTCCAGAATGGCTGGGGCATCGTCAATTGTCGCTGAACGAAATTGCATTGTCGTAGTCTTTGGAGTCGTAGGGCGCAGCGCACCGCCGCATGCCCCCAAAAAGGGGAGGGCGGTTCCCTCGATTCATGTCGAACCAACGGGCGTTGCGGTGAATTTACCACGTGCGTACGCTCCCACCAGCACCAACAGGCCACTTGTTTTCTGGACGCTACTCGCGATGATGGCGGGATTTGCCTTGCGTTCAGGTGCGAGTGCCTTGTGGTCACGCTTGAAAAAAGGTTTTCCGTGGTATAGAGTACATCAGCTTTCTACCTAGAAGCGGCCCGTAGCCGTTTTTCTGCCGCGTTTGCTGCAGATGGGGTAGTTCGGACAACTCGCTTGACACTTCACACCATTTCAACCTTCCAAAGGAGCCTTCACTATGAAGCGAATTCTCAGCCTGGCATTTCTAGCTGCCTTCTGCCTTAGCATTTCAGCCGCGGATCTGTATGTCTCCCTCTCCACTGGCAACAACAAGAACGACGGCAAGACTCCGGCCACTGCCCTCAAGAATATCTTCAAGGCTCTCGATATATGCGAGGCCGGCGATGTCATCCATGTCGCCGAGGGCAACTACCACGGCAAGATGAACTGCGGCGGCCTCGAGATGAAGAAGCCCGTCAGCCTCATCTGCGGATACTCCCCCGACTTCGCGGAACGCGCCCCGATGCGCTTCCCGACCATGCTCCGCCCCACCAACAAAATGGTTCCCACGGTTCCCGCGCAGGGAATGCTGAAGATTGATCTTCCCAACATCCCCGCAGATTCCACGATCGTCATCGACGGCATGATTTTCGACCAGACCGACGCCAACTCCTACCACGGCACCGAGGGCAAGCCCGAAGGCTTCAGCGAAGGCATGCTGACACTGCCTCCCGCAAAGGGCACCAAGCCGAATGTCTCACTGGCGAAGGACATGCTCTATGCCAAGACCAACGGCACGCTCGTCATCCAGAACTGCCTCTTCCTCAACGGCAGCAACAAGAATGCCTCGCTGCTTATCGGCCACAAGTCCGGCCAGGTCAAGGTCCTCAACAACGTCTTCATCGGCAACCGCATGCTCTCCTGCGGAGTCTCCACCACCAATGGACAGCCCTACCAGGTCGAGTTCGAGTTCGCATACAACACCGTCCTCTTCACCTGGACCAGAACCAAGGCTCTGGACACCATGGGGTACGGACTGCGCTCCGAGGCCGGAGTCATCGCAAACATCCACAACAACATCATCGGACTGAACACCATCGCCGGATGGGACAACACAAAGGGCGACCCCTCCAAGAAGAAGATTACTCTCGACAACAATATCTTCTTCCTCAACAAGGCAGACGGACAGGTCACCATGAACAATACGCCAATGGGATTCAACGTGGCTGACGACAGCTTCGACAGCCTGGCAGACATGGATGGAATGGAGAGCGTCGAAGGAAACCAGAGCCTCTCGGATCCCTCGCTCTTCGCAAATATCCTTGACCCGGTCTACCTGAACGCATTCCTCAGCCTGACGGTCTCCGAAACCACCGACTACGACCCCAGCTCCCCCGAAAACCAGTTCCGTGCCGCCCTCGGAATCAATACCGTCGGCAAAATCTCCACAAAGGTCTCCATGTTCGCAAATCCGTATCCATACGACAGCGCAGTCAAGTTCTTCGGCGCGGTCCCGGGATTCGGCGCACAGGAGATTAAGTAATATAACTACTTGAATACAAGTAAGTTATAGCAAAAGCCGCGGTTCGCAGGAGCCGCGGCTTTTTTGCTAGGACATGAGTCCCCAGGCCTTGCCCCAGAAAAAAGCATCCTGGATATCAATGCGCCTGCCTCTAGCCTAAAAACGGCAAACCTCTTCCTGTGGGGGCTTCTCCTTTGTCTCCGGCATCTTGGCTGGCCGTATCTGTCAGATTGCAAGTCAAGAATAAACGAGCCAGACAGCCTTGCTCAATCTGTAACTTTGCGGATTCAGAGACTGTTTCGTCCCGTTGAACAATTCGCAGATGTTGCTTTAGCCGACCTGCATTATCTTGTCTCATCTGAAAAATCAGTCCAGTTTTCGCATTGCCGAATGACCGTCTCCAATGCCTCTTCCTGCCCTTCGGGCGGATACTTGTGGCGTTTCAGGAGGCGTTTGACCAGCCGCCGCATGTTGGCCCTGGCGGATTCCTTCTTCTGCCAGTCGATGGTCTTGTTGCGGCGAAGCATATCCGTCAGTTCGCGGGTCATCTCCACCAGTTCCTCGTTGGTATAGAAATCCTTCACCGCCTGTGGCTTAGTGATGGCATCGTAGAAGGCTATTTCCTCCTGGGTCAGCCCGGTCTGTTCCCCCGCATTCTGCGCGTCCATGATTTCGCGGGCAACCTTTAGCAGTTCCTCGATGACCTCCTCGTTGGTCAGCATCCCGTTGAGATAGGCGTGCATCGCCCGCTGGAGCATTTCCGAGAACTTCTCTGACTTCACCACGTTACTTCTGCGATAGACCGAGACTTGCTCGGCGATGAGCTTCTTGAGCAGTTCGATTGACAGATTCTTCTCCTTCATCCTGGCAATCTCCTCCAGGAAGTTCGGGTCGAACAGCGAGAACTCCTTCTTGACATCCGCAAAGAGGTTGATGACGCCCTGGCTCTTGATGCTATGCTTGAGCAGTTCGTTGATGCGCTCGTTTATTTCCTTGAGGGAGAGTTTCTTCCCGCCCTCGGAAATACGCGTGACCATCGTGCGGACGGCCTCGAAGAAGGCAGCCTCCAGCCGCTGGTCAGGCGGCACGATGCTTCGACAGAGGGAGAGCGCCTGGCGTAGCATCATGCTTTCCCTGATGAAGTTTTCCTTGCGCTTCTCCTCGTGTGCATCGGTGATGAAATTTACGCCACCCGTGATGAGATGGGCACGCTCCAGATCGCTCCCCGTAATGAATCTGGTGTAGTCGAAGCCGTGGAAGAGATTCTGGCATACCTCCAGTTTCTCCTGGAATTTCGGGTAGGCGCGTGTGCCGATGTCCATGTCTCCGTAGTTCGCGCGGTCGCGTCCCGTGTAGTCGAACATGGCTTGCTTCAGCGCCCTCGCAATGCCGACATAATCGACGATGAGGCCACCTTCCTTGTTCTGGAACACGCGGTTCACCCGCGCGATGGCCTGCATCAGGTTGTGTCCCTCCATCGGCTTGTAGACGTACATCGTGGCAAGTGACGGCACGTCAAACCCCGTCAGCCACATATCGACCACGATGGCGATCTTCAGCGGGTCGTCGTTGTCCTTGAAGCGTTTTGCAAGCTCCTCCTTGTGGCGCTTGTTGCCGATGATGGCGCGCCACTCCTCCGGGTCATCATTGGAGGAGGTCATGACAACCGCCAGCTTCTCCGTCCAGTTTGGGCGCATCTCCAGCAGTCGATGGTAGATGGAAAGGGCGATGGGGCGCGAATAGGCCACAATCATCGCCTTGCCGGTCAGTTCATACTGCCGATAGTTCTCGTAGTGGTGGAGAATGTCGGTGCAGAGGGTGTCGATGGTCTGGGGAGCACCCAGAATGCTTTCCATCCTGCCAAGCTCCATCTTGCTCTTCTCCACGACATAGGGCTCGGCCTCTTCCGCGACGATGTCATATTCGCGGTCGATATCCTTCAAGACATCTTCGTCGAGGTTCAAGTGGATGACGCGGCTTTCGTAGAAGACGGGTCGTGTCGCACCGTCCTCCACGGCCTGCGTCATGTCATAGACGTCGATGTAGTCGCCGAAGACTTCGCGGGTATTGCGGTCGCGCAGGGCGATAGGCGTCCCAGTGAAGCCGATGAAGGTGGCGTTTGGAAGGCTGTCGTGGATGATCTGCGCGACGCCCTTGGTAATTCTCCCCGTCTGGGCATTGACGCGCTCGAATCCATACTGCCCACGATGCGCCTCGTCCGCCATGACCACGATGTTGTGGCGATGTGACAGGGCTTCCGAGGATTCCTCGAACTTCTGCATCGTGGTGAAGAGGATGCCATTGGCCTCGCGGTGGAGCAGCTTCTGCCGCAAATCCTCGCGGCTTTCGGCCTGCTGCGGCTCCTGGCGCAGAAACTCCTGGCATTTGGCAAACTGTCCGTAGAGCTGGTTGTCCAGGTCGTTGCGGTCGGTGATGACCACGATGGTTGGGCTGTGCAATGCCTCCTGGAGCAGCCGGGCGTAGAAGACCATCGACAGCGACTTGCCGCTGCCCTGCGTGTGCCAGAAGACGCCGCCCTTGCCATCGGTCTCTGTCGCCTTGACAGTGGATTCTATCGCCTTCCGCACGGCGAAATACTGGTGATAGCCCGCGAGAATCTTGGCATCGGCATTCTGCTCGTGCGAGAAGCAGATGAAGTTCTTCACGATGTCCAGCAGCCGTTCCTTCGCGAACATCCCCTTGAAGAGCGTGCTCCAGTCGGCAAACTGGGTGCTCTCGTAGTCGCCGTCCACGCTCTTCCACATCATGAAGCGGTCTTCGGGCGAGGTGATTGTCCCCGCCTTGGTCTCCGCCATGTCGCTCATCACCAGAATGGCGTTATAGACGAACATCGACGGGATTTCCTGCATGTAGTTGCGGAACTGGCGGTATGCCTCCGAGGCATCGGTCTCCTCCCGCGAGGGCGATTTCAACTCTATCATCACCAGTGGAAGGCCGTTGACGAAGATGATGCCGTCAGCCCGCTTCTCCGACTTCTCAACAAACGTCCACTGGTTGGAGAGAATGAAGGAGTTGCGCCCCGTGTTGCCGTAATCGACCAGTTGCACGCGGGTCGCCTTCTCCTCGCCGTCTTCGATGTAGGAAACATCGATGCCGTTCTGGAGGTAGTCCATGAAAATGGAGTTGCGGAAGGCCAGCGGACCGTTTTCGATATTGCGCAGTTTGTAGAGAGCCTCCGTGATGGCCGCCTCGCTGACGTCGGGATTGACGCGTCGGATGCTTGCTTCCAGTACGGCCGAATACAATGGATCCTCATAGTCGCGCTCTACGTCGGGACCATAGACATAGTCGTAGTCCAGCTCCTGCATCTGCTGGATTATCGCGTTCTCATAGTTGGATTCAGTATAGGACATAGATTGCTCCGTTAAATTGCGATTTACTTTCCTTCTTCCTCGGCAATCCATTCACACAATTTCTGCTGAAGAAGCTTTGCATCAGGCAGGTAGAGTTTGTATTCCGCCGCATAGATATTTTCGTTCTCTGGCAGGGTCATTTGCACGATGGCGTCACTTTTCTCCTTGCAGAGCAGAATGCCGATGGTTGGATTCTCATAGTCCTGCTTGACACAGCGGTCGTAGTAATGGACATACATCTGCATTTGGCCAATGTCCTGGTGCGTCAGCGTGCCGGTTTTCAGGTCAAACAAAACAAAGCACCGCAGCAGGCGGTTGTAGAAGACCAAATCCACGAAGAAATGCTGCTCATCGTAGGAAAAACGAACCTGCCGCCCCACGAAGGCGAAGCCATTGCCCAGTTCCAGCAGGAACTCCTGCAAATGTGTAATCAAGCGGCTTTCCAGCTCCGTCTCCGTAAAACAACTCTCCTCCTTCATGCCAAGGAATTCCAGCACGTATGGCTCTTTGAGAACGTCCTGGGGCTTCGTCAGGATATTGCCTTTCTGGGCAAGTTCCATGACTTTGCTCTTGTCCGTGCTCAACGCCACTCGCTCATAGAGGGAACTGGCTATCTGCCGGTTCAGCCACCGCACGCTCCAATTGCCCGTGGCTGCCTCAATCTCGTAGAATCGGCGAGCAAAAGCGTCTTCGACGCGAAGTAGTTGAGTGTAATGAGACCAGCTCAACCGAAAAGCAGGAATGTCCAATTTGGCAGACGGTGTCTGCCCAATTGGCAAATCATTTCCGGTGTCTGAAAGTGATTTGCTCATCACTGTTGAGCATTTTCCTTCGCGGGGGGACTGCTCCAATTGGGCAGACAGTGATTGCCCAATTGGCAACTGTTGGGAATAAGCCTGATAAAACTGCCGGAAGAGCTTCAAATTCCGATAGGAAAAGCCCTTGCCGTAGCGCTCCGTTAGCTTGTCGGAAAGTGTCTGCAGCGTCCGCTCACCGTAACCGGCCCGATGCCTTCCCTGCTGCTCGTCCTCCACGATCACCCGGCCAATCTCGTAGTAGCACTGCACCATCGCTAGGTTGGCGGTCTGAGCCACATGATGCCGCGCTGCCTCAATGACCTCTGCTATGCGATGATACAAAGTTCGACTGGATTGTTCAGGATGCCTTTCCATCTTATTCCCTCCTTGCCTTAAAGCCAATTTTGGACGCACTGCGTCCAAAATTTCCAAGTTGCTTGTTTCCAAAATCATACCTCCACCTCCGATACGTCGATTTCTCCAGACATCAGTTTTGGCAATAGGGTGTCGCGAAGAGTGGAAAGACGACGTGACTCAAGTCTTGAGTGAATCATTTTATCAATGATGGGAGATAAAATAGCAGACAATTCCTCATATTCCTGCTTCGAGGGGACTAATGTCAAGGCAGCATGACTATGTCCACGTTGTATATGTCCCATTGTTGTTGCTTTGTCAGCAGCAATGGCAATAAAATTTGCCAGGTGGTGACATGTCCAAAGATAGTAGAACCATTTTTCATGTTGAGTTGATGTCACCTTAAAAAGATGTTGATTTAAGCCACATCTTCCACCAGTCCAAATATCAATCAAAAGACTTCCTGACCAAGAAAAAACAACATCGCCATCCTCAACAACGTATTCTTGCTTGATATCTTCCAAGCATCTTTCGCTATCAGCTGAACAGAATTGTTCTCTTAATTCCTTTATTTTGAGGACAGGTAATCCAAGCCTATCTGTTGCAGGGCGGTATTTCTGCATAGGAAGGCCGTTAAGGAAATCTGCTATTTCATCCAGAGGAACAATTCGCCACCCCTCTGGAATCGGGCCAAGTTCGGAATCTACGAATTTCTCGTCTCTGAACGGCTCGAAATCGACGAACCAGGACTTGAAGATGACCTGTGCCTGTTGCTCCAAATTCCGGTTTATCTGCGCATTGAGTTGGACTTTCTTGTCAAGCAAACACAAGAAATCTGCTATCTTCTTTTGAATTCTCAAAGGAGGAAGGGGGATTTCCAACGATTTGAAAGTGGAGGTTGGCCGCGCCAATGCGGGCACACCGACTTGCGAAGCATTTGACAGTAGCAGATATTGCCCATAAACAGAATGAAAGAAATAGGTTATGAATCTGCTATCTGCCTTATCTGAATCCACCCTTAACAGGAATTGACTCTGTGATATCAGGTATTTGTCGAATCTTGAATCAGAGGGGATGTAAACAATTTGTCCCAAGGTTCCCCGATGGGTAACGACGATATCTCCCCTGTATGCCAAAGAGTTTTTCAGTTCTTCTGCCTTATGTTCAGTGACATAGTTAAAACTGTCCTCTTTTAGCTTAAAACCTGCCAGATTCGCACCATTCAAAACAGGAACACCTGACGGGACAAAGTTATCCACCTTGATATTTGAGCCAAATGGTCCCATTGCGATTCTTGTGCAAATATCGCTGATTTTAGTTGTTGGCCACTTACTCATTCCTTCACCTCGAATCCAATGGCTGCAAGACGCTTCTTGATTTCATGCTCCAGCTGGTGGGATTGCTGGAAGAGTTCGGCAAGTTCTTTGGTCAGACGGTTCATCTTCTCCTCGAAGGGTTCTCCGTCGTCGGCCTGTTCCTCGATGCCGACATACCGCCCAGGCGTGAGGATGTAGTCCTGCCTGGCAATCTCCTCGGTGGTGGCGACGGCGCAGAAGCCCTTCACATTCTCCAGCGTCCCGTTCTCGTAGGCATCAAATGTTTGGGCGATTCTGGCGATGTCGTCATCGGTCATTTCCCGCAGACGGCGAGTGACCATTGTCCCCATCTTCCGTGCGTCGATGAAGCAGGTCTTGTTCTTTTGCTTCTTGTTTCGAGCGAGGAACCAGAGCGAGACGGGGATTTGGGTTGTGTAGAAGAGCTGCGTCGGCATGGCGATGATGCCGGAGACCAGGTCGTCCTCAATGATTTTGCGGCGAATATCGCCTTCGCCGCCTGTCTGGCTGGAAAGTGAGCCGTTGGCCAGCACCATGCCGATTTTGCCGTTGGGGGCGAGGTGGTAAATCATGTGCTGAAGCCAGGCGAAGTTGGCGTTCCCTGCTGGCGGCACTCCGTATTTCCATCGCTGGTCTTCCGCCAGTCGGTCGGCTCCCCAGTCGGAGAGATTGAACGGAGGATTGGCCATGACGAAATCCGCCTTCAAGGTCGGATGGCAGTCATTGAAGAAGGTGTCGGCGTTGAACTGTCCCAGATTGGCCTCGATGCCTCGGATGGCGAGGTTCATCTGCGCCATCTTCCAAGTCGTCGGGTTGGAATCCTGACCATAGACTGAAATGTTGTTGATGTTTCCTTGGTGGTTCTGGATGAACTTCGCCGACTGTACGAACATGCCGCCCGAACCGCAGCACGGGTCATAGACGCGGCCATTGTAGGGTTTGAGAATCTCCACCAGTGTCCGAACCACACAGGCGGGTGTGAAGAACTCACCGCCCTTCTTACCCTCCTGCTCGGCGAACATCGCCAGGCAGTATTCGTATGTACGGCCAAGGATGTCGCGGGTATCCCCATGCTCCTTCATACGGATATTGGTGAAGAGGTCAACCACATTGCCGAGGCGGCGTTTGTCCAGTTCGGGCCGGGCGAAGTTCTTTGGGAGAATCCCCTTGAGACGCGGGTTCTCCCTTTCAATCAGGGACATCGCATTGTCGATGGCGGTGCCGATGTCGGGAGAATGCGCCTTTCCAGCCACGATTCCCCAGCGGGCCTCCGGGGGTACGAAGAAGATGTTCTCGGCGGCGTATTCGTCGCGATCCTCCTCCATTCCTTCGCCTTCCTCGACAAGTTCCTGGTACTTTGCGTCGAACTTGTCAGAAATGTATTTGAGGAAGATAAGACCAAGCACCACCTGTTTGTACTCAGCGGCATCCATGTTGCCGCGCAGGA
>OQVN01000944.1_pt1 | contig 10522 bp, 7 predicted proteins | sample 1691621 | NCBI WGS metagenome assembly OQVN01 (sample SAMN03418278, study PRJEB22391) | human gut metagenome | biome: human-gut; feature: organic feature; material: feces | host: Homo sapiens | place: Tanzania | collected 2013-01 | reverse complement strand
TGATCTAGATTCTTGAATTGGATTTATATATATTGATGTATTTATATTGGCTTTCGGTGTTGGCTACCAGATGGATACGGGAAGTTTGGTTTGGTATGGTTGCATAGAAATTATGAGGTTCTGTGCTTCCATCTGGATGAATGTCTCCATTATCATGAATTGTACCATTATTGTCTCTTGTGAATCCTTTGATTTCATCAAATTTTGTAACCTTGCCGATACCTACAAACTGACCTTCATTGTCAAAGCAGAAGAGTTTCATGCAGTCTTTCCCAATTCCTTCATTCATGAATACGATGCTTCGGGTTACCTGCTGTTCGAAGTTGGGGATGGATACATTGAAACTGGCTGTGTAGTAACCTTCTTCTGTCTCGTCTTTAGAAGGTTCGCTGTCGGCAATACAGTCAGAGCAGCCTGTCAACATTGCTGTTAACAGGACTGCCATGATTCCGATATATAATTTTATTTGTTTCATGTCATTTACCTTCTTTACTTTTCACCTTGTTTCTCTATCAGTTCTATTTCTCCCTGAGTCAGGTCGTGGACGCAGCGAACGTAGGTACCGCTTTGCGGGTTGTTGCCGTTTCTCTCGGTCTTGTCTCCATCCAGCGTCCAATAGTATTCACCTCTCAGCAGTTGTTTGCCAACAGCCTTATCTTCGTTTCCTAACTTATAGATTCTGTTGATTTCTTCCTTTGTAGGAAGTCGCCAACCGTTCAGCTCGAGATTCTCATTCTTATAAGTCGTAGCCTTTTCCTGATACTTTTTGCAGTAATCTCTTGCTGCCTGATTATCCTTAGCGCTTGTTTCACCCTTTGCGGTTGATGCAAGGATGAAAGCAGGAGAAACGGTGTTGTCGGCAGACTTATTCTCATTGTTGAGTACAGGCTTGGCAATGGTGTAATCTGTAGCATACTTGTTGCTGGAAAACTGTATCGTGTACAGATGATTCTTCTCTTCAGAATCATTTGTACCTTCGCTTCTTACATTCATTGAATAGACCGAAGGATACTTTCTTACAGCAATTTCCTGCTTCTTGTCTGTGCCATCAACTTTGATATCAAAATAAGTATATTGAATTGTACAGTATGAAGGTGCTCCCGAATGTACGTCAATCCATCCTCTGTAGCGATTTCCTGTAGACTCTTCGAAATTTGCCTTAATCTGTCCATCTTGTCCGGACTGCTTGTTGCCATATCTGTCAAAATAGTAAGTAGTTGGATTCTCAATATCACATTCATAAGATGCAAACCAACGCATAGTGCAATCTGTAAAATCATTGCCTTCACCACCTTTGATGTCTATGGCAGTAGGAGATACCACCAGATAGCTTGCACCATCCGCATTGACGTAGGTATCTTCACCTTGCGTCCATTTGGTAATCGCCCATTTCAGATAGTCGTCCTTTCCGTTGTAATCAATATCTGTCTTGGTATCCAGATACTTGATAACGGCATTGACGGTATAGATATAGTTGCGGTCTAACTTCTTTTCGCCTTGCGGATCACGCACAGGGATAATCAGATGCTTGTTAATGGTTGTCTTTGCATCTGTACTTTTTTCGAAAGTAACATCTGCAACAAACTGTGGCATATCATCTTTCCCGGTCCATGTTGTGGAATAGCTGTAAGTTGTTACCTTATAGATATCATTGCCGTTTTTATCTTTCTCTGCCGCAGCTTCATTCTCCTGTTCATTATTTTTAATATTTGTAGCAGGTGTTTGACCGGCAAAGATAGCTGTCTCGGTATTATAATTGATGAACTTCCACTTTACTTCTTTGATTTTGTAGTCCTTCACCGTAGAAGAGATGTTCAGCTTGATTTTGGCTGCTGCTCTCACCAGTTCTACCGGAATATTCTGTTCCGGATCTTGGGTGATTTTGTACTCACCTTGGCTGCTCATCAGGAATTTCTTGTCGCTTACCATGGTAGCTGGCTTCCAGATGTCTTCATCCTGCTGGGTGCAGGCAAGGAGTTCTGCCAGGTTCTTGCCTTTGAGATTGTCCTTGCCCTTGGCATTGGCTACTGCATAGTAAGGATAAGTATTATCCGCATCAAGATGGAGTGCCGATTTCCAGTTGCCCGAACCCAGTTCCTCTGCTTTGTTCTCAACAGGGGTATTGAACTGACGGTCTATTCTGAGTTCGCTGGATTTTGGTCCGAACATCTTAAAGTCAAGAGATAACAGATTTTTCTCGTTAAGATTCTTCTCTTCTTTTACTCTAGTTTGTTGCAGGTCGTTGACCATGGGAGTCATGCTCAGCTGTTGTGCAGCCGAACCGTTTCCCAGTTCGTCTTCAGCTGAGCATCCTGCCATGAGCCATCCTGCCGTAAGAGCCAAGAGGCATTTTGCGAATCTTATGTCTATATATAACTTCTTCATGATGAATGTTATTTTCTGTTGTCTTTATAATACTTGTTCAAAGTGAATATCCTTGCCGGCGAATTTACCCTCCTTACATCCTTTATATTTGAAACCTGGATTCAGGATAAACTTATCATTCGGATATTTGGTCAGGAAAACCTGCGCCTTTACATTATGTGGCTTTGCCAGATCCAGTCTGTTCTTTGGCACTACATAGAAGTAAAGCGTTTTATTCTCACCACTTTCATTGATGATGAAATCATCTATATGATAAGTATATCCGATTATATTGTTTCCATTGTTCTTGTCTGTAATGATTGGATCGTAAACCGGTTCTTTTTCCTCATAATTGCCATCCTTATCACAGAGTACAAATCCGAACATCGGGTTGTCTGTCTGGAGAATCCAAGGCTTACCTTTGGTATCGATTTCCTTGAGCGTAATCATCGGTCCGCGTTTTGGGAAACCGTAATATACCTTGTAGCCCCAATCTGTCTTGTCTCCGTCTGGAATTTCTACGTTTGTAGAGGCATCGATGAAATCGAATGTTCCTCCATCCTGCCATTCCTGAATAGATGGAGTAACGGTGAGTTTGCCCATCTGTCCGTTTAGGAAATAACCGTAAACTACCAGTTCTCTGTTTCTGATGGCATTTCCTTCAGAAGGAATATTGAAGGTCTCGTGCTTCTCGGTTGCTCCACCATCCAACGAATAGTAGATGGTGCCTCGGATGGCTTTGTTGGTCTCACGGAGATAACAGAGATTGTGAGAACGGATGTCTGCTTTGTAAAATGCATCCAGATATTCCTGGGCAGTCTGAGTGCTCTTTTTGATGAATGTTTGAGGATCGTCCACTTCCTTGATATCCTTGTTCTCTACACCTGCCAGTTTCAGAGCGTATGATACGTAAGCTGTACCGGAACTGTTATATTTCTGGCTGGTTACGTACTGGTTGTAACCATTCTCGTTATATATCGCTTCGTCGGGAAAAACATAGCTGGCTGTAGGAATGGTGTTCTCTTCTACCTCTATTCTTGTTACTTTTACCTGACTGGTATTGGCATCAGTACCCGATTTGCGGGCAAAGTAAAAATGGAGTTTCGAAACGGCGCGAACCAGAGGAATCCTGATACCTTTGGCTTTGGCCCTTTCTTCGGTATCAGCCACATGGCTGTCTACAGAAATCTGCGTGATGGCACGGGAGATAGGGAGTCCCTTTTCATTTGGAACCTTTTTTGTTTCTGGTGTTCCGTCGCTATTGATACCGAAAGGTGAGGTAAAGCTGACTTCTTTCAGATCTTTGCGGGTTACCGAACGGAGGTCTTTGCCTTTCATCTGGTCCAGCATGTTGATGCTCTCAGAGTTTGCCAGGATATAAAGGTCGATTTTCTTTACTTCTTCGCCGCCAATCTTTCTCAGGAATCGGAGGTTCAGGGTATATTTACCGTTCTTCACTTCGCTCAGCGTTTCTGCTTTATAGGAGATAGGGGTGGCTTCATCGCCGGTATCTGATTTGAATACCCACACCTTGATGTTGTGGATGTCGCTCTCCTGAGTAGGATTCGCATCAGTCTCATTGTCATCAAGAACCTTTCCGCTGGTTTCTCCGGCTCTGGTACTGTTTCCGGTGCCGGTAGAGAAGCTGAGGCTCAGATAGGCATTGTCGCTTAGAGCTGTTTCTGTATTTTCGTTCTCTGAACAGGATGCCATTGCGCCTACCATGAGCAAGGCAGCGAGTGCCATACACACTGGGCGTGTCATCTTGGTCAAAGTAGATTGATAGCGTTTCATGTTTTCTTTCTTTTACTTATACTTCTTTCTTTTCTTATTTTCCCAGGTCGGCATTCTGAAGATTCAGAACCCAGTTGTTTACCTTGATTCTTGCATCCATGCTGTAGGTAGAACTTGGAGCTGGAACGTAGAATACCAGGGTGTAATGGTCCTGGCGGTCCAGATACTGCTGGTCGCTCCAGTCTTTGCCGTAGCGGTCGCTGGCACAGAGTGAGAGGAACCAAGGCAGGGAGTGGTTGAAGATGACTTTGTTGATGCGCTTGTCGGTGATGACGATGCGCTTGTCATCATATTGGCTGGATCCGTCGGCAGCGCGACTCTTGTTGTCATCTTTGGTTTCGAACATACGTGATGATGACAGGTCGTAAACCAGCGCCTTTTCTACGTCTTCGCCTTCTACCTCGGTCTTGCCGCTGTGGTTTTCTACCAGTTTCTTCTCATAAGGAAGATAGGTGATTGCCTTTGGCTTTACCTTGTCGCCCTTATAGTCGAGTAGGGCTGCAGAACCTTTGATTTCTACATCGAAGTTTTCGGCTGTGAATCCTTCCTGGTCGGGTTCGAATGGAAGCATCACCACGCGGTATGTCTTGGTACACTTCATCAGACTCAATTTTCCCTGCACATCGTTTTCTCCATCAAAGTTGAGGGAGTCCTGTGCGGTATAGAGTGCGGTGAAGTGCTTGTCGTTTACGGATTCTTCTTCGTTTCTTTTGCCCATTTCCTCTTGCAGGTCGTTGATGGTAGAGATACCTGGGGTAAGTTTAGTAAAGCTAAACTCGGTCTCATCATCACCTTCGGCTCTTGTTCCCATTGCGGCAGGCTGCTTGTCACGAGCCAGGCAGACGAAGGTATACTTGCCTGCTTGCAGGTCTGTAATCTCCATCTTATGACCTGTTTCAAACTTGTCAGCCGACTCGGTATAGTTATCTACGAATTTACCATTCTTGTCGAATACATAAACGTTGAGGTTCTTCACCTCAGCAGAGAAAGCATCAGCCTCCTTCACATTGTAAGTATAGTCGAATTTGAGCGACAACTTAGCAGTAGGGCAGCCCGTGAGATCATCTTTCATGCAGGATGAAAGAGAAGTGAGTGCGATGGCTGAGATGCAAACCAACTTGCAACATTTGTTTTTGAGGAAATGTGCCATATTCTTTATCTTTTATAATCTTTTACTTATACTTATTTTATATAGAGAGTGCCGTCGGTAGCGAATATCTTTGCTTTATCAGCTCTCTGTTTCGTTGCCTTCGGCATCGTTATTTTCTAAGAATGAAATGTGCCAGTCTTTCGGGATGGGGTATGACGGCACGTCTTTGTATCTCCCGCCTTTTATACATGGGCGGCAATGTTAGTTATCTTTTAAGAATGTTTCGTTGCTTTTCAGAACGAACGTTTGATTGATAAACTCTCGGAGGAGGATTGCTCCCCCGAGAGTCTTGGTATATATATAAGTATTTATATTTTATCTGTCTGGTATGACGGAATATTACTGCAAGTTAACGTCCTGGTTGTTGAGAACCCAAGGGTTAACAGAAACGGTAACGTTGAGATAGTAGAAATCATTCTCTGTTGGAGTACCATTAGGTACCTGGGCACCTACATTGAAGATATTGTTAACAGTGAGACGATAGATGCTGTTACGCTGGATAATGCCGGCGATGTGATTATCCTTGATAACCTGCTTGTAGTATGTCTTACCTCCCTTGAATACTTCAATCTTGTAATCCTCACGGAACTTTGCTAACTTTGCTTCGTCATTGATGGCATTACTCAATTCAGTCTTCATTGTACCTGCGTCCTTGCCTTCGCCGAAGAGGTTTGTTACATCCTTGTAATCTTCGAAGATCTGAGCGAAAGAGGTGTAGATAACGTTGTTGTAACGATAGAATGTACCATCCGTGAAGTCTGCAGCACCAGTAAACTTGCTGTCATCCAACGTAATCTGATACTCGAAGTACATGGTTGTAGGAGCAGTTGTAGAGTTATTCTCGAATACGTAGTTTACCTTGGTATCTTTTGTAGTAGTGAAACCGCCATTCTTGTAATCGTAATCTCCACCGAAAGCTGTTTTTGGCTGGATGTAGCTGAAGCCTTCTTTGTCATTAGGAATGACAAGTTCAGAAGGACTCCAAGTCTGCATTACGTAAGACTTGTTGGCCAAGTTGGAAATTGCATAGTTTGTCAACTCAATGCTCTTTACCTTTTCTTTAGCATCATTCATTGCTACCTTCAAAGCCGCTGATGCATCAGCTGGAGCATCAGCAAGAACCGTTGACTTGCTAGTTGGAGCATCGATACGAGCTACTACACGCTCAATCTTGATAGCTGCATCTTTTTGGGTAGTATTTCCATCTGCTGATGTATAAGTTACCTTTGCAGGGTTCTGCTCGTTGTTGTTAGCCTTGATGAATTCTACAGAATAACCGTTACCATTTACCTGTGCATCGTTCTGGTTGAACATTGCAAATTTGTTATCAGCAGAGTATGCTTTAGCAAACTTGTTATCTAAGTCAGATGTATAAACATCAGTAAGTGGTGATGCACTTGTCGCGTTAGCTAAGAAATATACGCTGTATTTGGTACCTGCAGTTACTTTTTCAACAGGAATCTGAAGTGTTGTCTTACCATCTGTACCTTGCTGAGGAATTTTAGCATCTGCCCATGCCTTCTCGTCAATTTTGATTGATTTTGCAATCTTACCATTTGCTTCAACCAGATAGAATGTACCACTTGTTACATCAGACTCTGCAGGTGTTGCATTCTCTGTAGTATGATCTTTTACTGCAGTTCTTGTACCATTGCTGTTAGGAGTCTGAATGGTCAATGTCATGTAGAACTGATCTACCTTACCCTGACCAGCGTTGTCACCAGCCAAATCATCATTGCTGCTGCAGCTGGTGAAAGACAAAGCTGCGGCTGAAACCAAGCTCATTACGAGCAAATTCATTTTTTTCATAATCTTGTTACTTATTACTTTAGTTAAAACTTTATTTATTAATACTTTCTTTACTTATTCTGTTCTTTCCTTCTATTCCAGAACCTTATTTACTTTGTCCAGATTTTCCTGGGCTTTCTTCAAGCCACCCTTTACTGCCTTCTCGAAATATTCTTTGGCAGCCTGGTAATCCTCTTTCAGGACTGCGAGGCAACCGCGGGCGTTGTTGGCTTCTGGGGTATCGCCCACCTTCTTCAGATATTTCTCTGCACTCACCTTGTCACCACGCTCAATGGCGATGTAGGCAGCATTGAGGTTGGCAAGCTTGTCTTCTGGGAACAGCTTTACGGCAGTCTCGAATACATTGTTGTATTCCTCGCTGCCCTTAGGCAAACTGTTGGCAACCATGTACATCTCCTGAAGAGAAAGCTTCTGCGGACGGGTCTTGATAACCTTCTTAGCCTCTTCCAGGTTGAATGCCTTCACGTCATATTCTATGGTGTAGTCGGTGCGGCGCAAACCTGGCCAAACGTTCTGCAACAGGAAGCGGTGAGCTTCCGGAGCCTTTCTCTTCAAAGCCTTCTCCTTTGCATCAGGCTGCAAACTGCTGTTGATGATGCCGAGGGCTATGTCCTTTTGAGGAATATCGTTGTGGGCGATGTATTCTGCTGTTCCTTCCCAGTCCTCTGCGGTAGCTGCCACCTTGATCAGCTTCTGGTCGATAGGATAAACCGAAGTGAGATAATCTTTCAGCGCCTGCGTTCTGTTGCGTGAAAGCTTGTCGTTGTTGGCATATCCACCATCAGGCGAAGCATAACCATGCAGGGTAATCTGAGTGATGGTAACATCCGAATCGTTCTTCACCAGCTCCAGGGTTTCAACCATCTTAGCCAGTTCCTTGGCGTTGTTGCCCAGGTTTACCACGATGTCCCACTTGTTCACCCTGAAGTTGAGTCGTGCCGAACCGTTTTCCTGTCTTATCTTCACGGCTTCCGCTTTAGGCTGCTGGTAAGCGTAGAAGAGTTTCTGTGGAGTGCTGAGGATATCGCCAGCCGGAAGCAGTCCTTCTGCCAGAATTACCTGGTTGCATCCGCAGGTATCGTTGCCGATGACAAGTTGCGAGTTGCTCATCCAATCCTGAAATGGAGTGGTATATATATAATGTAGGGTCTGTTTTTTCTTGTTCTGTCGCTGCTCCACGATGATTGGGTTCTTGGAGGCAGTGGCATTGTTGCGCTGATAATAGATGTATCTCTTGCGTCCCATCACCTCCACTGCTGGCAGTTTCAGTGTGTCCTCATCGTTCACAATCATGGGGGTATAGATGAGTCCGCGGTTGCTGCCCAGGATGATGTCGTCGAGTTTGAAGTCCATCTTCACGTTCACGTCGTCTCCATCTCTCTTCACTTCTTTCTTCGAAATCTTCAGCTTTCCGGCTGTTTCTTTCTTCTCTTTCTCAGTCTTCTCTTTTTTCTCAGCTTTCTCTTTCTTTTCTTTTTTCTCTGCTGAGGCTATAGGTTTGCTTTCTGCTGAGGCTGTGAGCGATAACAGCAGGAGGGCAACACCCAGGGTACTATAGAAGTTATATTTTGTATTCATGAATTGTTTCCTTTCCAAATGAATGATCAAATGAATAATGATGTATAAATATACAATTAAATAGGTATGTCCGTATGGGGCGATTAGAACACATAGACGAGGTTGAGCGCCGCCTTGGTGGGTCCCACATAGTGGTGACTCTTGTCGTCTTCCAGTTTCTCGCCGCATTCTGCACATTCAAACTTGTCTGAACGGCTGTAGGTGTAACCCAGTCCCAGTTCAGCCTCGAAGTTCCAGTGCTTGGAAAGGGTCCAGGCATATCCGTATGCCACACCTGCTCCCACGAACCATCCTTCGTAGCGATAATCTTTCAGTTTGGAAAAGTCTGTTCCTAATAACTTGAAATCTGCATTCACGTTACCGATGTTGTAGGATCCTGCAATAGCATGGAATCCCACAAAATGTCCCATCATCTTGTTGCAGAACCAGTATCTTGCTTCTGGCTGCACAAGCCAATGTTTCCATTTCCTGTTATTAGAAAATGTCCAAGGATTGTAGTTGCCTGCTACATCCAAGGTCCACTTGGGGGTGAGTGCGAACTCTACTCCCAAGTTTATGGTGCTGGTTGCATCATAAAGAAGGTTGGTTTTCACCGCAACCTTTTGGGCTGAAGCTTCGAGTGCTAAGAAGCACAGTCCGATCATCAGTGCCATTTTAATCCTTTTCATCATCTTTTTCTTATACTTTATATACTTAATACAATTACAATATCTTTTTATCTTCATATACTTAATACAATATTATCTTCTGGTTTGCAGCTAATACATAAGAAATCTAATATCCATTCCCTTCCTGTTAATCTACTTTGCTTTTACTTTCAATTTACTTTTCAGTTAGGAATCTTACATTCTCGTATTAAAAACCTTGCTGCTGAGTATCAAGCTCAGCGCATCATCTTTTTTCGGCTGCAAAATTATAAAGAAAAGCAATACCATGCAAGTTTTTTAGCACTGAAAAATACTGAAAAGTGCCTTTTTTAATTAAAAACAACACTGAAAACTACTTAAAGTTGTTAATTCCGGCATTTTTTCATCATCTTCTCATCACTATTTCTATTTATTTTTGTAAATTTGCAGCCGTTATCAGTTAGATGGAAATTCCAGCATTTTGCTGTTGAAAAGTCTGCTGATGATAAGAAGATATAAGCTAAAAGATAGAATTTATAAGTAAACAATGGAACCAAAACTTAACTTAATGAAGGCAATTTTAGGCTTGGAGCATTACTTTTGCCCCAAGTATTGTGGTATCGTAGACCGCAGAAGAGTGATAGGCTATCTGCTTTTCTCGGTTTCCGAGGTACTTATTATTTTGTACCATTTTATCCTTATCCTCCGATTAGGAGAACCTCATGGGGTGGTGGCTGATGTGGTGAATGTAGTTTTGTTTGCCAGTCTGCAGCTGGCAATCTGGACCAAGAAACTTACTTTTACCAAGGGTCTCACCTTTTTATATATATTGGCTTTTGCCAAATTGACTGCCAACTGTATACTTTCCTCTGTGTTTGGCGCGTTGCCCGACGAGTTGAGTAGCATCAGCAATGTGTTTCTGGTGTTCCTGTTGGTATTGATGGCGTTGACGCAACTGATGTATAAGACCGCATTGGCTCTTATAGCCGGCTTGGTTCCGATGGTTGTCTTCTATTTCATAGAGCATCCTGCTGTTTCATCCTTCTTTGGGATGAAGGCATTCTTTGTGGGTTTTATGATGATTATCTATGTGTATATCTATAATACGAACTATGTTCTGAAGGGGCTTCGTCAGCCTCAGAAGGTTACCCACGTAGAGAGAAAGGCGCTGGATATGCTTGCCAAATTGAAGGAGAAGGAT
>OQVN01000941.1_pt1 | contig 10531 bp, 17 predicted proteins | sample 1691621 | NCBI WGS metagenome assembly OQVN01 (sample SAMN03418278, study PRJEB22391) | human gut metagenome | biome: human-gut; feature: organic feature; material: feces | host: Homo sapiens | place: Tanzania | collected 2013-01 | reverse complement strand
TCTTGCCAAATGTCACCCACGGACTATATAGGGAATTTAGGCCATAGGCGACACTGCGCGGCTGTCCGTCGCATTCATTGAGCGGAAACCAGCGCCCGCCCAGCAGCATATCAGGCTTATCCTTGTCGGTTATCTGCTCATGACAATGGCAGCACTCGTAATAAGCATTGTGCTCAACGACCGTCGCAGGCTGATGCGCGTCAAATTTGACGTACTTCCACGCCAAAGGCTGCATTTCGCCGCAGAACGGGCAGGGGACACGGTACTCATAGCGCACATCCGCGCTCTCGTAAAGCTTGAAAATATGCCCTGTTTTGAGCGTTGGGGTGGACCAGAAGAACATTTTCTTCTTGCCTGCCCAGTTTTTGGTGCGTTCCTCAGCGAGTTTTAAAGGCGAAGCCTCTTTGCCTGACATCTTCGGGAATTTATCAATTTCGTCCAAGACGATGACCGGCACAGACCATGAAGCGAGGTCTGTAGGTGACTGCGCAGAGCCAAATTTGCAGAAGCCGCCAGCGTAACGCAGCATGGCGTTCTTACTGTTTCCGGCCGCATACTTTCCCTTGAAGCATTCGTTGCTGATGAGCACCTTCTGCAGGCGGTCCTGCGAAAAGTCTTCCATGGCGTCCTTGTTCGGAAGGACGTACATAACACGGCACGGAGCCTGCGCTATGATATAGCCTAAAATGTTGATGCCGCACTCCGTACCGCCAACCTGCGTAGGCTTCAGGAAGGTTATCTGCTCAACGCTATCACTGTTAAGTGAGTCCATGATATCGACCAGATAAGGCACAAGCTCATTACGCCACAAGCCAGGTCGCGAGGTTTCATTCTTGCCCATGTAGCGATATTCGGCCGCCCATTCAGATACAGTCATAGGCTCCTCCGGCGCCAGCGCCAGCAGAGTCTTATTTATTGTGTTTTCGAGGACGTCCTCTTGTTTTTTTCTTATCGCCGCCAGACTTTCCAGCATTTCGCTGCTCAGTGAGTTTTCCTCTGTTTCTTGCGGCATCGTTGAGGGCTGCTCTGACATAACCATCTATAAGCCTCCTTATCTGCGGCGCGAGCTCCGGGAATTGCGTGTAGGTCTCCATCATGATATGGTCGGCAATGGCCATCATGGAAACCTTCAGATTCTGGAACACGTCCGTCAATCCTTCTTCGACCACCGATATTTCGATAAGCTTGCCAGTGCGGACCTTCAGGTCCTGCTCAGCAATGGCTGCTTTAGCTGCCTTGTATCTGATATCAGCTTCAGTTTTGCGTGCTTCTCGCGTTCCGTTGGCCGCCGGAGTCTTCTGCTCGCGCTTCCAGCTGATGACCGCCGCCAAATCGTACCAGCCGCGTTTTTCTTTCGGGCATCCGGCTCGCTCCCACTCCCCGAGCGTTTTGGTCGAAACGCCCATCATGAGGGCAGCTCTGGATGACGACAAAAGCAGACGGTCGTCGGCGGTGATTTGATACCATTTTTGATTTTTCTCAGCCGCCTGCTGATTCATACATTACCACCCCCATTTTTTTGAATTTTTTACAACGGTTTCGCCGCGCGATGCCCGACCACCGGTCCCCGCCGGGGCCCTAGGAAGTACCTTGGCCGCGTCCGCGTGGAGTGAACACGTTTTTTGCCTTTAGAATGAAAGCGAAGTTTCTTTTTCAGCTTGCGCTTTGTTTTTTCTGTGCGCACACCAGCAGTACGAAAAACGTTGGCATGATTATTACCTTGATGCTGCTATATTTTTCGACAGCTCAAGGTAATAATTCGGGCATAAAAATAGCAGCTCTTTCAAGCTGCCTGTGCTGATGTTTTTTAGTTGCTTTTTGGGTATAGAAAAGGCCGGAGCTTTTCACTCCGGCCTTGCGGCTCGCGTTGTTATTTTGTTGCGTTTTTGAGTATGAAGCGAACAACCAGATAGCCGAACAATAGCTTGCCACCCGTTTGCGTGCTAAGCAGCCCGCTGTAAATAGTGAGTGCCAGAAAACCCGCTACAAGTACATCTATTGCTTTAACGATGTCTTTCATGTTCTTGCCTCGCTTTCGCTAGTATACATTATAGCACAGATTATACTCGCATTTACTCTATTCTTTTTTGAAATCGTCCAAAGTAATCTCGCCTGCCTTCAGCATCTTAACAAACTGCTTAACGATTGCTGCCTGCTCAGCATTAAGACGAAACTGCACCGACTTAGTTACTGCATCACCTTCAAGCTTCTTGCGCCCTGCACCTGGTCGCGCACCGCCAGTATTTGGGCGAGCTCCACCCCATGTGCCTTTGGTCTTCGTTTCCATAGTTATAACCTCCTTATTGTTTTCACTAATTCAAATACGGTTAAAGCTAATACGATTATTATGATGACTCTAATAATTACTTGCATAGCATTCGCAATTATGCTAGAATGAAGATGACTTGAGAAGGGTGAAGGCTTTCGCCCCCACTCCTTGTTTCAGGTTATTTCTTTTTCTTAGCTTTTAGCAGGTCGCATACTGTTCTGACCAGGATTAGGTTTGTGACCGCTAAAACTAAGATTGCTATCTCAGCTAGCATTTTTGCTTCCTCCTTTCTCTTTGATGATTTAATTATATCACTTTTCATCAAATTTGTCAATGAGTTTTTCTTCAAAAGTTAATATTCTTCTAAAAAACTTTAACCGCTAAGCAGATTATTCTGCCTAGCGGTTTTATTTTATGTGTTTTCTTTGTTCACTTCATGTAAGATGTAATCTAAAGCCTTGCTGTGCAGCCTATGTACATTCTGCCATGAATAATGCAGCTCCGCTGCTATAAGTTCCCACTTCTGGTAATTCAAATATCTGCGCTGCATCACAAGACGCATTGGTCCCATCGGCAAAAGAGCAATGAGAGCACGCACTTCGCTTAGCTGAGCGCACAGCTCGTTGCAGCACTCTGCTATAATCTTTTCTTGCTCAATTATTTTTGCTATGGAGTTTTCCAGCTTCTGCCCATTTCCGCTGCCTACGCTAGGCGCCTGGCTATAAGCAGGCGTAATCTTCTGCGCGATATTGCGCAGTTCCTGCAGCTTGTCGAGTTCTCCCTCCAAAATGTGCTGAGCATACATAGCACCTTTAAGCTTTTCTTTTAATTCCTCTTTGGTCATACTCTGCCCTCCTGTTGGTCTTAATAATCTGCATGCAAACTTAAAATTTTATTATGGCTATTTCCCCGCGCTTTGATTTCCTAGAGATTAAATTTTGCGCCTTAATCATCTTTGACATGCACGCACACCTCCAGTCTCGGCCGCTTTCTGTCGATGCTAAAATCCATATCGCGCACGAGTACCATTTTGTCGTCGAGATACAATGCACCCTCTAAAGCATCGCAGAGCAGCTTATGGGTGTTGTTCATATCGCGTCGCCGCGCATCAGGCCAAAAGGCGACCAGCTCCAGCACAATCTTTTCCTCGGCGCTCGGTATACGCCAACCTTCCCGATGTGCCAAGGCATTAGCGATATAAAACGCCTCTTCCTTCCAGGCTTTTGCTAAAGGCGTGAGTACGCGGTTCCGCCGTCCCATGGCATTGAAATTTTTATAGCAATGGTTCACGGACGGTGGTATGGTCAATATTAAATTAAGCTTATTCATTCCGTCGCTTCTCTCCCTTCCTGTTTTTGGGCACACTTCTCCCTTTGCTTTTGGGCTTATGCTTATACTCTTCGCGCAGCTCCATTTTTGCGCGAATGTACCACTCGCAGGTAATCTCGTTATAATATTTCTCCACGTTGATGAGCTTGTAAGCGGGATGCTTTTGCTCAAAATGTTTTTGCATACTCTCGCAGTCTTCCGGCCACAATGCCAGCTGCTGGAATTGTTTGCGGCTCGTTTTGGTGTCGCTCACGGACTCTTGCGGCTTGATCAGGTTGCGCGAAGAGATATAAGTCTTGCGGCCTTTAGGATCTTTGCTAAGATAAGTGACTAAGCCATCAATGCCGCCGTGTTCCAGCTGGATGCGCACGCTGTTCGCGTAGCCTTTGCCCCACGCCTTTTCAATCGCGTTACGGTCCACGCCAGCTTCAGCGTTTACAAACAGGTGATGATGCAGACGCTCTTTTTTGGCGCCCTCTTCGGTGATATAGATATACTTGAGCACCTTGTCTGCTTTTTTATAGACTCTCTTTAATCTGCGGATAAATTTCTGTACTTCTTTTTCAGCTTCCGGCACGGATAAAGGCAGATTGTCTTCCGTGTAGCTTAACGTCAGATGATAATCATTCTGGCCAAAATTGCTCTTAGCCAGCAAGCGGAAATATCTGCGAGATTTTTTGTTGTTCAGCTTTTTCTGCTTAGGACTAGTAACATTTTTCTTTCCGCCGCGTTGAGGTTTGTACTTTAGCTCATAGAAGGGAAACATATCAATTTCAATGTAATCGGGTTTTTTGCTTTCACTGGTTCCCTGGCAGTAATATGTTTTTTCTCTTATTCCCATTCTCATTGCCATTGATTTATCCCCCTAAGCTGCGTGGTCGTTTTGTTATTACTTACATACAAGCCTCAAAGGCCTCTGCGGACCTTCAAAATCTTCTATTATATAATGAAGAAACCTGCGAGGCAGAACAGCCCCGCAGTATTTTCCTTCATATATTCTTTATCATCTATTATTTATGCTAGCCTTTCGGCCAGCAACCATTATGCCGCCATTCGGCAATGCGGTCGCCGCGCATCGCTCTGCTGGCTCGTACCTTCTGTGCCTTCGCCTGGCGCACCTTGTTCAGGATGGTGAGCACGAATTTGTATTTTTTGTAGGCATCGCATGCTTTTCCGCAGCTGAAGCCTCGTATATCGCAGTCTTTGCACGGACACGCCAGTGATATTTCGTAAGCACGAACGCCGCCAAAGGCTTTTTCGCTTCTCATGATGGTTCTCCTTGTGTTCCGCCGCTGAGCGCAGGCCACAGGTGTGTGCAGCATATACTTCTTCATAATGTGATGCGCCATTTGCTTGTACATACATTTGCTAGGATTCTGAGCGAGGCAGATGCTCATGCGGCCTGCGCTCAGCGGCGGATAATTATGGTTGATTAGATGCGTTTAAAATCTTCGCCATCAAATTTGTAGCTCAGCTTCACGCCGGTCGGCTTATACCAATCAGCGTCAAGCTTGTGCTCGTCTATCCAGTCTTGCAGGACGGCGTTAAGGCGCTGTTCCAGCTCTGCACGAGCCGCAGCCATACTCTCGCTCTCGATGCGTTCGCTCCAATACTCAGATGCACTGTCGCCATCTTCGCACGCATCTTCTTCAAAATCCTCAAGGAGCTTCTCTGCGTCGATTTCAGGGCGCCAGCTCGACTCTCTCCATTGGATGACAGTCACGATTTCGCCAGCTGTCAAGTCGCCGCGCACAGACTCCAGCGCCTCCTTCGGCGTGTCGTACGGAGTAAACGCCTCATCATCGTCACCTACGCTGTAAATCTCTTCTTTTTCGGCCACCAAGGCAGCAACGCGAGCCGCTCTTTCCAGCTCCAGCGCCGAGCCAAGGTTGGCTTGTGCCTGCCTGAGGTAATCAGCCTCATTACTGCATTGCCAATCATTGATGCTCAGCTGAGCGCGATTGACATAGCTTTTAATCTTGTCAATATCCATTGTTACTCCGCACCTCCGGTCTCAACAACTGCGCCAAACTTTTTGTCTTGGCAGGATTGGGAGGATTCATCGTTTACGCTCACAATCTCGACTTTGACGAGATGCTTGCGAACATCGGCTCCGTTAATGGTAAAAATCTCGCCATTGACAAGAAAAACAGACAGCTCGTCGGCATCGTCATCGTAATCCAGACGCTTGATGTTCGTAAGCTGAATGTGGCTGAACTCGCCAAAACCGTCCAGCTCCGATACCCAGTCAGAGTCACAAACACACAGATTCAGCAGATCTGCGCCTGCGCACTCGCTCTCAATAGGCACGCTGACAACAGCCTTGCCCTCGCCAAACATATAGGTTGCCTCAACTACATGCATTAAACCGCAGTCTTTCATGGGATCATAAGATTTTAACATAATTGTTTCCTCCTTTAATTCTTGTTTTTTGCAATGATAATTTCTGCGTCGCATTGCTTTGCGCCGCACCATGGGCAGTAATAGAAATCTTCATGCACCTCAATGCCGCATTCTTGGCATGGATGCAGATAGCGTTTGGCCGCATCAGGCCTATACCTGTTAAGCAGGCCTTCGCTGCCGCCGCCAGCAGATTTATGCTTGACTGAACGGTGCTTTTTTTGATAATTAGCTCTAGACTGTGCGGAACTGACTATACGATGATAGTCGCATAATTTATACGGCGCTCCCGTGATGCGATTGAAGCTCGTAGGCTTGCCGCACCATACGCATTTTCCTTGACCGCGCTGCTGTTGCTCTGTTTTTATTTTGCTCTGCTGACGGCTCATCTCTTCCGCCTCAGCATAAAACTCGGTACCCTACGTGCTTCAGCATGCGGCATAACCCCCCCCAGCTGTCTCTTGAGCCTTATCCTCGACTTCCGGCGCTTCGGCAGCAGCTTGCGCCATTTTCATCATCTCTTGGCGTTCGGCAAGCCTTGCGGCTCTGCGTGCAGCCTGTTTCTCTTTGCGTCTGATGAGCTTAGCGGTCTCACGCGCCATCGCCAGAGCTCCAGCCTTTACATGGTCTTCCCAGCAGATATGCTGGTTTTTCTTTGCCCACGACAATACGCTTACCTTATACCAATCAATCTTTTCTGTCATTACCGGTTCCCTCCTTTGCATCATCGTCATAATTATTCCAGCGCTCCGAAAACTCCACAGCAAATTCTTGATATGCTGCCATCTCATCCGGTGGCAGCTTGCCGGTCTGCAGAGCATTGTAGCGCTCATTGACTCTATCAAGCAACGTTGCCATACGCGCGGAGCGGTCTTTAAGCTTGCCGTAATCAAACATTACGGTTAAAGCCGTCGCACCAAGGATATCAAGGCCAAACGTCGCGGCCTTTTTTTGTACATCCCGCATTTCCTGCTTGGCCGCTCTCGCCACCTCTTCCGCAGGCTTCTTGCCTTCCTTCGCCCACTCCTTGAGCATCTGGCGCTTCATTTTTCTTGTACTGCTCATGGTTCTTCCTCCAGCAAATCGTCGTACCCTGCGAGCCGCGAAACGACGCCTTCTCTTTCAAAGCTGATGTAATCCGCGCCCCAATCGAGCGCCCAATCTTTGATGTATGCGCTGCGTTTGCTATAGGCCGCCACCGCATACTCCTTGACATACACAAATTTCGGCTTGGCGATAGCACTATTTATATCCATAAGGATGTTGCCGCTAAAAACGTTTTGTGTAAAATATGCAACATCGGGATATCTGCCCCAGCCGCATTTGATTTTCATGAACGTGTCAGCGACCTCGAATTTTACAATTATAAGACCATAACACACCGGCTGCCAGTGAGCGCAGTTGTTTGCCGTCCCGAAAAAGCATACCCTCGGGCGCTTCCAGCTGTTGCAGCTCAACGTGACATCGCTGATTTTTGGCGGTTTAATGTTCTTGCCTTTAAGATAAGCTGCTAACTCATCTTTGCTCATTACTCTGTACAGGATCATATTCTACCTCTTGAGAGGTGCACGGCTTTTTTATCGCCGCGCACTTCGTTTTACTCTTGGCTCTCAGCTTTATGTTTCTTAACCATGTAAAGCATAATGATGCAATACACGGCGATATCGCCAAGGCTCTCGTCAATTTTGTCCGTATCGATGTTCGTTCCCGCGCCAAAGACCTGCGTAACATGCTTAAGGCAATAGCCTTTTGCTACCTCAAGCATGTAAGGCCAGTCATCATCGCCGTAGGTCAGCAAAGCGCCGTTGCGAAAATTGGCCAAAGGACTATTACTGCCGTACTGACCGTTTTTGCACTTGAAGAGCTCCGCCAGCGCAACGAATTTCTCAAGGCATTCATCCACAAAATCACTATCAGTTGCTTCTTCCGCGAAATTGTGAAACAGATTGTCGAAATGATTCCGAGCCGCCAGCAGGTGCTCTGCCACCTTCTCGCCTTCCGGCGTGGTGATATCAGCATTAAAATCAATTGTGCGTTTTTGCATTTTTTAACCTCTTTTCTTATTCTTCATCCGGATATCCACCGTTTTCATACGCCTTTTGCGCTTCTTCTACCGTTGGCTGCTCGCGCTTGCAATGGTATGCATACGCAAACGCTTCCTGCTGCAGCTCCTTCATAGTCTTGATTTCGTCCGGCAGAAGCTCCTGGCAAGGAATCCGTTGACCTGTCGGCAGGTCGATGTATTCTGGAGCATAGCGGTAAAATTTCTGTGTTACGACCTGCAGAGCCTGTGTGCAATTTATAAAGCCGCTAAGCTGCACAACAATCTGCATGCCCTCGCCAAAATCCTTATGCACAGGGAAATTTACTTTGCTAACCCAGACATCCAGCAGGCCGCCACCCGAATTTTCCAAAGGCATCTCGAGAAAACGACGCGCAATGTTGGCCAGCTTGCCCCATGCTCTTTGAAAGTCCTCATGGGGGCTCATCGCTCCTGCTAACAATGTTCTCTTCTGCGATGCCGCCTGACTGGCTAACAGAGTAGCGGATTTTTATACTGCCGCCCTTAACGGAAATGTAATTAATTTCGTAGCTTTCATCCATTTTTAACCCTCCTGCTCAAATTTTGCCAAGCGCTTGGTAATCTGGTTTTGGCTCTGTGTCAAAGCACTGGCCAGCGCTTTGCATACACCGGCGCCACGCTTGCTGTCCTGCACCTTGTCCAGATGCTCCAGCAGCTTATTGATGCCGCTGAGCACCGCCCAAATTTCCACCTTAAGCTCCAGCGCCTCTTTTTGTGCGCCTGCATCGCTTTGTGTTTCCGCCAGCTTTTCGCGCAGCTCCTTCAGCTCTTGTGCAACCTCCTCCGGCACCTTTTCGACGATTTCCGTCTTGGTGGCCACCGTCACAGGCTGTTTGAGCTGCTCTTCCAGCTCCTTGATGCGCTCTTCCAAGATAGCCGTTTCCTGCTCTCTGTTATAGAGGCTTTTGCGCAGCTCTTTGGCCTCCTGCTCCAGCGCATCGCGCTGACTACTCATTGCTTCAGCAATTTTTTTGCTTTCGGCGGCGTCTGCCAGCTGTATACCAAGCTCTTCGGCCTGCCTGCTGACCTTGGCCAGCTTCTCTTCGGTCTTTCTGGTCAGCTTATGGTCAGCTTCAGCCTTGGCTTCGGCGGCCTCTTTGGCTCTTTTAAGCTTTTTGATTTCCTCCTGCAGCTCACGCGTGCTGATATCCTCGACGTGTGTGTCCTTGATAAAATCCTCACGCTGTTCCGCCGGTACGCCCAGCAGCAAGACTGCCTGCGTGTAGGTCAGCTTTTCTACCACGTCGCTTTTGGCCGCACTACCGAACAATACACCCTGATCAGCGCCGTACTCATCGTACACGCGCATAAGGTTGTTAGCTGTGCTTTGGCTAAAATCCACCGCCTCAGCCAGCCATTTGCCGAATTGTCCCGGCTCCAGCATCTCCTTAGCCTCTTTCAGCTTCTTACCGATAATGATGCTGTTACTCAGCACCAATTTACGGGTTTGCTCTTTAATAAGGTTGATTTCCGCCGCCACCATTTCCGGCGTGCGAGTCACCTGCATATCATTCATGCTGCTTTCGCTCCTCTCTTCTTCCCTAGCCCTGCTATATATTTCTTATAGGCCTCAACAAAGGCCTCAACATCTTTTGTCATACCACGGTTATGGTCGCCACGTACCTGCACAATCGTGCCTCTAGCGCTCAGCTCCATTGTGTAGTATGGCTTATCCGGCTCAGACTGCTTGCGTATCAGGACAATGGTACATTGTCCTTTGGCATGCTTATCTGCATACGTGCCAACACAGTGATGCAGAGCGTCACCCTCAGCTATAAGCTCCTCCGCGCTGGCGGCTACTCTGGCCATCAATCCGCCGTCGGAAAAATTATAACGCTTACGTGTTTTTAGCAGCTTGGCGATCTGCTTGTTGAGCAGCTCGTCCGCTTTGATTTTAAGCTGCGCAACGACATTTTGGTGCGCATGCTGCAGGTCGCGAGGTTTGGTCACGGCCGTATCTGTCATGTCTAGCCCTAACTTTTTACAATCTCCCAAGTAATCCGTCCAATCTATCAGGACGTAGTACAGGCTGCGAGATGTCTTCTTGTCCTGCTTTTTTATGTAATTCAGGGCCGACTCCACGCTGATGCCTGCTTTTTTCAGGCGCTCAAAGCGTGCGCAGCTGTCGTAGTAGCTCAATTTCTCAATCTCCTTGCGCTTGCGCTTGCGCGCGAGCTCCACAAGGCTGAGTCTTGTGTTTTTCTTGAGATACAGGCTCAGCTTAAGCGTATCTATGTCCGTCGCCAGCGCCGATAACGCCGGTATATCGTTTTTGTTGACCTGTACGCCAAGAAGCTTTTGCGGAGTCCGGCCACGCCAATCAAACAAATTGTTAAAGCTGTGTTTGCTAAGGCCCTCATCGATAATGTTCCACAGGCCCATTTTCATAAGGTATTCGACCTGTGGATGCTTATGATAGAGCTCTATATATTTGAGCGCGTCACCGCCGC
>OQVN01000940.1_pt1 | contig 10536 bp, 8 predicted proteins | sample 1691621 | NCBI WGS metagenome assembly OQVN01 (sample SAMN03418278, study PRJEB22391) | human gut metagenome | biome: human-gut; feature: organic feature; material: feces | host: Homo sapiens | place: Tanzania | collected 2013-01 | reverse complement strand
GATAGAATTGCGCGTGCTTGCGCACATAAGCGGGGATGAGGCTTTGATTGCCGCATTCAACGACGGGGATGATATTCACACACGCACCGCGGCGGAGGTTTTCGGCGTCCCTAAGGACGAGGTGACGCGTGAAATGCGTTCTGCGGCAAAAGCTGTCAATTTCGGCATTGTGTACGGCATAAGCGCATACGGCCTTTCCGAACAATTGGATATTCCGCCGAAGAAAGCTTCGGAATACATTGAAAAGTACCTTGACCGCTGCACGGGAGTGCGGAACTATATGAAAGCTGCGGTTGAAAACGGCAGGGAAAAAGGCTATGCCGTGACCATTATGGGCAGAAGGCGCGAGCTTCCCGAAATCGTATCTTCAAACTACAATACGCGAAGTTTCGGTGAGCGCGTAGCGATGAATATGCCGATTCAGGGTTCGGCGGCAGATATAATTAAAGCCGCAATGGTGAAGGTTGCAAACAGTCTTAAGGAACAGGGACTCCGCGCACGGCTGATACTTCAGATTCACGATGAGCTGATTATAGACACACCGGAGGAGGAGACGGAGCGCGTGAAAGCTTTGCTTTCGGACTGCATGAGCAATGTTGTAAAGCTTCGCGTGCCGCTCAAAGCGGATGTTGAGTGCGGACACAGCTGGTTTGATACAAAGTAAAGCATTATCATAAAGAAACGGAGGAAGGAACCGACTCTATGTACAGCGAAAGAACAAATGGTTTTGACGCAAAAATCATTGCCGAAAACAAGCGCATTCCGCTGCTTGGGCTTACGGGAAGCATGGCGGCGGGCAAATCCACCGTTTCGGCAATGCTGGCTGAGCGCGGTTTTTTTATCGTTGATGCGGATAAAACGGCGCATGATGTGATTCAAACGGAAAAAGTCTTAAGGAAGCTTACTGATGCGTTCGGCGAGGGCATACTGGATGAATCGGGCAATATAGACCGAAAAAAGCTTTCTGTATGTGTGTTCGGGGAAAAGAAAAACGAAGTGCAGGATAAAACCTGCCCGGGCAATGCGGCAAATGCTTCAGCGGAACGAATTGCAGCCGAGAAAAAGAGTCGTGTGGAGCTTCTGAATGCCATCGTTCATCCTGCCGTGATTGAAAGCCTGTTCGAACAGGCGGAGACGGCGAAACAGCTTCCGGATTGCCGTGGGGTGGTGCTTGATGTGCCGCTGCTTATCGAAAGCGGGCTGTATAAAAGATGCGACAGCGTGATTCTTGTAACGGCGAATATTGAAACACGTTATGCCCGTATAATGAAGCGTGACGGGCTGTCGAGGCGCGAGGCGCGTGCAAGAATTGCGGCGCAGATGCCGCAATGGAAGAAAAAACGCTATGCGGATTACATAATCGAAAACGATACGACCGAGCAGTTAGTGCGACTGGTAGATGGAAAAATCTGGGAGTGCAAAATTCCATCTTCTGATCTGGTGAAATGGGAGCGTGCATTAAAACTGATCAATTTAAGAAATGAGGCAGATGGAACCACATCGATCCGTTATCTGTCTGACCAGGTAGAGACGCCGGATTCGGTTTCGGCAGTGCCACGGCTTGAGGACTTATACCTCTGGCTGTTTCCACAGGAAGGAGAGGTGCGCTTATGAGATTACTGGCACTTGAGATAAAAAGAGTTTTAAAAACAAAACGGACATGGATTCTGATTGTGGCTTCCGTATTACTGGCTGTGTTTATGGCATACATCCCAATCACATTTGTGAATGTGCAAAAGACGGACGAATCTGGAAATTACGTGGAAATCACTGGAAAGGATGCAATCAACTATTACAAAAGTAATATGGTGCAGGGAGTTGTGACACCGGAAATACTGAGAGATGCGGTGCGCAGATATCAGGAAGTATATAAAACATATGATTCTGTCTATGGGGACAATATTCCGAGTGAAGTATACTATGAAAAATTGAGCGCTTATCAGCCATATATCCGGGGAATCAAGGAGGCGCTGGCAGACCGGAACAATGGAATGTCACCGGTGATCGCGGACATTTCGATTGATAAAGTTGGGGAATACTATGACTTATTAGAGAGCAGACTGGCATCGGTTATCGATATGGAGCAAACCGGTCATCCGGCTGCAAAAGAGGTTGCACTCTCCAAATTTGCAAAAGTACAGCGGCCATACGAGTATTACTATGGCGCTCCGAGCGACTCCATGGAATATGAGACGTTATTCATTTTCCTGATCACAATCCTGTGTGCGGTGATCGTGGCACCGATTTTTTCAACCGAGTATCAGACAGGAGCGGATGATATTATCCGCTGTACGAAAAACGGAAAGAGGAAGCTTGCAATCATAAAAGTTGCTTCGGCGTGTCTTATCGTGGGGATGCTCTATCTGTTGTGCGGCATCACATGGATTGTCGTGACAAATAGTCTCTTTGGATGGGAGGGAACGAAAACCTCTATCCAGCTGAGCTTTTCTGTGACGACACTGCTTCCTTACAATGTTGGTCAGTTACAGTGGGCAAATCTGCTGGGAGGATTTTTATTATTCTTGTCAGCAATCTGTTTTACCTTACTGCTGTCTTCCCTTGCAAAAAGCAATGTATCGGCTCTGGCACTGGCGTTACTTTTTGTTCTGCTGCCGTTTCTCGTGTATACCGTGCTGCCTGGACAACTCAGGCACTGCTTCCGGGCGCAGGAATCGGACTTGGCAATTCCCTGCTGTATGCAATGACCAATTTTGAATTCCTGCATCTTGGAAGCGCGTCCTTCTGGAATACGGATGTGATGCTTGTGCTGGCGTTGGTGAAGATACCGTTATTTATTATGTTTACGATCGTGGTATACGACCGGAAGAGAATCCGGTAAAAAAATAAATTGGAAAAATGTCACGAATAATGTTACAAAAGCACATATAAAATCACGGAAAAATGTTACAAATACACGGCAAAAACGAAGGAAAAATGTTACAAGGACTGGAAAACCTGATTTATGAGATTGATCTGAGCAATCGTTACTGTTCACTCGTGCCTCGTTCCAGTAACGATTCGCAGACTCATTTTAAGTTTTTGCTTCGCAAAAGGAGTCTGCTCACTCCTGAATCACTTTCTTACGCAGCTAAACAACAAGTGTTTTACTGCTGCGTGAACAGTAACGAGCAATCTGTAATAAGTGATAGGAAATGAAAAAACAATAGAATTTCCTGCAAAAGCGTTCTATAATAATCCCAGATAAAAATCAGGAGGTACCAATCATGAACGATACATTAAAAGTTTTAGAGACAAGAAGAAGCTGCCGTAATTTTAAATCGGATATGATTCCGGAGGAAACACTTGAACAGATCGTAAGAGCCGGAACCTACGCAGCAACCGGAATGGGAAAACAGTCCCCAATCATCCTTGCAGTGACAAACAAAGAACTGCGTGACCAGCTTTCGGAAGAAAACCGTAAGATCATGGGAGCACCGGAAAGCATGGACCCGTTCTATGGAGCACCGGTCATTCTTGTGGTACTTGCCAATAAGGCAGTTCCAACACATGTGTATGATGGTTCTCTTGTGATGGGCAACCTGATGAATGCCGCAGAGAGCCTTGGTGTGGCAAGTATCTGGATCCACAGGGCAAAGGAGGAGTTTGAATCTGATTTTGGTAAGAAAATCCTTGCTGATCTTGGCATTCAGGGCGAATACGAAGGAATCGGTCACTGTGCTCTTGGATATGCAGCAGAACCTGCAAAAGAGGCAGCTGCAAGAAAAGAGAATTATGTTTACTATCTAAGATAATTTTTACTCGGTTACAACTGACTCAGCTACAACCGAATTAAATCAAGTTGGATGAAGAACCTGCCAAATCAAGTGATTTCTTGCCTTGATTTGGCAGGTTCTTTTGCATGTATTGAACCCTACAAAAAGGCGCGTTAGAATGTAAAATAGAAGCAGGATATATGGGGAGAAGGGGAGTTTGCTTCGCAGAAAAAGGAGGGCTGTATGATCAAAATTACAGGAGAAGAACTACCAAATATTCCATGGCAGGAGAAACCAGAGGGCTGTCATGACGTGGTCTGGAGATATTCCGGGAACCCGATTATCGAGCGGGATGCGATTCCTTCGTCAAACAGCATTTTCAACAGTGCAGTTGTTCCATTTGAAGGAAAATTTGCTGGGGTGTTCCGTTGCGACAGCAGATCGAGAAGCATGGATATCTTTGCGGGATTCAGTGAGGATGGTATTCACTGGGATATCGAGGAGACACCGATCATATTTGAAGGTGCGGATGAGGAGATTCTAAAACGTGAATACCGCTATGATCCGAGGGTATGTTTTGTCGAGGACAGATACTACATTACGTGGTGCAACGGGTATCATGGTCCGACCATCGGAGTCGGATATACGTTTGATTTCAAACATTTTTTCCAGCTGGAAAATGCATTCTTGCCGTATAACCGGAATGGGGTATTGTTTCCGAGGAAAATAAATGGAATGTACGGCATGTTGAGCCGGCCATCGGATACCGGACATACGCCATTTGGCGATATTTTTTACAGTCAGAGTCCTGACCTTGAATTCTGGGGAAGGCACCGCCATGTCATGTCGACGATAAAAGGGGATACCTCCGCATGGCAGTCGATGAAGATCGGGGCAGGACCAGTGCCAATCGAGACGGCAGAAGGGTGGCTTCTGTTTTATCATGGGGTATTAAATAGCTGCAACGGCTATGTTTACAGTTTTGGCGCTGCTTTGCTGGATCTGGAAAAGCCGTGGATCGTGAAGTACCGCACGAAGCCGTATCTGCTGTCGCCACAAAAATTGTACGAATGTGTGGGTGATGTTCCGAATGTTACGTTCCCATGTGCCGCATTAGCAGATGCAAAAATAGGAAAAATTGCCATTTACTACGGCTGTGCGGACACGGTGACAGGGCTTGCATTTGCCAAGGCGGATGAATTGATTTCTTATATAAAAGAAAATTCACTGTAGCGCTACGAAAGTGCAGTCATTTCCGTGACAAAATACTGAAACAGACATTTTTCAGGCAGAACATTTTCCAAAACCATTTCATAAAGGCAGACACTGTTTCCGAAGGAAATTTTAGCGCAGTGTACGCGGGTTTCCATCATCTAGGCGTTAAGTTTTCCACTCACCGGAATCCAGGGGGCAGCAGGAGCAGTGATCAATGGAAGCGGTAATTCGAAAACACAGACGACAATCTGCGTGAGCCCCCAGATTTTAAATATTGTGCTGGATGTTATCATTATTAAATGCTTTGGAGTGGGCGTGGAAGGCGCGGCATGGGCGTTGCTGTTTGGATCGGCAGTAATAGCGGTCTTTGACATTTACTGGAAGAAAAAGCTTGCACTGTAAAGAAAGTAATTGCAGAAACCGGATGCGGTCATGAAAAAACTTTCTTCTATATTAGGAAATATGAATAAAAAACAAATATGATTTTTGTGTAGTATTTGAAAAGTTTGCAGATTTTAATGAAAGAACTTTCAAAAAAGAGTATAATGATTGAAAATCACTTTCAATGAGGTTATGTTATGGGCATGGAAAAATATGCAAAAACGATCATACCGACGATCGAGGCAAACTATGAGAGATACACAGAAACAGAAAGACATATTGCAGACTATTTTTTGAAAAATGATGCAATCGGGGATCTGTCCGCAGAATTTATTTCCACGGAGCTTTCCGTTTCTCCTGCTTCGCTGTCAAGATTTGCCAAGAAAAGCGGATATCAGGGTTACCGGGAATTTGTGTATGAATACCGTAATTCTTATGTGGAGAAAACCACAGTGGAACAGGAAGAGTCGCGGCTGGTCTTAGACACGTATCAGAGCCTGCTGAATAAAGTCTACAATCTGTTGGACGAGGCACAGATCAAACGGATCGTGGAAAAACTCAGGATGGCAAAACGTGTTTATGTCTGCGGAAGAGGAAGTTCCGGGCTTGCAGCAGAGGAGATGGCAACGAGATTCCGCTGGATCGGGATCGACATGGTTGCACTCCGGGATAACGAAAACATAAAAATGCAGTCTGTGTTTCTGAATCCTCAGAACCTCGTTATCGGGTTGAGCTTAAGCGGCACGAAATCAGAAGTCTTATATATGCTTGCGCGTGGATGCCGGCAGGGAGCAGACACCATACTGATCACGGAAAAAAACAGAAAGTCATACGAAGACTTTTGCAGGGAAGTGATACTGGTGCCTTCCTTACAACATTTAAACCACGGCAATCTGATTTCACCACAGTTTCCGCTTCTCATGATGATCGACATTATTTATGCGACTTATGTAAACCGTGACCGTGTGCATATTGAAAAAATCCAGAAAGAAGTCCAGCGCACCTTAAGAGGCAGCGAGGATAAATGATGAAAGATAGGAGAGATGTCAAAATGAAAATTATCAGAACAAAGGATTACCAGGATATGAGCAGAAAGGCAGCCAACATTATTTCTGCACAGATGATCTTAAAGGATGACAGCGTACTTGGACTTGCAACAGGTTCTACTCCAATCGGTATTTATGATCAGTTGGTAGACTGGTACAAAAAAGGAGACCTTGATTTCTCTAAAATCACAACTGTAAATCTGGACGAGTATAAAGGACTTCCGAAAGAGAACGACCAGAGTTACTGGTATTTTATGAATAAAAATTTATTTTCAAGAGTCAATATCAGACCGGATTACCACTTCCTTCCGGATGGAACGAATCTTGACAGTGGCAATGAGTGCGAGAGATACGAGAAACTGATTGATTCTCTTGGTGGAATTGATCTTCAGTTATTAGGACTGGGACGTAATGGACATATCGGTTTCAACGAGCCATGTGATTCCTTCCCACAGGATGTTCATGTTGTTGACCTGACCGAGAGCACGATCGAAGCTAACAAGCGTTTCTTCGCAAGCGCAGATGACGTTCCAAAACAGGCTTACACGATGGGCGTTGGAACTATCCTCCGTGCAAAAGCAATCCTGCTTGTAGTCAGCGGAAAAGATAAGGCAGCAGCATTAAATGCAGTCGTAAACGGACCAATCACACCACAGGTTCCTGGCTCTGTCTTAAGACTTCATCCAAATGTGATCATTGTTGCAGATGAGGACGCTTTGTCTGAGATGGAATAGAACGGAGTTTGAGTGATGCAGTGTGGCAGATCTCGTGATGCATTCACAGCGTTGATCAGGCATGTATAAGAGGACTTTCACAAGTCATTCATAACGTAAATGAAAGAAAAATCGTGCAGACAAATATGATTTCCTTTGTGAGCTTTGCGAACAGGAATATCATATTTCGTCTGCACGATTTTTCTTTTATTTGCGTTTTATAAAAACTTTGCCACCATAGCAACACTGGTTTTATCGCGGGCGATTTTGGCAAGCTCGCGGTTGTCGAGCAGATAACGCATGATAAGCGATTCGGCAACGAATAACTCACTGACCTTGACCGGGATACTGCCGCCATCCAATGGTGTTTCCAGGGCGCCGCACAGGAGAACGACATCTGCAAGTGCTGTGCCTGGTGCATCCGGATAGTGCGTGATCAGGATGATCTTTGCACCGGTCTTTTTGGCAACGGATAAAGTGTCCATCATGTCGTGCGTGGAGCCCGAGTAGGAAACGAATAAAATGACATCACTTGGGCCCATGAGGCTTGCGGCGATCAATTGCGTGTGGCTGTCACCACAGTTGCGGAATTTATTGGAGATCGTGGCGAAGCGCACCCAGATGTCATTTGCCAGAACCCGGCTGCCACCCTGGCCGAGACAGTAGACGGAGGTTGCGCGCTGCAAGAGAAGCGCAGCCTCGTCAATTGCGTCAAAATCAAGAACGCTCATAGTGTTACTGATCGCCGCCTGAAAAGAAGCACATACATTATCACATAATGAAGATGTCGACATGGATGGATCTAAAGAATAGGAAGAAAACGGTGTCGGTGTCACATTTGCCTGCGCAAGTGAAATCTTCATTTCATTATAACCTTCAAATCCGAGTTGTTTACAGAAACGGTAAATGGTGGCTTCTGCCATATTACATGCCTTGGCAAGTGAGGAAATTGATAAAAACTGCGCTTCCTCAGCATGCTTTGTCAGGTAATCTGCGATGATCGTACCTGATTTGGTGAGTGAATCCTGCTTTTCCGTAAGCAGATCCCAGAAATTCTTATTAATCATAATTTAATCCCCTGTAAAATGAAGCGAGTGTCACTGTTTACCCTGTGTTTTACTGCGTAAGCAAGCGTTTACAGAAACACATTAATATTTACTATATAAAAGTATATGTCAAAATGAAATGTACTGCAAGATAAAAACATAAAAATGAAAAATATTTTCATGCAAAAACAAAAGGAAAATGGATGAATATACGGAATTGTAGGTATAAAATATACACTTAGCACTATTTAAAAGCTGATATGAACGGATTTATGTGCAAATGTACTATATTTTCAAAATGAAATTAGTATAAAACGTATATGGACAAAATGAAAATATTTTTCTAAAATATAATTACTTCGAAAGATAGAATCTTTTAAGAAAAGGAGAAGAAGAATATGAAAAAGAAAGTTTTGGCTACCTTACTGGTGGGAACAATGGCAGCAAGCTTATTAGCAGGCTGTGGAACAACAGTTGAGACAACAGGAAGCAGTGACACAACAACAGCTCCTGAAAAAACTCAGACAACAGAGACCGCAGAAGCAGGAGAGGCAGGCGGTTCTGATGTTTCGGCAGACATTACCTTATGGACATATCCAATCGGTGAATGGGGCAATGCAGAGACAGTTGATTCCTTGATTCAGGACTTCAACAAGGAGTATCCGGGAATCAATGTGACAGTGGAATATCTTGATTACACAAACGGTGATGATCAGGTAAATACAGCGATCGAAGGTGGACAGGCTCCAGACCTTATCATGGAAGGACCGGAACGTCTGGTTGCAAACTGGGGAGCAAAAGGATTGATGGTTGACTTATCCGATATCCTGGACGACACAGATAAATCTGAAATTTATGAATCTGTATTATCCGCATGTGTGAACAAAGAGGGAGCTACTTATGAATATCCGCTTTGTATGACAGCACATTGTATGGCAATCAACAAAACAGTATTTGAAGCAGCAGACGCTATGCAGTATGTAGACGCTGAGAACCATACATGGACAACAGATGATTTCTTCAAAGCAATGGACGCTGTTTATGCTCACACAGGACAGACCGTAGGCGCTGTTTACTGTAGTGGTCAGGGTGGTGACCAGGGAACAAGAGCCCTCATCAACAACCTTTACGGTGGAACATTCACAGACGCAGATCACACAAAATATACAGCAGATTCCGCTGAGAACGTAAAAGCAATCCAGGCACTTGTTGATTCCAAAGCAATCGGATTTGATGCTTCTATCGCAGGTGGTGACGAGATCAACTTATTCCGTCAGGGTGTTTTAAATGTAGCATTCTGCTGGAACATTGCACAGCAGTTAAACGCTGACAACAACGATGCAGGACTTACAAACGATGGCGATGAGATCCTTTTCATGGCATTCCCATCTGAGAAAGCAACAGACACAAAACTTTGTGGCGGTATCTGGGGATTTGGTGTATTTGATAACAAAGATGCAAACAAGATCGAAGCATCCAAACTCTTTATTAAATACATGGCAGACAGTGCAGAAGGAACACCAGACGCAGTTCTTTCTTCTACATACTTCCCGGTACGTGATACTGTAGAAGGCAAAGATTTAACAGGTCTTTACGGTGATGTTCAGACAATGAGTGATTACAGTACATTAATGCAGTACCTTGGTGACTACTATCAGGTAACTCCAGGCTGGGCAGAAGCTCGTACAGCTTGGTGGAATATGCTTCAGCAGGTTGGAAGCGGTGCTGATGTCCAGACAGCAGTTGATGAGTTCGTTGGAACAGCAAACGCAGCAGCAGGTAACTAAGCAGTTCGTATAGCAACTAAATAAATGATAAGTGGAATCCCCTCCTCGCAGGAATACCGGAGGAGGGGATTTTTAGCCAAAAAGTTATGGAAAGGATGGTGTTTTCTTTGAAATCAGCAGTAAAACCATCAAAGCGCAGCCGTGTATTGGTAAGAAAAGAAACGACCGCTGCATATCTTTTTTTACTTCCTAGTTTGATTTTCTTTCTGGGATTTGTAATTTTTCCAATTGTATTATGTGTGTGGACCAGTTTTTTTGATTCAACAATGAACTCTGCGGATGTTTTTGTTGGACTTGCAAACTATAAAGAATTATTTCAGGATAAAGTTTTCCTTGGGGCGTTGAAGAACACTCTTATTATCGTAGTGGTTTCCGTTCCGATCACATGTGTTTTTTCCTTATGGGTATCTTCCGTGATCGTAGATCTGAAAGGATGGGCAACCTCCGCTTTCCGCTGCATTTTCTATCTGCCCGTTGTTACCGGCTCCGTTGCCGTTACCATGGTCTGGAAGTGGATGTTCAACAACTACTACGGCATCCTCAACTACCTGGGCAAAGGCGTTGGCCTGCTGGACAAGAACGTCATCTGGCTGGGCGATCCCAAGTACGCCCTGGGCTGCATCATTCTGATTCTG
>OQVN01000938.1_pt1 | contig 10541 bp, 7 predicted proteins | sample 1691621 | NCBI WGS metagenome assembly OQVN01 (sample SAMN03418278, study PRJEB22391) | human gut metagenome | biome: human-gut; feature: organic feature; material: feces | host: Homo sapiens | place: Tanzania | collected 2013-01 | reverse complement strand
TCTGATCGAGGAATAAAGATTACAAGATTAGTAGCATCCTTACGCCAGAGCTTGCTCATATCCTCGAGGGTCTTTCCCTTTGTCTCAGGAACGAGTTTCCATACGAAGATAGCTGCAAGGATACAGATGGCGCCATAGAGACCATAGGTGAACCAATGACCGAAATCGTCGCCAGGAGTAAGGTGCATATTGAACATAGGCACGAAAGTAGAGCTGACGATGAAGTTGAATATCCACTGGAAGGCAACGGCAATAGCCACTGCAGCACCACGGATAGTATTGGGGAAGAGCTCGGCAATAAGAACCCAAGCGATTGGACCCCATGAGAACATGAAGCTGGCACTATACACCATAATACTAATCATGGTGACTGTACTCAAGGCAGCATTACCAAAGGTAAGAGCCACGCCAAGCGCACCTACAGCCATTCCTATAGAGCCAAAGATGAGCAGAGGCTTGCGTCCCAACTTCTCTACGGTGAAGACAGCCACAAGCGTGAACGATATGTTGACAACACCCATGATTACCGTCTGAACCATAGGATTGCCCATACCCATATCCTGGAAGATACGAGGAGCATAGTAAAGCACCGCATTGATACCTACAGCCTGCTGGAAAACAGAAAGCATAACACCTACGAAGATGCACATGAAACCATAAGAGAAAAGCTTCTCGGTTTTCACAGTTACAGTATTCTTGATATCGTGGATAATCTCGCGGGCTTTCTCCGAACCATTGATCTTGGAGAGGATTCCGAAGGCCTTGTCGTCCTGACCCACCATGACAAGATAGCGGGGAGTCTCTGGCACGAAACAGATAAGGAAAGTAAACAAGCCTGCAGGCACCATCTCACTACCAAACATATAACGCCAACCAGTCTCGATAGTCCACTGAGCATCCACCATATTGGCTATGGCACCGGCCGCATCGTATATAGGATTGGCATGAGAACCCATAATCAGGAAGTTGACGAAGTAAACCACCAACTGACCGAAGATAATGGCAAACTGGTTCCAACTAACCAACATACCGCGCACATTACTTGGTGCGATTTCGCCAATATACATAGGACAGATGGCAGAAGCCATTCCCACGCCGATACCACCGAGCACACGATAGAAGTTAAACACTACGAGCAAGGTCCAGTCGGCTTGTCCCTGAGGAAGGATATAGCTTTCAGGCTCCATTGACCCCCAGGCAGAGAGGAAGAAGCAAATGCCCGCAAAGATAAGCGAACGTTTACGACCGAAATTGCTGGCAAAGAGTCCAGACAGTGAACTACCAATGATACATCCTATCAATGCACTTGAAGAAGTGAATCCGTGCATAAAATCGGAGTATTCGAAATCATTAGCACCCTTAAAGAATGCCTGTAAACCCTTTTCGGCTCCCGATATCACTGCGGTATCGTAACCGAAAAGCAAGCCACCGAGAACGGCGACCATCACGATTGAGATAAGATAGGCTTTAGAGCCCTTTTGATTTTGTTCCATTTTTATTAGGTTTTGTGACATTATTACTCTATTAATACGCATTTTCTCAATAAATATTACGTATAATCTGCCTTTTTCCCCAACTTTTTTCGTAAATTTGCAACCAAATTAGACTTTACACAACATGAACATAGCAGATTTTCTAAATAAGGAAGGACAAAAGAGAGGATTCTCCTTCGAGGTACTGCCCCCACTCAAGGGCAACGGAACAGCAGCTCTGTTCCGCACCATCGACAGTTTGAAGGAGTTTGACCCACGCTTCATCAACATCACGACGCACCACAGCGAGTACGTATACAAGGAACTCGAGAACGGTCTGCTGACCCGTCAGCGTGTGCGTAGACGTCCTGGTACCATCGCCATTGCAGGAGCCATACAGAACAAGTACGATATTCCTGTAATCCCTCATATCATCTGCAGCGGAGCTTCTAAGGAAGACATCGAGTATGAGTTGCTCGACCTCCAGTTCTTGGGAATATCCAATGTGCTCGTGCTACGTGGCGACAAAGCCAAGGAAGACCGACAGTTCACCCCTACCCTTAATGGACACGCCCATGCCACCGACCTTCTGAAACAGATCAGCCAGTTCGACGAGGGATTCTTCATGGACGGAACCCCCATCAAGCACCCTGGCGAGAAATTCTACTGTGGAGTAGCATGCTACCCAGAGAAGCATGAGGAGGCGCCCAACTTGGAGCAAGACCTCCAGCACCTGAAAGAGAAACAAGACCTCGGTGCATCCTATGCCGTAACCCAGCTCTTCTACGACAACCAGAAGTTCTACGACTTCGTGGAGAGAGCCCGCAAAATGGGAATTACGATGCCTATCATCCCAGCCATCAAGCCCTTCGCCAAGCTCTCACAACTTACCATGGTGCCCAAGACCTTCCATTGCGACATACCGGAAGAACTGGCACAGGAGGTACTGAAGTGCAAGACCGATGAGGATGCAAAGGCTCTCGGCATAGAGTGGACAACCTCTCAGGTGAAAGACCTCTTCGAGCATGGCTACGGTCATGTACACTTCTTCACCGTATCGGCTGTAGAAAGTGTGAAGCAGATAGCCAAAATTCTGTTTTAAGTAAACAACCCTAAAGAGACAGTATATAGATGAAATTCAGCGAAGTGATAGGACAGCAGGACGTGAAAAACCGTCTGATGCAAATGGTGGCAGAACATCGTGTGCCCCATGCCCTGCTCTTCTGCGGTCCACAAGGCTGCGGCAAGATGGCCATGGCACTTGCCTTTGCCAGCTATCTGTTAGGAGAAAGAGAGGAGGAGGCAGAAGATGACGCTCCACAGACCAGACGTGCCACCTCCATGCTTCGCAAATGGGAACATCCCGATCTGCATTTCACCTACCCTACTATCAAACTCGCCAGCATGGGCGACCATGCACCCGTAAGCCTCGACTTCGTCAAGGAATGGCGGGAGATGTTGCTCAGCGAGGCTTCCTATCCACAAATCAACGACTGGATAAGTCGGATGGGCAAGACAAGCAGCGAAAAAGACGGCAACAAGCAAGCCATCATCACGGTGGAAGAGAGCGAAGCCATCAGCCACAACATAAGTCTGATGTCAAGCCAAGGAGGTTATAAAATCAGCCTGATCTGGTTGCCAGAGCGCATGAACATACAATGCGCCAACAAGATGCTGAAGCTCTTGGAGGAACCACCAAGACAAACACTTTTCCTCCTGGTAAGCGAACAGCCCGAGCTGTTGCTCGAAACCATCAGAAGCCGTACCCAGCGTATCGACTTCAAGAAGATAGCTACTCAGGAACTTGAGCAGGCACTCATTGAGCGACGGGGACTCGACAGGGACACAGCACACCGCATGGCAAGAATTGCCAACGGCAACTGGAACAAGGCGCTGGAGGAACTCAATGCAGGAAACGAGAACCAGCAGTTCCTCGACCTCTTTATCATGCTGATGCGACTGGCATACATGCGCAAAATACACGACCTGAAGAAATGGTGCGACATCGTGGCGGCATTCAACCGCGAGAAGCAAAAACGAATGCTCGACTACTTCACCCACATGCTCAGAGAGAGTTTCATGTACAACTTCCATCAGGAAGAACTCGTCTATATGACGCAGGAAGAGGAAAACTTCGCCAAGAACTTCGCTCGCTTCATCAACGAGGCCAACATCATCGACATATTCCATCTTTTCGATGAATGCAAAGCAATGATCAACCAGAATGCCAATGCCAAGATTATCTTCTTCGACATGGTACTGAACATCATCGTTATGCTCATCAGGAAATAAGAGGAAGTAAAACAAAAAAGCAACAAAAGGCGCAAGCCTTACCAATATATACAAACATAAACTATATACATTATAATAATTAGATCATCGTGGATTACAAGAATATGAAATTCAGAATGTTCAATGGTTGCGACCGAGGACTCTGCCGATGTGCAGTAGGTCGACAGGACCGCCAGCTGAACACATACGACTGGCTTGCCGACGTACCTGGCAATGCCGAGAGCACAGACCTCGTGGAGGTGCAATTCAAGAATACACGCAAGGGTTACTACCACAACGTGAACAACCTGGACTTGAAGAAGGGAGACGTTGTAGCTGTAGAGGCCAATCCTGGTCACGATATTGGCGTGGTGACACTGACAGGAAGACTGGTGAAACTGCAAATCAAGAAAGCCAACCTTCGTTCTGCCGATGACATCAAGCGTATCTACCGCATAGCCAAGCCCGTGGACTTCGAGAAATGGGAGGAGGCAAAGAGCCGTGAGCACGGAACCATGATACAGAGCCGACAGATAGCCAAAGACTTGGGACTGAAGATGAAGATTGGCGATGTGGAGTATCAGGGTGACGGCAACAAGGCTATCTTCTATTACATCGCCGACGAGCGAGTAGACTTCCGACAGCTGATCAAGGTGTTGGCGGATACTTTCCATGTACGTATAGAGATGAAACAGATTGGTGCGCGACAGGAAGCAGGACGCATAGGCGGAACAGGACCTTGCGGACGAGAACTCTGCTGCGCTACCTGGATGAAGAACTTTGTCAGCGTAGGAACCAATGCCGCACGTTTCCAGGACATCTCGCTCAACCCACAGAAGTTGGCTGGTATGTGTGCCAAACTGAAATGCTGCCTTAACTACGAGGTGGACAACTATGTGGAAGCAAGCAAGAAACTGCCTCCTAAGGATGCTCTCCTGCAGACTGCCGATGGAGAATACCATCAGTTCAAGGTTGACATTCTGGCAGGTCTTATCACCTATTCTACCGACAAGAACTTGGCTTCCAATCTGGAGACCATCAGCGCAGAACGTGCTTGGGAAATCATCAAGATGAACAAGGCAGGCGAAAAGCCTCTGAGCCTCATCGAGAATGGTAAGGCAAAACCTGCTCCTAAGTCCAGCGACCTCTTGGCAGAAGCTGACTTGAGCCGTTTTGACAAGGCGAAAAAGAAAAAGAAAAACAACAATCGCCCTCAAAACAACCGTAAGCGTAATGCACAGGGAGAGAACCGCCAGCAAGCAGACAACCGGGCTGAAAACAAACAGCAGGGAGAAAACCGTCAAGGCGAAAACAGACAGCAGGGAGACAACCGTCCAAACCGTCAGCAAAACAACCGCAGACGCAACAACAACCGTCCTCGCCCACAACAGGGAGAAAACAATAAGGGAGAGGCCAATAAAGCAGAAGCCAACAAGACCGTAGCCAACAAAGGCGAAGGAAACAAAGGCGAAGCTAATAAGGGCGGAGAAAACAAAGCTCCCAACAATGAATAACTGATGACGCATTCTGTGGCTTACAACATGAAGCCACAGAAGCTATAACTTTCGAGAAAGAAAAGATGAAGCGCTGGGTTTATACCATATGGATAATCATGGGGGCTGTAATGCTCTTTCACTCGTGCAGCGACACGCTGGTGTACGACAAATATGAGCACACCCCTATTGCCGGTTGGGAGAAGAACGACATTCTGTCGTTTGACATTCCACCTCTGAAGACTTTTGGCACATACGAGCAACAATTAGGGCTCAGGGTGACAGGAGTCTACCCTTTCATGGGTCTTACGCTTATCGTAAATCAGAGAATCTTCCCCAAAGGCAAACTTCAGGGTATGGAGAAAACAGAAAAATCGGATACCATACAATGCGACCTGATAGACAAGAGTGGAGCTACCAAGGGACAAGGTATCAGTTATTACCAATACAATTTTCCCATCAATGCCTATCGCTTTGCTTCTGGCGACTCCATCCACATCACCGTCAAGCACAACATGAAGCGTGAGATTCTTCCTGGCATCAGCGACATCGGAATTAAGATGAATCGCATAGGTGAATAAATGGGTAAAAAAACGCAAGTACTTGCGATGACCAACGAAAGTACTTTCAATGACCAACGTAAGTACTTGCGACAGCCATCGCAAGTATCTTCATTTTTGAGGCTATAGGGTAGCCATAATATGGGTTACATCGGATGGCAAGATAAAGACCGACAGTCAGAGATTGGTAGGATTCGCTCTCGAAACCAACGACGAAACAGCTCATGCGCAAGATAAGCTGAAGCGTAAGAACTTCGATTTCATAGTGCTGAACTCGCTTAACGATAAGGGAGCAGGTTTCAGATGCGACACCAACAAAATCACTATAATAGATAGCAGCAAAAGCGACTTCATAGGACGAAGTCGCTTTTGTTGTTTATATATATTTTTCTTGTCGATGAATCTTAGATTAGGTTCTTACCAGATTTCTTCCCGCATCGATTCTGAGGAAGATAAAGAGAAGGATGGTAAAGCCCCAGAGCGACGAGCCTCCATAACTGAAGAACGGAAGCGGGATGCCGATAACAGGAGTGAGTCCCAATACCATACCTACATTAATAAACACGTGAAAAAGGAAGATACTGAGTACACTATAACCATATACTCGCCCAAACTTGAAGGGCTGCCGCTCGGCAAGAATAATCAGCCTGATAATCAAAGCCAAGAACAGCAACAGCACTCCTGCCGATCCTAAGAATCCTTCCTCCTCACCCACAGTACAGAAGATGAAATCGGTGTCCTGCTCGGGCACAAACTTCAGTTTGGTCTGTGTACCATTGAGGAAGCCCTTTCCCTGAAGACCACCAGAACCTATTGCAATCTCACTCTGGTGCACATTATAACCCGCACCAGCCAAGTCTTCCTCCAGTCCGAGAAGTACGTTGATACGCACACGCTGATGAGGCTCCATCACATTGTTGAGCACATAGTCGGCAGAATAGAAGAAAGCCAAGGACCCTAAGGCAAACAAGGCGATGAAATAATAGTTTCTGATGCGTGCGGATAAGCCCTGATAGAAAAGGAATCCAATGAGCACGAAACTTACAATCAGCTGAACATAGGTCACATCGAAAGGAATGACGTAAACAGAGAAGAGCATACATCCCAAAGTGATGCCGACAGTATAGAGAAGCATCTGTACCGTTTGCCGCCCATTGTGAATATAGTTGCTCACCATGCCCGTAGAAAAGATTTGCACAAGTAAGAGCACAACGAACTCGCCTACCGACGTTTGTCCATCCCACATCATCACATTTTCGTACTTCACACCCACCACGAAGTAAACCACCATGGCAACGGCAGTAAAGAGAATACTGCCAGGCATTCCTTCACGATAGAACATAAGGAAGAAGGCAGAATAGACAAGTGCAGAACCCGTCTCGCGCTGTCCCACGATACATATCATCGGAAGGATAATGATAAAGGCTGCAGCAAAGAAGTCTTTCATGCGATGAATATTGAAGCCATAGCTCGACATAAACTTGGAAATGGCAAGAGCCGTAGCAAACTTGGCAAACTCGGCTGGCTGCAGACGCAAAGGTCCAAGCACAAGCCACGAACGGGAACCCTTGATACTATGCGGATTGAAGATGGTGGCAAAGAGCAACAGTACCAAGGCGGCATAGATGACATAAGAGAAGGTGTCGTAGAACCTGTCATCGAGCAACAAGATAATGAAACCGAGCGTGATGGAGGTTCCTATCCAGATAATCTGCATTCCCGAACGAGAACCAAGACTGAAAATATCATTGTCGCCATAGGTATAGCTGGCACCACAGACACTTATCCATCCAAAGGTGAGAAGCGCCAGATAAATGCCTATCGTCCACCAGTCGAGCGAACGAAGCACACCTTGTTGTCTGTTATCTGATTGAACCATATTACTTATTCAAATATCGCAAATCGAGCGAGTTTGGGTTATTAAAAGTTGAAGAAGAGAGGCGCTTTCTGTTGCTTAAGATGAAGCGCCCATCTCCCTGATATTTCTATCTGCTGCTTGAGCCATAGGCAATTCTTCGTGCCTGCATCTGTGCGGCAAGAGCCTCAGAAGCTGGCGACAGCTTGCCTTTGATATATTGCTCCATCATGAGTCCACCAATAGGCACACCATAGTCGGCTCCCCAGCCACCGTTCTCAACATATACTGCGATGGCTATCTGAGGATTGTTCATCGGTGCGAAACCCATGAACACAGAGTGGTCGTGACCACGGTTCTGTGCAGTACCGGTCTTGCCGCATGGTTCAAAGTCATAACGGGCAAGCATCTTACAGGTTCCCTTCAAGGCAGAGCTGCGCATACCTGCCACGACATAGTTGTATGCCTTTTTCGAGGCCATGGTGTAATGACGACGAGTATAGAGTGTATCGAGGGGCTCACCCTTCACCTTGCGCACCACATGGGGCGCATAATAATATCCTCGGTTGGCGATGGTGGCTCCAAGATTGGCTATCTGCAGAGGAGTGAGGTTGACCTCACCCTGTCCGATAGAGATACTGATAATGGTGAGTCCGTTCCAAGACCCTCGGTAAGCCTTGTCGTAGAACTCGGCATTAGGAATCAGTCCTCGTTTCTCGCCAGGCAGGTCGATACCAAGTTTGTATCCGAATCCCATACTCTTCATATAGTCGCGCCAGGTGTTCATAGCCACTTGCACATTAGGATACTTGCGCCTGTTGCCCATCATATAATAGAGTCCCCAACAGAAGTAGCCATTGCAGGAGGTACTGATGGCATCGATGAGAGCTATAGGAGAAGGATGTCCGTGACAGCCTACATGCAGTCCGCGATAAGAGAATCCATGATGACAGGGGAAAGCTGTACCCGGCGTGATGATTCCTTCGGTGAGGTATGTGAGCGCCTGAGTAGTCTTGAAGGTTGAACCCGGTGGATACTGACCCATGATACTTCTGTTGAGCAACGGTTTCCAGGGGTCGTGCGAAAGGTAACGGTGCATCTTTCCGCGCATCTTTCCTACCAACCTACGTGGATCATAAGAGGGCGACGACACCATGGCAAGCACTTCGCCCGTCTTGGGGTCGATGGCTACAATACTGCCTATCTTTCCTTGAAGGAGTCGCTCTCCAAGAGCCTGCAGGTTCAGGTCGATGCCCAGAGTAAGGTCTTTGCCTGCCACAGGACGCTGATCGAACTTGCCACGCTGGTAACTTCCCTGTATTCGTCCGTGCGCATCACGAAGTTTGATTTTGATACCCTTCTCTCCCCTGAGCTCTTTCTCATAGTATTTCTCCACACCGAGTTTACCGATATAGTCGCCTGGCTGATAGTAGCTGTCATCTTCTATATCGCTCTCCGAAACTTCTCCCACATCTCCGAGCACATGGGCAGCATAGGGACCGGTGTATTCACGTATGCTTCGCTTCTGCACATAGAAACCTGGGAAACGGAACATCTTTTCCTGGAACACACTGAAGTCCTTATCGGACAACTGTCCCATGAAGAGCTGCTGGGTGTAACGCGAATAACCGGGATTTTTGGAACGGTCCTTGATATCGTTCATTCGCTTGATGAAGAACTCTTTTGTAATGCCAAGCGAGTTGCAGAAGTCCATCGTGTCGAGTCTTCCACTCTCCTCGTTCATCACCACCATGATATCATAAGACGGCTGATTGTACACCATCAGTTTGCCGTTTCTGTCGTAGATGGCTCCACGTGACGGATATTCCACCTGCTTGAGGAAGGCATTACTGTCGGCATTCTTCTTATAGTCGTCGCTCATAATCTGCAACGTAAAGAGACGAATGATGTAAATGGTCACAATTCCTATGGCCACTCCACCTATCACAAACTTACGTTTTTCGAGATTATAATCGATCATAATAACTATTTATATAATATGCCCTATTTTTTATATATTTTACCCTTACACCTTATTATTATATATACCTTATTATATATATGTATCATTCTATGCATGCATAGAGTATGATTCGTTCTCCGTCTATTTCGTAGAGAGAAGGCGAAAGGGAAAAACTACTTGCGCACATTCTCTATGGCCATCAGCAACACATAGGTGAGAGCAGCACTTCCCACGATACATTCTATCCACTGCAACCAGTTGAAGAAATTGAAAGTCTCGAGTGTAAAGAAGAGCAGGCAATAAATCACCACGATGATGAGCGAATACCAAAAGTAAGAACTTCCAAGCGTGCGCACGCCAGGAAGCAAGTCGTCAGAACTGTCACGGGGCAGGAACAGCTCGAGCAGATAAGGCTGCAAGAGAGCTATTGCCGTCATAGAGCCAGCAGCCACACCCGGAGTGTTAGCGAAGATGTCGACTCCCAATCCCAGGGCAAAACTCCACAATAACATTTGCCAACGAGGCGTGTTACGACGAAAGTGGAGCACGAACATGATGTACAGAAGCGGTGTGGCGCAATGGAAAAGATGTATATGGTTACACACCAGTCCTTGCACCAGCAGGAGAACAAAGAATACTCCCCATCGCTTTACTATATCTATACTCATTTTTCAAAAAGAATTGAAAAAGTGTTGTCTTTAAAATCTGTTTTGTTTCTGCGAAACGGCAGAGTGCATTATTGTGGCTTGATGGAATCCTGTGCTGCCCGCATCAGGTCGATACGTTCCAGCAAGGCAGAATCATCAACAAGGCACACATCGCGCAAGCGAGCAAAATCGGTAGACAACTTAACCTGTACACGATATGACAGTCCGTCTGCCGAATTGAACACAGATCGGAAGAGTGTTCAATTCGGCAGACGGACTG
>OQVN01000936.1_pt1 | contig 10550 bp, 10 predicted proteins | sample 1691621 | NCBI WGS metagenome assembly OQVN01 (sample SAMN03418278, study PRJEB22391) | human gut metagenome | biome: human-gut; feature: organic feature; material: feces | host: Homo sapiens | place: Tanzania | collected 2013-01 | reverse complement strand
CAACTTTTCATCCTCCGAAAATACCGGCATCCCGATACGAAATTACCCATTTCCGACATCATGAAACGAATGTCGAAAATGGGTAAGTGTCTATGTGTCAGCACGGGGTGCCGCCACTCAGTTATTCAGCGTCTTTAGTGGTGACGATAGCGCTGAGCTTCTCGTAGAGAGCATCAGTCTTCTCGAACATATCCTTGCGGAGTGCTGCAAACCACGCCTTTCTCTGCTTAGGCTCAACCTTGGCATTGGCCTTGTCTTTCAACTCATTATAAAGATCGACAGCCTCGCTGATCACTTCTGCGAGTTTCTCGGAACTCTTGTGAGGGTTGAGGGCGATGAAGAGAGAGCAATCATCTACGAAATCACCGACGATGTACTCAACGTCTTTCTTGAAATCTCTTAAATTCATAATATCTTTAAATTAAGTGTTGTCAAATCGACCGTTCCTAAACGCACGGAAAACCGGTTGTTCCGACGAAACAGTCTCAACTCGGCAAAGTTAGTCAAAATTATTGAATTTTATTTGTCCTGAGGAAAATAGTACGGACTGTCAATGATTTTGGTCGAGGTGTAAGGCTTGCCGTTCGAGTCACACATTCGTCTGGCTCTCAAAAGTCTGGACGCGCCGCTATAGTAATTCTGGGCTGCCGAATCAAGGGAATTGATGCGGACCTCATGCGATGAATGTATAATGCAGCCGTTGCCGATATACATGGCCACATGTGTGACCTTTTCCTTGGACTCGGCCGTTGCCTTCCTTCCGAAGAACAGAAGGTCGCCGGGCTTCAGATTTCCCTCGCTTTTGCCGGGAACGAAACCGTCAAGAGAAACTTCAATGCCTTCCTTGACCTGCTGTGACGCATTCCTGTGCAGAAGGACACCGTTCATGAAAAAGGCCGTTCTGGTCAAACCGCTGCAATCCAAACCTTTAGCTGAAAAACCTCCCCAGAGATATGGCGTCCCGACGAACCTTTTGGCCATGGTGACCAGATTGGAAGGGACCGCCTTTCTGCTTTCCGCCCATGACCTGAACTCGGTCACGTCATAGTTTCTTACATAGCCCTCTTTTCCGTCCGGCAGGATGACCCGGAGAAAATACTTCGTCTTCTCAGGCTTTCCGCTTTCATTGACCTTAATCCTCATCAGGTCGCCGGCGACAAGATCGCAGATTCGCGCGCTTCCCTCCTTTGGTGCCGAAAGCACCTCTGACCACAGGGTCGTACATATATATTTTGGAGCCGCAATGTAATTCTGGAGCCCTAGGCTGTCGGTCCGGATGATTCCCATGTCGGTAGCCCAGGCGATGTAAGGCGCGGGCGTCTTGATTTTCAGCCAATAGCCTGTGCTGTCCAGAATTTCTGCCGTGGTTCCCATAAGTGCTTGAGTCTCAAGTCCTGATTCGTAATCATGTAATTTGCGGAATACTTAACGATTCCGTATTTCTGTTGTCCGGCCGCACTTCCGGCCAGTGCCAATGCTGCCAGAACCGTTAGAAAAAGCTGTTTCATGGTGATTTATGATTATCTTTGCTAAGATACATACTTTTTGATAGATTTGTACCCCGCAAACCCCACTATTTTGGGGCCGGAAACATGAAATTCCAAGTGGATTGTCTTATGAACGAAAACACTTCCGCATTGTCCGGTTTCCCGGACGGAAAAAGATATAATACATTTGTCGGCTATTACAAACGCCTGTACGGCGAAAGACTCCAGAAACTCGTGATAGACGCCGGATTCACATGCCCGAACCGGGACGGGACCGTCGGCTACGGAGGCTGCTCATTTTGCGACAATGCCGCCTTCCATCCATCGTACAGCACCGTCGGAAAGTCATTGTCAATGCAAATAGACGAAGGCATCGAGTTTCATCGTGTGCGGTACCGCAACACGAAACATTATCTGGCCTATTTCCAGTCATACTCAAATACTTACGCCCCGCTGGCAAGGCTTCGCCAGTTGTATCTGGAAGCATTGGCACATCCCCAGATTGTCGGAATCGTCATAGGGACCAGACCTGATTGCATTGATGAAGAAAAACTGGATTTCCTGGCCGATCTGCGCGACGGGCGCGTCATTGACGGGTGGCATCGCGATGGTTTCGGGGCGCCTCTCGTGAAGGTGGAATATGGCATTGAATCGTGCTATGACAAGACATTGGCGCGCGTCGGGAGAGGACATGATGTCGCTACTGCGGAGCGCGCTGTCCGTCTGAATATAGGTCAGGGCGGAGACGTTCCAGTATGTCGATTACAAAATCCAGATATTCCATATGCTGGATGACCGACTGGCGGAGAGGGACACCTGGCAGGGACGGCTTGCGGTTTCTGACGGTTTCTAAGCGGAAGTGATGCGAAATTGAAAAATATTTCACTTCTATGCCGAAATATTCTTATATTTGCCAAAATATACATAGTTCACAATGCAGTTCGTTAATTCAGAAATTCCTGAAGGTCTTACCTTCGATGATGTTTTACTTGTACCTGCACGCTCTGAAGTTCTTCCAAGAGCGGTAGATGTCTCCACTAAGTTCACTAGAGATATTACTCTCTGTACTCCTATCGTGTCTTCTGCTATGGATACCGTTACTGAGGCTGACCTTGCAATCGCAATGGCTCGCGCAGGTGGTATCGGTGTCATCCACAAAAACATGACAATTGAGCAGCAGTGCGAACAAGTCCGTCGCGTCAAGAGAGCTGAGAACGGAATGATTTATGATCCTGTAACCATCAGCCCTGAAGCTACAGTGGGCGATGCACTGGCTCTTATGGCGAAACATCACATCGGTGGCATTCCGGTTGTCGATGTGAATGGAAAACTCATAGGAATCGTCACTAACCGTGACCTCCGTTTCCAGGACAACAAGAAGAGGCCTGTGTTCGAGGTGATGACCAAGGAAAATCTGGTTACGGCCAAGAAGGGAATCAGTCTGCAGGACGCTACCGGAATCCTCAGACAGAGCAAGGTAGAGAAACTTCCTGTAGTGGATGATGACTTCAAGCTCGTCGGCCTTATTACATATAAGGACCTCATGAAGATCAAGGACAATCCTATCGCATCTAAAGACTCCAAGGGAAGACTTCTCGTTGCAGCTGCAGTAGGTGTGAAATCTGATACACTTGACAGAATCGAAATGCTGGTAAGCGCAGGAGCTGATGCTGTTGTCATTGACACTGCCCATGGTCATTCGGTGGGCGTCCTCGACGTCATTGCGAAGGCTTGCGCGGCATTCAAGAACAGGGATATCCAGATTGTTGCGGGTAACGTCGCTACCGGAGAAGGTGCAAAGGCACTTGCAGATGCCGGTGTCAGCGCAGTCAAAGTCGGTATCGGTCCTGGTTCCATCTGTACTACACGAATCATTGCCGGAGTCGGAATGCCTCAGCTGACAGCTGTCATGCTTGCATCCAAGGCGCTTGAGGGAACAGGTGTTCCTGTGATTGCTGACGGCGGTATCCGTTACTCAGGTGACATCACCAAGGCTCTTGCAGCCGGTGCAAGTACCGTCATGGCAGGTTCACTCTTCGCCGGAACTGAGGAGTCACCTGGCGAGACCATCATTCTCAACGGCAGAAAGTTCAAGTCTTATCGCGGAATGGGTTCACTCGAGGCTATGGAGCATGGCTCGAAGGACAGATATTTCCAGGATATGGAAGAGGATATCAAGAAGCTTGTTCCGGAAGGAATCGTGGCTCAGGTGCCGTTCAAGGGCACTGTGGCTGAGGTCGTTTACCAGCTTGTGGGTGGTCTGCGTGCAGGTATGGGCTATGTGGGAGCGAAGGATATCGCTTCTCTGCGCGGCGCCCAGTTCGTGCGTATCACCAATGCTGGCTACCTCGAGAGCCATCCGCATGATGTGACTATCACCAAGGAATCACCTAATTATTCGAGATAGATTTGAGTACTCGCAGAGTCCTGAATATTATAGGCGTATGCTTTTTCGTAATCGTCCTGCCGATGTTGAATTCGTGCAAGACGATTATGTCGTTTGTCCGTGACGGCAAGGTCGTGGCTGAGGTGGGGTCCGAAAAACTGTATGATACGGATTTGGCGACGTTCATTCCGGACGGCATTTCGGCTGAGGACAGCACGCGTCTGGCGCTCCAGTACATAAATTCCTGGGCTACCGATATGGTGTTCAATGATGTGGTGGACAGGGAGTTGTCCAAGTCGGAGAAGAATGTCACCAAGGAGCTGGAGGACTATCGCCGTTCGCTGCTGAAGTACCGCTATGAGCAGAAGTACATAAACCAGAGGCTCGATACGGCTGTGACTGACGGGCAGATAGAGAAGTACTATGAGGACCATATTGAGAATTTCCGTCTGGCTCTGCCGATCGCCAAGGCGAAGTTCCTCTGCATCTCTGCCGATTCGCCGAACTTGAACATCATCAAGAAGAAGCTGCTTTCGTCTGATGCGGATGATATAATGGAAGGTGACAGCCTGACGTATTCATCTGCATTGAGATATAACTTCTTCGGCGGAGGCTGGGTGAATATGGTGAGGCTGTCGCGGGAGTTCGGGACGGATTACGGGTCGTTGCTGGCGGTGATGAAGGACGGGATGGTGGAGATTCCGGACGGCAACGGCAATCTGAACATTGCCTTTGTCAGCGAAATGATGAGGGCGGGGCAGACCGGACCGGTGGAATATTATAGGGAACAGATAAAAGATATTCTCCTGAGTACCAGAAAACAGGCTTTGATTTCAGGTTTGGAACGGGACTTGTTAGAGAATGCGCGCGCTCAAGGCGCTTTCGTTATAAAATGATGATTTATTGATTATGAAGAATATACTGAAACTTGCAGCAGCTGTGGTTGCGGTGTTGGCTTCGACGCAGATGCCACTCAATGCCCAGAAATATGGTAATGGCCTCATTGACAAGACGATAGCTGTCGTGGGCAATGAGATGATTTCATTGTCGGAACTGGAGCAGGAGATTCTGTATATGCGTATGCAGGGGATGTATTCCGACAGGAATATGCGTTGCGAGCAGCTGGAGCGTATGCTTGAGTCGAAGCTTTTCCTGATGCAGGCGCGTGTGGATTCTCTCACGGTGAACCAGGAGATGGTGTCAAGCACTCTGGCGCAGCGTATCGACCAGATGCGTACTCAGCTCGGGGGTGATGACAATGTGGAGAAGGCCTACGGCAAGCCGATGTATAAACTTCGTCAGGAATGGAAGCAGCAGCTTGAGGATATGTCGCTTACCCAGCAGATGCAGTCTCAGATCGCTTCGGCGGTGCCTGAGCTGACTCCGCACGATGTGAAGGAGTATGTTTCCAAGACTGATGCCGCGGACCTGCCTATGGTTCCGGTGAAGTATCAGCTGAGCCAGATCTGTATCTATCCGGACCGTGAGGCTGCGAATCTTGCGGTGAAGGAGAGGCTGCTGAGCATCCGTGAGCGAATTATCAACGGTGAGAAATTCTCTACATTGGCCCGTATCTATTCTGAGGACCCGGGCAGCGCGAGGAAGGGCGGCGAACTGGGACTTGCGTCGAAGTCGATTTTCTGGCCGGCATTTTCTGATGCGGCGATGTCGCTCAAGCCTGGTGTGATTTCCCAGATTGTGGAGACGCCGGACGGCTTCCATATTATCGAGGTGCTCGAGAAGAAGGGGGATATGTTCAATGCCCGCCATATTCTCATGAAGCCGGTCTATACTGATACCGACAGGCAGAAGGCGTTCAAGACGCTCGACTCGCTCAAGACTGAAATCCAGAACAAGGCTGTCACTTTCGAGCTTGCGGCGAAGTTCTATTCTCAGGACAATCAGACTCGTACCAATGGCGGCCAGATGGCTGACCCGAATACCGGTTCCGCGTATTTTGAGATCGACCAGCTGAAGCCTCAGGACTATGCTGGCATCAAGAATCTGAAGGAAGGGGAAATCTCCGAGCCTGTGGAATCGCTTGACAATGAGGGCCGTAGCGGTAATACTGTGTATAAGATAATCCGCGTGGACAAGATCATCCCGTCCCATACGGCTTCGTTCGAGAATGACTACAGCGAGCTGCTGGACGAGGCGAAGGTCAAGAAGCAGAATGAGGCTATCGACGAGTTCATCGACAGCAAGATAAAGACGACATATATCACTATCGACCCGCTGTTCAAGGACTGCAATTTCTCTCGCGAGGGCTGGAACAAGATTGCGGCCCAGTGCGCGTCCGAGGCGGCTGAAAAGTAAGATATTGAAGGTCAATGAATTTCCGTAAGCTTTTCATATCTGTCGTTACGGTTCTCTCGACATTGACAAGTCTGTCTGCGCAGGAAAATGGCAGTCAGAAGGACTCGCTCGTACGTCTTCTGAGCGCTCAGTCCATGGAGCTTATCGAGAAGGACGGCGTCGATTACCGAAAAGTGACGGGCCCGGCGAGGTTTCTGCACAATGATACTTATCTCATCTGTGATACGGCGCTCTGGAATATGAGTTCCAATGAAATCTACGCCATCAGCAATGTGAAGATTCTTCAGGACCAGACGGTGCTGACGGGGGACAGGCTGACTTATTATATTGACAGGGACCTGGCTGAGTTCAGGGGCACATTGGTGCAGCTCGAGGACAAGGACCGGAATGTGCTGCGTACCGAGCATCTGGACTAAAACACGAAGGACAGTGTGGCCGTTTTCTTCAACGGTGGTTCGATGAAGGATGCCGAGGGGCAGATAATCGAAAGCCGCACAGGTACTTACGATTCCAAGGTAAGGACGTTCACGTTCAATGACCGGGTGAATATGTTCACGGATTCGGTGTTCGTGAAGTCCACTACCATCGTCTATGATGCCAGGACCAATGTGGCGACGTTCGGGTTCGACACGGATACCTGGCAGGATGACAATATGCTTTCGGCCAATGGCGGCTGGTATGACTGCGGACGTGAGATTTTCCTGTTCCGGAACAATGTCCATGGCATGAGTGATACTCAGGAAGGCTGGGCGGACTCCTTATATTATTATAGGTCATCTAAGAATATCGAGCTGCTCGGCAATGCGCAGGTGACTGACACTACGCGTGATGTTTCGGCTCTGGCCGGGCGGATTTTCTATACGGATTCGTTGTCCGAGGTGAAGCTGACGAGGGACCCTGCGGTGATCGGGGTGATGAAAAATGCTGAGGATCAGCCTGATACGGTCTATTTCGGGGCTGACACCATCTACGCCCGTACCTATATGATGTTTCAGGTCAATGAATCTGAGATAAAGAATTCCAAGTCCCGCATGGAGGATCTGGCGGTGGATGCTGTCCAGGCGTATCGTCAGAAGGCGGCCAAGGAGGCGGCTGAAGCTGCGGCCAAGGCGTTGGAAAATGACCCGAACCGTCCTAAGCCGAACAAGAAACAGGCGGGGGAGACCGGGGCTGCTTCAGGAGGGGCTGCGGGGACTTCGGGGGAGGATGAGACTTCTGAGGTCGAGACTTCGGAGAGTGTGGCATCTGAGTCTTCGGATGTTTCGGAGGCGGGAGATGCTTCCGAGAGTGAGGCTTCTGAGTCTTCGGATGTTTCTGAGTCGGAGGAGTCTTCTGAGAAGGAAGGTGATGTGTCGGAGACTTCTGAGTTGGAAGAAGCTTCCGGGGAGAATGGTGATGAGGCGACTGATTCAGCCGAGGGAGCCGAGGGAGCTCCGGCAGACTCATTGACAGCCAAGACATTGACCTCGGCGAAGGATTCGACCGCGATGGCGACTGGTGCACAGGCCTCTGAGGCAGACACTGTCTCTCACGCGCTCGCATCGCTCGGCCCCGCGACTGGTGCACTTTCGAAACCGACCGGCAGGCTCGCTCACGAGTCCGATTCCCTTTCGCACATTGCTGACACGCTCTCGCATTCGGCAGATTCGCTCGCAAATGCAGCAGATTCATTGACAGTAGCCGCGGACTCGCTTTCCGCACCGAAGGACTCCACAAAACTGAATTTCATCACGGCCATCAAGAACGTGAAAATGTTCCGCAAAGATATACAGCTCGCTTGTGACTCATTGGTTTACAATGACTTGGATTCATTGGTCCGAATGTATGAGAAGCCGTTTGTCTGGAACGAGGGCAACAGGCAGTACTCGGCCGACAGTATCTATGCAGTAATCAAGGACAGGGCCATGCAGAAGGCCAGCCTGATGTCCAACGCGTTCATCATCGTGAAAGAAGACTCGTTGTGCTTCGACCAGATCAGGGCCACTGAAATGCTCGCGTACTTCGACACTACTGGGGCATTGACCCGATTTGATGCGCTCGGAGAGGCGAATGCCGTTTTCTATCTGCAGGAGGACAGCGTCTATGCGACCGTGAACAAGAGTGCTGCGAAGATGCTCTCCGCGCGGTTCCTGAACGGGGAACTGGACAAGGTCTATTACTTCGATGCGGCGAAAAATGATGGTTACCCGGTGGCTCAGATGACGCGCGATGAACGTGTGCTGAAGGGCTTTGACTGGCAGATAGATGCGTGCCCGCGTGGCAAACAGGACATTACCCCGCTCTCTCTGCGTGCATCGGAGCGCAGTTCATATGCGTCCCGTCCGCGTGCAACTTTCGAATACACAGACAGATACTATCCGGGTTACATCCCCGGCATAATGAAGCAGATCCGCGAGGGCAAGGTGGCCAAGTCCAATGCAGAGGCTCGCAGGAAGGCTGCCGCACAGGCTAAGGCCGCTGCCGAAGATTCATTGACGGTAGCTGGCGACTCGCTGTCCGTGGCGCAGGATTCATTGTCACTCTCTCCTGCGGACTCGCTCGGAACGTGCGGCCTTGTATTTCTCGAGACGGGCATTCTCCTTCTCCTCCCTGGCTTTCAGGGCCTTGAGCTGTTTCAGCTTCTTCGCACGAAGTTTGGCAGCTTTCTTATCCGCGGCTGCCTTGGCTTTGGCTGCATCCAGACTATCCAGACGGGCCCACTTGGCCTCACGGGCTGCTATCTTGGCTGCTCGGAGGGAATCACGCTGAGCCTTCTTAAGGGCGGCTGCATCCATCACGGCAGCATTGACAATAGACGAATCAGGTGACATTGACAATGAATCGGCCCCGGCTTTTGTGGAGTCCGCGAGAGCAGGAACTGCTGAAGAGGAATCCGCCGGTGACATTGACAATGAATCGACAGAGGCAGAATCGCGGGCGACTGTCAATGAATCCTGCGCGGCCTTTTCCTGGGCGGCAGCCCTTCTGCGAGCCTTCGCCTCTGACTTGGCAAGCCTACCGCGCTCGATTTCCTTCATGACGCCCGGAATATAACCCGGATAATATTTGTCGGTATAAGTGAACGTCGTTCTCGGACGTGACGCGTAATAATCTCTTTCTGAAGCCCTTAATGAAAGCGGCGTTATGCTTTCACGACCTGCGGGACGCCTCTCGGGATCCCAGTTGAAACCCTTGAGGACACGGTCATCCTTGGACATCTGAGCGACAGGATAGGCATCATTCTTGGCAGACTCGAAATAATAGACCTTGTCCAAATCGCCATCCTTGAACTGGGCATATAGCATCTTCGCAGCACTCTTGTTGACCGTCGCATAGACACTATCCTCAGGAATGTAGAAAATGGCATTGGCCTCACCAAGCGCATCGAAGCGGGTCAGGCCGCCCTTCTCGTCAAAGTAAGCCAACATCTCGGTCGCGCGAATCTGGTCGAAACACAGCGAATCCTCCTGCACCACGATAAACGCATTGGACATCAGACTGGCCTTCTGAAGGGAACTGCCCTTGATAACGGCATAAAGGCTATCCGAAGAATACTGCCTGTTGGTCTCATTCCAGACAACAGGGCTCTGATACATACGTACGAGAGAATCCAGGTCATTATATTCCAGAGAATCGCAAGCGAACTGAATATCAGACTTATACATCTTCACATTCCTGATTGCCGTGATAAAATTCAGCTTCGTGGAATCCTTCGGAGCCGCAAGGCTGTCAGTCTGGACGCCGACAGAATCCGCGAGTTCTTTCAGTGCATCTGAAGTCAACGCAGTAGAATCCGCAGGGACGCCTTTAAGGCTGTCCACCGCTGCCGCATCAGGTTCTGAAGGATTTGTCAATGCCAATGTATCGGAAACTTCCGGAGCCTTTGCCGCAAGCGTATCTGCCTGGGCAGCAACATTCTCAGCACGTTCAGCTTCTTTAGGAGCATCGGCCTGCTTGGCCTTGTCGGAAGGGGCCGCCGGCTTTGCAGTCGCATTGTCATTGACCTTACCCTTTGCTTGGTTCTTCTGCTGCGGTTTCGGTCTGTTCGGGTCCTCCTCCGCGGCCTTCGCCGCAGCTTCGGCAGCCTCTTTCGCCGCCTTCTGACGGTAATTCTGGACCGCATCGACAGAAAGATCCTTGAGACGAGACTCGGCCGCTTTCTTCAGGCCGTCCTCGATCTCGAACATCATCCGTGTCCTTGCGGAGATTTTCTTGTTCAGGAAGAATGTCCATGGCATGAGCGATACCCAGGAAGGGTGGGCTGATTCGCTATTCTATTACAGGTCCAGCGGGAATATCGAGATGCTCGGCAATGCCCAGGTGATAGACACTACCCGTGACGTGTCAGCATTGGCCGGCAAGATTTATTACACCGACACGCT
>OQVN01000935.1_pt1 | contig 10561 bp, 10 predicted proteins | sample 1691621 | NCBI WGS metagenome assembly OQVN01 (sample SAMN03418278, study PRJEB22391) | human gut metagenome | biome: human-gut; feature: organic feature; material: feces | host: Homo sapiens | place: Tanzania | collected 2013-01 | reverse complement strand
GGAGAGCGGCGGCAAGTGCTCCTGCCAATGTACCGAGAAGCGTACCGACCGGAAGCAGCGACATCCGCAGGTCCAGAGTCTTGAACTTGGATATGAAACTGTTGTCGCTTCCCACTCCCGCACCCACGAAGAAAAGCAGGGCACAGAGGGCATAGAACGTAAGATTGCCCTCGGATAGGCCTGAGGGAATCAGGCCTGACAGTCCTGCGGCAATGCCGATGATGAAGAAACTGATAATGACAAGGCTGCCTTTCATCTCGATTTCCTCCTGCTTATATATTGCCACAGAATCCATGCGAAAACGCAGCTTCCTGCAGTGCAGAGCGTCGCAATCACGACTGCATCCAGTCCGAGTGAGGGCAATGCGGATATGATCTTCTTGTTACCGCCGACTTCCACGCCGAGCAGGAACAGCAGAATCCATATGAGCAAGGTCGTCGCCTTGGAAATCCATTGGCAGTCCCGTTTTCTCAGGAGCCATCCGAAGACAATGCCTCCGAACATGCAGCCGATAACTGTAAACATCTATTTGTCAGTATTTTGCGATTTCGTAATGATTCTATGTTGCGATTGCAGAAATGCTTTTCTGTTCTTTTCCAGTGTTGCCCGTTCAGTTTCGGGCAATGCGAAATCGCAGAATCTTTCCCATATATAGTTTACGGCCTGCTGGGACGGGTGCAGCATGTCTTCTGCATAGAAACGGTAGTCCCTCAGCTCGTCCATCATGATCTCATAAGCAGGGAAGTAAACGCATTGGTCCGGATGATTCTCTACTACCGATTCCACGGCCATAAGCAGGGTGCTTTTGCTGATCTGGTTGCCGTGCGCACCGTCTTTGAGATGCCGTATGGGGCTGACTGTGAATATGAAACGCTTCTGTGGATACTTCCCGACAAGAGAATTGAGCAGTACTGAACAGGTCTTCAGCGAAAGCCTTTCGCGGGTGAATTCTTTGGCATCCCGTTTCAGGCAATTGGACACGATCTCGCCTGTGGCATTGAACCGGAAGGTCCAGGCCGTGCCGAGCGTGATGATTATCGTGGAAGCCTCGCGGAAGAAGGCCGATGCTTCGGCAAGGGATTCATTCGCATTGACAAGAAACTCTGCGCTTGTCGCCCTTGCGGCCGCGGTGTGGTGGCTGAATGAACAGACCTGCTGCGCTCCGGCGCCCATTTGCACGCACTCGTCTTCGCCGAACGGAACAGCAGAATCCAGCCTCCGAACTGCATTGCAGACGGAAACTGGATTGTACAATGTTCCAAAAGGATTGGTGCAGGCCCGGAACCCCATGTTCTTCATTATGAGGCCGATATTGTCGGAAAAACAACTGCCGAGCAGCAGGATGCTGTCATCGAAACTGATTTTTATCTTGCTTTCCGGAATATCCACCGGGGTCTGCAACTTTATCATATTTTGTCTGTTTGTGAGGAAAAGTTACTTTTCCATGGATTCGATTACTGAAAGGTTGGCTTTCCTTACTCTCGCCTCATCCATTTTCAGGACTTTGCGGTCGTAAGTCATAAAGCCGTTCACCTCGCCTTCCACGTCAGTGGTCTGCGTATAGACTGCTGCACTGAAGCCGCTTCTGACCATTTCTTCCAGGTCGCGCGCATATTCCACGTAAACATCTGTAACCTCATCTGAGTTCTTGTACTGTACATAGCCCCAGTTGCGGTCTTTCTGCCACAGATGGCCCTCGAGAGGCAGGCCGATTCCGCCGTATTCTCCGAGGACAGTAACGTAATTGCTGTCGAAGAAACGCTGTTTAGGACCCGGATATCTGTGCTCGTCGAGGATGTCACCGCATTTTCTGTGGTTTCCGCCTGAAGCCGAGTTTACAAGTCTGGTAGGGTCGAGTTCCTTGGTGTATTCAGTGACTTTCTCTGTGTCGAACTGTCCCCAGGCCTCATTGAACGGAACCCATACGACTATACAAGGGAAGCAGCGTCTGGCCCCGATGATCTCAGTCCATTCCTTATAGTAGTTCTTTTTCCATTCGTCAGGTACAGGTGTGTCTGTGCCCTCGTCCCAATTATTATAGACCCACTTGTTGGTGGAGTTGTCCGCAATACTCGGCATATCCTGCCATACCATCATTCCGAGCTGGTCGCAGTGGAAGTACCATCTTGCAGGCTCTATCTTGATGTGCTTGCGTATCATGTTGAAGCCCAGTTCTTTAGTCTTGACGATGTCGTATCTCAATGCCTCGTCGGTCGGAGCTGTGTAGAGTCCGTCAGGCCACCAGCCCTGGTCGAGCGGGCCGAACTGGAACAGAGGTTTTCCGTTCAATGCCATTCTCTTGTAGTTGTGCGAGTCAGTGACCACGGAAATTTCCCTCATTGCCGCATAGCCTTCCACCCGGTCCAGAACCTTGCCGCCACGAATTACTGAAAGGCGCAGTCCATAAAGGTACGGGGAATCAGGAGACCAGGTCTTGACTTCCGGCAATGTGACTGTAACCGCCTTGCCTTCAGCTGCTTTAGCGCTTGCGATGACCTTTTCGGCCGGCTTCTCAGGAGAGTATCCGACGCCGCCCTCCAGCACTTCTACCAATATGATGTCGCCTTCGACTGTTCCTTTTGTCAATGTCTTGACTGTCAATGATTTCGTGTCAATGTCGGCTACGGCTTCATAGCTCAGGAAGCGTGTTTCCGGCACTGTCTCCAGCCATACGCTCTGCCATATTCCCGAAACCGGAGTGTACCAGATTCCTTTAGGCGAAAGCACCTGCTTGCCCCTCGGCTGGAATGACTTGTCGCTGCTGTCTGCGACTTTCACCACGAGCTTCTGCTCGCCTTTCACATTGAGGTATGGGGTGATGTCGAACGAGAATTCCGTAAATCCGCCCGTGTGCGTTCCGAGGAATATATCATTGACATAAACATCTGCTTTCCAATCTACAGCGTCGAAGTTGAGCATTGTCCTCATTCCTTTCTGTGCCTTGGCTTGGAATGTGGTGCTGTACCACAGGTTCTCATTTGGCTGAAGGATTCTTCCGACTCCTGACAATGATGATTCGATGGCAAACGGTACGAGTATCTGTCCGTCGTTTTCTGCCGGCTGAGGCTCTCCGCATTTGGTGACGGCATAGTTCCACAGTCCGTTCAATGATTTCCAGTCGCCTCTGACCATCTGCGGTCTCGGGTATTCCGGATGGCAGGATTCAGGAGAAACCTGCTCTGACCATGTTGTACGGATGTTCTCGCCTGCCGGAGCCCAGTTCTGAGCTGCTGCCGACAGCGGTAAGGTCAATGCTGTCGCAATAATTAGTGTAGTGATTCTGTTCATGTTATTATTGTGTGTAATAATTATTTGTAACGAAATAAAATCGAATCCTCTAATTTACGGTTTTTTCGTTAGAATTCGTACATGTTCAGCCCGGTCTCTTCGGAAAATTTCCTGCCGAGATGAGCCTTTGAAGGTATCACGACCAGTTCACATGCCCCGCTTATGACTGCGGAGAAAAGATGCCCGCAGATGGCGGAACAGTCTGAGCGTCCGAACGTTGCGTGAAGATGCAGATATACATCGCCGTCCTTCTCGGAGATGTTTCCGGTAAGATTTGCCATTTCCATCTGCTCCTTGAACTCCATGTCCACATATTTCTTGGTGGCAGGGTTCAGAAAACGCAGAACCACATCATTCACGGCTCCGAGACCGTAAATCTCTCCTGCCAGAATGTTCTCTTTCCTGCAGAATTCGGTCAATGCCGCAGCAACTTCACAATGATTGTCAATGCTGAGAAAATATCTGTCTTCAGCTTTCGTGTACTTGTACATAGTATAATAATTATAGGTATATCAGTATGGCTATCGCTCCGACTGCTGCGGCAATGACTGTTTTTATAAGCTTGACAGTCAGCCAGCTGCGTTTGTTTTCGGCGATCAGCGGCAGGCAGGCGTGCCCGTCCTGGGAAATGCAGTTGGCGAGCAGGACCGGGAACGGAAGAATCCCTGCGGCGAACATTGACACGAAAACAAGGTGCGGGCCCGACTCGGGAATCAGTCCGGCAGCGACCGCAATCACGAGCATAAGCCAGATGTTACCCTTGATCCAAGTTTCGATGTCAATATAGATGGACAATATCCCGAATAACGCGAGCACGCCGAATGTCCACGCGAAAATCGTAGGCAAATGCCTCTTTATCACGTGTTTCCATACGTGCTCTTTCAGGAAGTGGCGCAAGTTGTGGGCATGATTGCCGTGCTCTTCGCCCTCCTCGTGATGATGGCCGCATTCCTCGTCACCGTGGCTGTCCTCGTTATGGTGATGGCAGCAGTCCACGTCATCGTGGCCGTCCTCCCCGTGATGGCTGTGCTTCTCCCCGTCGTGATGATGGCCGCAGTCGCAGGAATGGATCTCGTAATTGTCGTCACTGCTCCTGTCAGCGCCGATGTTCATCATCTTGCCCTTCTTCTGCATTGACCCGACAATGATTTCTGTCAATGCGCCTATGCCGATTCCGAGAACGAAAAGCCCGCACATCATCAGCAGCGCAGTGCCTGGAAATTTCGCCAGCATTATGAATGCTTCGTCGCCGGTAGTGGCTATCAGCGTGGCCAGCAGTGCGCCGAATCCTATCATTCTGTGAGAGTAGAGTGATACGCCTGCAAATCCGCCGAGGCATCCCGGTATGAGACCGAGGGCCGCGGAAGTCACGATCTGTCTGCCTTTGTGCTTCTCGAGACTGTGAAACATTTTTCCCTGAGTGCAGACATTGAAAATCTCTATCAATGTCATCATCAGTATTACGAGAGCGCAGATTTCTATACTTTCCTTGAATGCATCTATGAGTGCGTCAGGTATATCGTGTGGCGTGTGGGGAAGTTCTCCGTGGATGTGTAGAGGTAAGATGAACATAGGTTTATTGGTAAATGGTTCCCGCGATATAGAGGCTTATGACGGGCCTGAGCGGTGAATTGGTCGTCAGAATTATAGCTGTTTCATTGTCCCCGACAGGGAGATTGCCCGTGTCAAGTGTGCATTTGAAAGTGCCTTTTCTGCCGGAAGGTGTGTCAATGAACTCTGCCGGCACTTTCACACTGTCGTTTTCCGCATCGCATTTGTAAATGTGAAAACCGCTGCCACCCATATTCTTGTAGGAGAATGTTGCTGTGACAGCAGTGCCTTTGCGGACTTTTCCGAAATGGTAAGTACTCGCGTCGAATATCGGCTGGGCTCCGTTTTCCTGTTCCTCGGCTGTCCAAGAAGAGAAGTCCTCCTTTGTGAAAGCCTTTATGCTCAATGCTTTATGGGCTTGTCCGTTTACTACAGGTGTTGCGAAGTAAGTGTTTCTGCCCCACCTTGACCTGTCTGCCGTGACGATGTATGTCATTTTAGCAGTGGCTCCGGCCGGTATCGGATTCGGCGAAACGGAGACTGAAAGTCCCGGTGACACTTTCGTAAATGAAATCCTGACAGGGGAGTTGCCGACATTGGCCACGGTCACTCCGTCGCTTTTCTGGCCGCCCTGAGACAGGTTCCCAAGTTGGAAAGAGGATTTGCGCAGGGCCAATGCTCCTCTTCTTTCAGGATATAATTCATTGAGCGACAGTTTCTTGGCATGGACTATCCCTCGGAGTCTGAGTATCACCGGCTTCTTTACTCCCGAAATATATACTGTCAATGTCTTGTCGAAAGGGTAGGGGCCTTCGTCATTGGTGTAGGTGGCTGAAATGGTGCCTGACTTTCCCGGCAGAACCGGTTCGCGTGTCCATTTTACTCTGGTGCAGCCGCAACTGCTTACTACATTGTATATGACTGCCGGTTTGGCAGATATGTTGGTCACAGTGAACGTGCAGCTCTGCTCTCCCTGTCCTACAGTGAGGTCTCCAAAGTCGTGTATGGTCTTGTCGAAACGCACAATCCCGTCATATTCAGTGGTTTTGCCGTCAGTTTTCACCTGAGCGTACAGAGCCGCCGAAAATAAGGCTGCGGTGATAGTCGCAGCCAGATATTTGTAAATCTTCATCATTGCGGCTTAAGTTCCTGCAAAAATCTAACCACTATTGATTATTTGACAGATTTCACATACATTTGCATTCGTATAAAAGCAACAACCAAAAGAATTTTAATATTATGGCTTACAAAATTTCTGAATCAGAGTGCGTAGCTTGCGGTACTTGCATCAGCGAGTGCCCTGCAGGTGCTATTGTAGAAGGCGATGTTTATCACATTGATCCGAACCTTTGCCTTGATTGCGGCACTTGCGCCGGTGTTTGCCCTATGGGCGCGATCCATCCGGGAGACGAGTAGTACGCGTCTGGAATCCGACACGAGAGAGACCTGTGGCTATGATGCTGCCGGCCTCTCTCTTTTTTTTGTGCTCTAAAATGTATTGAATTTAGAAAAATATTCATATATTAGCGGGTTGTTTGATGGTTAATTACTTAATAATTAGATAATGAAACTTTCTATTTTTAACACTCTCCGTGCGGCAGCCTATGCAGTTGCGGCCGGACTCTTCGTTACTGCGGCAGTAGGATGCGATCCTTCAAGCAGTAATGACAAATCACTTTCAGTTTCTGACAGGTCAGTCATTCTCGATGGTGAAGGCGGTTCTCAGAAAATTTCAGTTTCAGCAAACGGCGTGTCATGGATTGCCACAGCTGCTGATTCTTGGGTAAAGGTAACTCCTCAGTCAGGAACCGGTGACTCATTTGTAGTAGTTTCCGCTGAAGCGAACAATACGGCTGAAATGAGAACTTCTTCCATTACTTTTGAGGCTCCAGGCGTAAGTCCGGTTGTGGTTTCAGTTCTTCAGAACGAAGGCTCAGGCTCTTCTGTAAGCGGCTCCGGCTATGAGGTAAAGAGCGTTATGTTCGCTTACTATGGTGACGGCCTTAACACTGGCGGAAAACTTGCTAATGTTGCTGTCTGCCTGTTCAATCAGGTTCCTAATGAGACCACCGGTAAATTCCAGAGTTATCCTCTGAAGGTCGTTGAACTTGTTACCAGTGTGCCTTTCAGTGATAACTACGAGACTGCTTGCAAGTCAGTTCTCGGTCATTCATACAAGACAAGCACAACCGATAAGGAATATACTATCAATATCGCGAATTCATATTATGCCAATATGATTTCTGAAAGCAATACAGATGAGAAGAATGTAGTTTCCGCTGAGCTTACTGTGTCTGAATTCCAGTCGAACGGTACTGTTAAAGTTTCCTACAATGTGACATTTGATGACAAATCCACAATGAGTGGAGTGTTTGAGAGTGACAAGGTTTTCCTTGCGGACTACAGCAAGGCTGCTGATTCTACATTGGAAAGTGACATAAATCCTGTATTTACAAGTGCGACGGCAACAATATATGAGCTGGAAAAAGTAAAAGAATGTGCATTGGCTCTGGTTGATTTTACAGGTCCTACTTCTGATGGCCAGGATGTTCTTGCTCTTGGTATTTATACTGATTATGCGGATCTTACTACACTTGATCTTTCGGGAACATATACTTGCATAGCTGATGATGCTGATCTTGTACCGAATACTTTTGTTCCGGGCTCATTGCAAGATACCGATGACGGTAGGGTCAGACTGATTCCGACAATCTACTACCATAGCACATCCAAGGGTGTTACCGCGTATGCTGTTCCTCATTCCGGTTCAGTAGTGTTCGCTAAATCAGGTGAGAAATATGATGTAACATTCAATTTCAAAGATGGCAACGGCTTCGCTATCTCCGGTAAATGCACTGTCAGTATCAATGTGTCAGTCGGTAAACTCGGCACGTCTTCAGCAAGTCCGTACTCAGTGAAGGTGGCTGATTTCGCCCGCAAATCTAACATCGGTGTTGCCAAACTCCCTTCAGTGAAGCTCGAAAGACTCTAATCAGAACACGTCATCCACAGTCCCGTGCCAGTCTTTTTGGCTGCCGGGCTTAGATATCCACAAGGTCGATCCGTAAAAGATCGGCCTTGTTTTTTCTGTCTAGTCCTGAAAAAGTTTACCGATATTTGCATGTTGCGCTACAAGTCGTCATCAGACGACCGGCCGGGTCCGGGTATTTGCGGCAGCAAATACGTGGAGGACGAAAAGGCCGCGCGGAGTGTCTTTATTAGGGCATCATCAGATGCCGGCCGAAGAACAGCGAAGCGGTAGCCCTGCGCTTTGGTGCGCACGAAGGCCTGATCGCTCCCTTGAAAGGGAGTCGGAGGGTTTAAGACCCTTGGGACAGAGTCCCAATGAAAAAACAAGTACCGAGGGCGGTAAGTCCTCTCTGGGGCAACCTTGTTGCCGCGCGCTGTACTTCTGCAAATACCACTTGTAAACTGACGTTTGCAAAAATTAGTCGTTAGTCTGCGATAGTCTGTGAAAAAATCTGTATATTAGCAGATGTCCCCTTGTGGGGATGACAAAGAAATAACACGTGCCTTGGTTCGTTAAAATCGCCAATTCTATCGAATGTATATACGAGGCACAGCGGACAGCCAGATATGGGTTGTCCAGTCTGTGCGTATATACTGGTGTTTGGCGATACCTAACGGACGACAGACTGGGCAACCTTTCTTTTGCTGCAAATATAACCAATACACCCATACGATTATGGAAGCAAAACAGACAAACAAAAGTATTATGACTATCCGCACGGTTCTTGGCCTGGCAGGTCTGGACATCACGAAGAGAATCAAGCTTGTGCGCCACAAAGACAGCCGTGATGCCATAACAATAAATGGCATGACCGTTGTCGGCAACCCTTATGATTGGTATCTGAACGACAGGAAAAAGTTCATCGCATACCAAAGCGAGCAGCACAAGGACATATTCAAGGACGTTGACTATGTCGTTTCTTTCATAGGAGAGGACAGTACTCTGGCCAGGATGGTGGGCGTGTATCAGATTCTTGGACGTGACACGGAAAGGGAGAATCTGACAGGTGTTGACAAATTTTGCTACAAGATGGTTGAACTTGATGGCTTTGATGAACTCAACGAGCGTGTCATCGTGGATTGGGGAGACTCGGCAAGGACATTTCATCAATGGCTCGACAAAAACGATAAGAGCATCGTGGCAATTGAGAGAAAAGGCTTCGACTGGGTATGCCCGGACTACGAGGAAATCAACTTGACCTATGGAGAGCTGTCCCATATCATTAATGAAAGCTTGGATGCGTGGAAACGGAAACTTACTGTCGTCAATGGCATCTATGTGATTTCAGACCGCAAGACAGGCAAGCTATATGTCGGCTCCACCTACAACCGTGACGGAATATGGGGAAGATGGGAAGACTATGCAAGGACTGGACATGGCGGAGACGTGGAACTTGCAAATCTTATTGCGGAAGACCAGGATTACGCCAAGGACAATTTTGTCTGGTCGATACTCCAGACGTTGCCGTTGAACGTCAGCGACATTGAGGCTATTAGGGTGGAGACACTTTGGAAGAACAAGTTAGGCAGGTCGGTCTGCTTACTTAACAGAAATTGAGAGTTAATTTGCAAACAAACTGCCGAACTCGGCATGTGAAGGAATATTAATGAATAGAATAGGTGGTATGAAAACAGTTTTAAGGTTAATCGCATGGGTTATTACTTTGGTAATAATGGCATCTTGTAAGAATACCAATTTTGGTAATTCCGCAATGGATAAAATCATTTCTGATAATGAGATAAGTGATTCTGCTGGAGTTTACACTTATGCTGCGTCAGGAGAGAAAGTAACTGGTACGGTTGAAAACAAGATTCAGTTTCTGGATAGAATGATAGTCCGTCAGCTTAAGATATCCGATGGCGTTGCATTGCAGCTGAAAGATTTTGACTTGAACATGAACCCAATCGGCAAATGTACTTTGAAGGATGGAAAACTGAATGGAGAATATGAGGGCTATGATGATAAAGGAAGACTGTTCATATGCACTTTGGTTGATGGAACAGTGGACGGCTTGTATAGGCTGTACAATTCCGATGGGATTCAGATAAAAGAAGTTCAATACGCTCAAGGGAAAAAGATAAAGTCATATGATTTTGATGCCAATGGTGAGAAGATCATCCCGGTAGAAGATTGCCTTGAGTTGGTTGGATATAAAACTGGATATTATGAATCTGTAAACTACAATAGAAATCAAGTGCTGTATCAACCAATGGTTATCTTCAAATTTAAAAACATCACCGACAAACCTTTAGACAAGGAAGTAAAATTGACATGTGTCTTTATCAAAGATAATGAGGAATGGAGTGAAGACTTCACCTATTTTCAGGACAAATATTCGGATACTCCATTATCTCCGAATATGTCTCGTCAGTGTCATATGCAGAGTTCTGTTGGCTGGACAAATTCATGGTCGATCGGCTCATCTGATGTTACATGTGAAATACAAATGAACGGCAAACCATATAAGACATTGAAGATCGCCAATCAATTACTTGTTTCTAATATGATGTGATTATGAGAACACTAAAACATTTACTTTTGATTGCTGTATTATTCTGCTCTGACTTATATGGTCATGCGCAGAACATTGAAGATTATTTCTTTCCGAATGGGAATGAGGTGATATTGCATTCGAATTTTATGGCAAATGCGTATAATAGCTATATAAGACAAGGAAACTCGGTCACACTC
>OQVN01000932.1_pt1 | contig 10574 bp, 9 predicted proteins | sample 1691621 | NCBI WGS metagenome assembly OQVN01 (sample SAMN03418278, study PRJEB22391) | human gut metagenome | biome: human-gut; feature: organic feature; material: feces | host: Homo sapiens | place: Tanzania | collected 2013-01 | reverse complement strand
GCATTGGTGCAATGGAGAGTCTTGGTGCCGCTCTCGCTCTCGCGCACTACGGCTGGCGCATGGCAAACCGGACATTCGGCGGGAATGACAAAGCTCCCCACAACCTCTGTAATATTGATTACCTTCGGGATAATCTTGTTGGCCTTGATAACCTGCAGTCTGGTTCCCTTGTCGCCAATGCCCAGACGCTCGCATTCGCTTACATTGCAGAGCGAGGCGCGCTGCACGGTGGTTCCTTCCAGTTCTACCGGTTTGAAAACAGCTACAGGCGTGATGGTGCTGGCTGCGCACGACCATTCTATGTGGTCGAGTATGGTGTCTGCATGTTCGTCTTGCCATTTAAAGGCAAATCCTGCCCTCGTAGCGTGGTGGCCTGTAACCGAACCGGTAGCTGCATAAACCGTATCATCGTAGCAAATCACCAGTCCGTCTACCGGGAAAGGATTCTTCTTGCTTGTTACCTTCTCCGTAAACTTATCTATTTCCTGCTGGATGTTTTCAGCCGTAGGGTGGTCAATGCGCTCACGTTCTACAGGATTCATCCCCAGGTCTTTCAGCATCTGCATGCGTTCGCCCCATGAGGTAATCTCCCGCTCAGTATAAACCAGGGTGAACGGAATCCATTGGATGTGGCGCTGCTTCACCTCATCAATATCCTTCAGCGTGAGTGAGCCTGAAGCGAGGTTTCGTGGATTGGCGTAATCACCTTCGCTTTCGATGATGAACTGTTCGAAATCAGCATACGAAATGACGGCTTCTCCTCTTACTACAAGATGTCCTTTTTCTGAAATGGTAGCAGGAATGCCTGAAATGGCTGGAGCCAAGTGGGTAATGTTTGTGCCGATGTGTCCGTTTCCGCGGGTAACGATTTTGGTGAGTTTTCCGCCATCATAGGTTACTACGAGGGTAAGTCCGTCCAGTTTCCATGAAATCCAGATAGGGCGGTCTTCTGCCCATTTTACAAGATCACTTACCTGTTTGGTCTTTGCCAGAGAGAGGGCAGCAAATTCATGCTCCTCTTTCTTTCCTACGATAGAATCTTCTGATACGCGATTAGTAGGGGAGTCGGGCAGAATTTCGCCTGTTTCCTCTTCCAATCTCTTAAGCTGGTCGAAAAGGGCGTCCCACTCATAGTCGGTCATGAGTTCGCCTTTTCCGTTATAATAACTATCCGAAGCTTGGTTGAGTCTTTCAACCAAGCTCTTCATCTGCAATAGTTTCTCTTCCATAATATATATTTGAGGGTGTTAATCAAATGTTGTGTTTTTCGATGGTCTGAGAATTATGATTCTGGTTCCATGGCTATGGAGAGCTTTTCGAAGGCAAAACGCTGGCCTCTGTTTCCTCCATAGTTTACACGTCCGCAGATGCAGAAACCCATCGAAGACAGAAGGTTGATCATCGGCGTATTGTCAAAGTTGGTGTCAACCTTGATGCTAGGTATTTTTTCAACCTCGCACATGCTGTTCACCTTACTGATGAAAATACGCGCTAAACCTTCACGCTGGAAACTAGGCAACGTGGCAAAGCGATGTATTACATAATAATCGCCATCGGTAATCCAGTTGCCTACTAATTTCTTATATTTGGGTTCACCATTCAATATGACTGCTCCATAGACAACCACCTCTTCGTTTACAGTTAGAACGAAGGCGTTGCCATTCTCTATGTCTTTTCTGATGTCTTTTTCAGATGGATATTCCTCAGTCCATTGGTGACGTCCCGATTCTATCATACTTTGGCGAGCCTGGTCGATGACTTTCCAGCAAGCAGCAAAGTCCTTAATATACGCCTGTCTGAAGTTTGTCTTCATATTAATTAATTACGCTTTTATTATTTGGGTGCAAAATTAACAAAAAAAAACGAATTAAACTAAAAAACGGAGGAAAAACTTCACTTTTTTGTTCGTTTTCCTCCGTTTTTCGTGTTTTCTGCTCATTTTGAGCTATTTTTCCTTTGCTTTTTGCTTGGAATTGGGCAGAATAAGATTCTACAAAATCAGTTCTGAAGATAAACTTCTGTTCTGCTTGTCTACTTCTTTAATCTGTTTTATGCCAGACATTTGTCGAGTTCAGCAATAATAGCATCTTTCTGCTCCTTGATATGCTGACCGATGAATACGATTTTTATCATGCGGTCGCCCAATTCCTGATCCCATTCCTTCTGCAGCTGTGGGTTGTTCATCAATACCTGGGCGAGTTCGTCTTTCGGCATGGTTGCCAGCCATTGACCAGCCTGCTTCACAGTCTTCTGTTTGCCAGCCTGCTCGAACACGTAGCACATATCCCGTTCATCATCAAAATAGCAGATTCCCTTGGCGCGAACCACGTCTCTAGGCCATTTTCTTGCTACGAAATCATCGAAGAGGCCCAGGTCGAAAGGTTTGCGGCGGTAGTAGACAAATGTACCGATTCCGTATTCCTCAACTTCTCCGCCTTCATGATCATGGTCATGATCGTGGTGATGATGATGGTGATGATGATGCTCATCGTGGTCGTGGTCATGCTCATCGTAGTCATGGTGATGATGCTCATGTTCGTCTTCCTCGTCATGATCGTGATGATGGTGATGATGTTCATGTTCGTCATCATCATCTTCTTCTTCATGCTCTTCGTTTCTTTCTGATTCTATCTCCTGAATCCAACCGGCTGAAGTGGATACGGTTTCCCAATCAAACTTCTTAGTGTTGACAATCAGATTCAAGTCAACGTCACCATAGTTGCATTCAAAGATTTCTGCCTTAGGCTGGATGGCGCGGATAATCTGCTTCAGGTGCTCCAGCTCCTTAGGCTCAACTTCAGCTGCTTTGTTCAGGAGAATGATGTTGCAGAACTCAATCTGCTGGATGACGAGCGAAGCCAGATCTTCCTCATCAATATTCTTCTTCATCAGGTCGCTGCCGTTGGAGAATTCATCCTTCATGCGCAAAGCATCTACTACGGTAACGATGCTGTCAAGGCGCAGAATGCCATTCTCGATGTACTGAGGACCGAGGGATGGGATAGAGCAGATGGTCTGGGCAATAGGAGCCGGCTCGCAGATTCCGGAAGCCTCGATGACGATGTAATCGAAACGCTTCATGTCTACGATTTCCTTGAGCTGTTCTACCAGGTCCATCTTCAATGTGCAGCAGATGCAACCATTCTGGAGAGAAACGAGCGAATCGTCTTTCTGACCTACTACGCCACCTTTTTCTATAAGGGCTGCATCAATATTGACTTCACCAATATCGTTGACGATGACGGCAAACTTAATACCTTTTTCGTTAGCTAAAATCTTGTTGAGAAGGGTTGTCTTTCCACTACCCAGGTAGCCTGTCAAGAGCAATACAGGCACTTCCTTCTTTGTGTTCATATTAAAATATTTTAATGTTATACTTCTTAAATCCATTCTGCTGATAATGCTGCTTTCTCGGGCAGCTGTCATCCGGCAGTCTGACGGTTTTGCGAAACTGCAAAGATTGTGCCACACCCTTATTTTTTTGCCATCTTTTTTTTATACACCCCTTTTTGTCAGTTATCTTGTGTTATTTTTAGGTTATATTTCATGTTTTTCTCATTTTTCTTTGGTGGTTTCAACAAGAAATAGTATATTTGCAGAGAAAAATGTTTCAAACAGCACATAAACTTAAGGAATAAACATATTTAATATCATAAGTTAAGATGAAAAAGTTTAAGTTTTTAGTTCTGACGGTTGTGGCAGCCCTTGCTCTGTCATCTTGCGGCACTACTCAGACGGTGCCTCTGACCGGTCGCACTCATCGCATCTCTGTATCCGATGAGCAGGTTCTCAGTCTGTCTAATCAGGAATACACAAAGTACATGGCTTCTGCCAAGAAGTCGACCAATGCAGCCAATACGGCGATGGTTCAGCGGGTAGGAAAGAGACTCGCCAATGCTGTTGAACTCTATTTGAAGCAGAACGGATTTGAAGCCGATGTGAAGAATTATTCATGGGAATTCAACCTGGTACAAGATAAGTCTGCCAATGCATTCTGTATGCCTGGCGGTAAGATTGTGGTTTATGAAGGACTTTTGCCTTATACTCAGAATGAAACCGGTTTGGCAATCGTTTTGGGTCACGAAATAGCTCATGCTGTGGCTAAGCATAGTGCTGAGCAGCTCACCAAGCAGCAGAACCAGCAAACCGGCACAAGCATTCTGGGAACTGTGTTGAACCAGACAGTAGGTAATGGTGTAGGAAATGTGGCAAGTGCAGTTGCCGGACAGTATTTCTCATTTCGCAATCTGAAGTACTCCCGTGATAATGAAACCGAGGCAGATTACATGGGGCTTATCTTCGCGGCCATGGCAGGTTACGATCCTCAGCAGGCCATTCCTTTCTGGAAGAGAATGTCACAGGGCTCAAGCAGCAATCAGAGTGATATTTTCAGCGATCACCCTTCAGACGCCAAGCGTATTGCTGCCTTGCAGAAGGAAATGCCTACTGCGCTGAAGTATTATAAACCTCAGACTACTTATAAGGTAGGTTCTACGGGCAAGACTTCTACTACCAGAAAGAAGACTACAACCCGCAGAAGATAAGGATTAGAAGAATCAAACTAAAAATTGTTAAGTATGGAGTATTTATCTCATAACCTTTGGCTGATATGGACATCGGTGATGTTCATCTGCCTCATCTTAGAGTTGTCTTCGGGCGATTTCTATGTTACTTGTTTTGCCATTGGTGCGCTCATCAGCATTCCCGTGGCATTGGTAGGAGCACCTTTCTGGGTGCAGGTAGTGGTTTGGGCAATCTGCTCCATGCTTAGCATCTGGCTGGTTCGTCCGCATCTGCTGAAATCGCTGCATAAGGGTGGGGAAGACCGCCGCAGTAATGCCGATGCGCTGGCTGGACAGATTGGGGAAGTGACCGAGATGATTCCTGCCGGAGGATATGGTAGAGTGAAGCTGGATGGAGATGATTGGAAAGCAGAAGCTCCGCATCTTGCCGAACCGCTTGCCGTAGGCGATAAGGTTCGCATCTTAGGTCACGAATCTATCATCCTCAAAGTAGAAAAAGTTTAAGTATGAAAGTTTAGAGTCAACATTATTCACTTAATCGTATAAACATCATGAACATAGGAATTTATGTACTGGTAGCTCTAGTAGCACTTGCACTCGTAGTGGTTAAGAAAACCATCGTTATCATCCCTCAGAGTGAGACGAAAATCATAGAGCGTCTCGGACGATATTTTGCCACGCTCAAGCCGGGTATTAATGTCATCATTCCTTTCATTGACCATGCTAAGGATATTGTGGCGATGAGAAACGGAAGATACGTTTATACAAACAGCATCGACCTTCGTGAACAGGTTTATGACTTCGACCGTCAGAACGTAATCACTAAGGATAATATCCAGATGCAGATAAATGCGTTGCTCTATTTCCAGATTGTAGACCCATTCAAGAGTGTGTATGAGATCAACAATCTGCCAAACGCTATAGAGAAGTTGACACAAACCACCTTGCGTAATATAATAGGTGAGATGGAGCTTGACCAGACGCTTACTTCACGCGATACGATCAACACCAAACTGCGTGCGGTTCTGGATGATGCAACCAATAAGTGGGGAATCAAGGTAAACCGAGTAGAGTTGCAGGATATTACACCTCCCGAGAGTGTGCTCCAGGCGATGGAAAAGCAGATGCAGGCAGAACGTAACAAGCGAGCTACCATCCTGACTTCAGAAGGTGAGAAGGAAAAGCAGCGCCTGCTCTCAGAAGGTGAGAAGGCTGCCATCGTCAACAAGGCTGAGGCTGCCAAGCAGCAGGCCATCCTGAGAGCCGAAGGTGAGGCTACTGCCCGCATCCGTAAGGCAGAGGCCGAGGCTATTGCCATTCAGAAGATTACGGAAGCTGTAGGGCAGAGTACGAATCCAGCCAACTATCTTTTGGCTCAGAAATACATCAGCATGATGCAGGAAGTGGCTCAGGGTAAGGATAATAAGGTGGTTTATCTGCCATACGAGGCAACCAATCTCTTGGGCTCTATCGGAGGAATCAAAGACCTTTTCAAGGGATAAAGACCTCTGAGTCAATGGATAATGCCCTTTGGCTCAAGAAATAAAGCACTCTGATATCAGTAAACTGTAACTTCAGTAAATCAGTAAATATATAAAACAGGATAAAAATGAAGAAAATCTGTATCGTTGCAGGTGCAAGACCTAACTTTATCAAGGTTGCGCCCGTAATTAGAGCAATTCGTAATGCTCAGGAAGCTGGTAACGAAATCAGCTATCAGTTGGTTTACACAGGAAAAGAGGATGATCCGACATTGGAATCTTCTCTTTTCAATGACTTAGGCATTCAGAAACCGGATGCTTATCTCGGCGTAGACTGTCCAAACATGAACGAACTTACCGGACAGGTGATGGGGCAGTTTGAGCGCTATCTACAGCAGAATGCTACAGATGTTGTCATTGTGGTTGATGATCTGGCTTCAACCATGGCCGTGGCTATTGTTACCAAGAAGCAGGGTGTGCAGCTTGCTCATATTGCAGCCGGAACCCGCAGTTTTGACATTACTATGCCAAAGGAAATCAACCGTCTGGTGATTGATGGTTTGTCAGATATCCTTTTTACCGCAGGCATTTCTAACAACAGCATCGCCAACAAGGAAGGTGCAGAATTGTCTAAGGTTTATATGGTAGGAAATGTGCTTATCGACAATATCCGCTTCCTTCAGTCTAAAATGCAGCGTCCTGAAGTCATGGACGAGTTTCATCTGAAAGAAGGAGTATATATGGTTTTGACCTTGAACCGCAAGGCCATCGTCAATAACATTGATGAGATGAAATCGCTCATTTCTGTCATAGATGAAGAGGCGCGCCAGGCTGGAGTGAAGGTGATTGCTCCGCTTCGAGGCAAAGCATTGGGCTTCGTGCTCGCATTCAAGGCTTATCAGGAAGAGAGTAATCATCAGAGTGGAATCCAGGTGGTTCAGCCGCTCGATTATCTGTCGTTTGCTTATCTTACAGCTCACGCCAAAGGTGTGATTACCGATTCGGGTAATGTGGCTGAAGAAGCTACCTTCAATGGGGTTCCTTGCATTACGCTCAACAGCTATACTGAGCATATTGAAACCGTAAAGGTGGGTACTAACGAACTGGTTGCTGAAGATCCGGAATTACTGAAGCAAACCATGCAGAAACTTCTGAAGGGTGAATGGAAGAAAGCGGGCATTCCTGACAGATGGGATGGCCGTTCAGCAGAAAGAATAGTCCAGATTCTCGCTGAATAGAATCTAAACTCATAGGTATAATCTCATGGAGAGAGATGATTCTATGTAAACTGATTCTTTTCAGAATAAACTTAGAGGTTCACTTCAATATTGTTATATTGAAAAGTGAACCTCTTTCTTTTTATGCTTTATCTTTTCCTTAATCTTTTTCAGGCGCCTTTGGCACTGGATAGTCGTATTGCTTGAAATAGGACGGCGTCTTATTATCATACCAAACTCCTTCTACGTTTAAGCCGATAGAGAAAGTCTTTTTGGAGTTGGTGTATCTTACGCCGGCTCCTAAAACGTTGGCGCCAGGTACTCCCATTCCGTAACCACCCGGCATGATTCCTCTGCACATTCCCCAAGGATACATTCCGTAGCCCCAAGGCGAATAGCCGTATGGGCCATAACCATAACCGCCATAACGGCCGTAGAGAGAATTGTAATTGTTGGCAACACTAAGCTGACCATAAACATAAGCCTCCCAATGCTCATTAAACTGGTAGCCCAGTATGCCGTAGACTCCACCATCATGATAACTGTCTCCACCATAGTTTACGTTGTTGATATAAGTACCAAGAGCCAGCCAGAGTTTGTTGTCTTTGGTGAGCGGCATTAAGTAGGTTGCATCGATAGTCTGGGTGAAACCGCCTTTGTGAGGCACATTCTTGCCGAATGTGGCAAAGGCAGAAAGATCTACCGAGAGATTCAATCCCTTGTGCAGCCCCCAACCATAGCCCAGCGGATAACTCAAGCCGTTGGTAAGGTTGGAGATGGGATTATTATAATAGGTGCTGTCGAGTGAAGCTTTCCCCAGTAACCCGTTCTTGCCGAGAGTCTCTTTCTTGTCTGATAGTTGGGCAGGAGCCAGATAAGCATTCTTCATCGGTTTCCCCTGATAAATCATAGGTTTTCCTGCCTGGTAAACCGTATCGCCAGGCAGCAACCATTCTTCGCGCGGACTGTCCGGACTGTGCAATGGTCCGAAGCTTACCTGTTGCTGTGCACTTGTTTCTGTAGTGAGGAAAGTGCTAAAAGCGATGATAATATATAATTTTTTCTTCATAATTGATTGCATTTTCTGTCTTCTGCTGCAAAGATATGAAGAATGTATGAAACAAAGGAACTTTTCCCACATAAAAAATCAATTTTTTAGAATAAAATCATTATCTTTGCATCCGATAACATAAATAGATGTAAAATTATACAAAAATATGAAGAAGATCATCAGATTATTGACTCTCGCTCTTCTTACGGTGCCTGTTACGACATTCGCTCAGAGTGAAGGCAATCAGAACACATCAGAACCAGCCGGAAAAGTTGTGGCGTCTAAGCCCGATTCTCTGCTCGACTGGGAAACACCGCACGATCCAACTTGCCCTCAGGTGTTGCTGGAAACTACGATGGGCAACATTCTCGTGGCTCTCTACAACGATACTCCCAAGCATAGGGATAATTTTCTGAAACTTGTTAATTCGGGCTATTATGATGGTTGCATCTTTCAGCGCGTCATCAAGAATTTCATGATTCAGGGTGGCGATTATTCATGCAGAAAGGTGAATATGGAAAAGCCGCAGAAGTTTGATGTAAACTATACGATTCCGGCTGAAATCATCTATCCAAAATATTATCATAAGCGCGGACAGCTCTGTGCTGCACGCGAAGGGGATGATGAAAATCCGACCAAAGCTTCGGCGTCTACTGATTTCTACATTACCTGGGGCAGAAATTTCTCTCCCCGACAGATGGAATATTATGTAGAAAAGCAGAAACGGGAAGGTAAGGATTACGCCATTCCTTCTGAACAGTTGCAGAAGGGCTACATCAAGCATGGTGGTGTTCCTCACCTTGACAACGGCTACACCGTGTTCGGAGAGGTACTCGAAGGTATGGATGTGCTTGATAAGATTCAGAATGTGGCTACTGATAAGGCGAACAACGACAGGCCTCTCACGGATGTCATCATCCTGAAAGCCAAGCAGGTGAAGTAACTTTCGGATGGTGAACTGAAGAAATAAGTAACTGAGCCCATTTAAAAGGTAAAATCGATAAGTAAAAATATCAAATACGAGAGAAAAATATGAAATCATTAAAGGAATTATATAGAATAGGTAAGGGACCATCGAGCAGTCATACGATGGGGCCTCAGCGTGCTGCCAAACTTTTTCTGGAGCGTTGTCCTAACGCTTCTTATTATGAAGTAACCCTCTATGGAAGTCTGGCTGCTACAGGTAAGGGACACATGACTGATGCGGCAATCGAAGAAGTGCTCAGACCTCATAAAACCGTGAACATCATCTGGCAGCCACAGACTTTCCTGCCTTATCATCCCAACGGAATGAAATTTGTGGGCAAGGATCTGAACGGCGATATTATTGATGAATGGACCGTTTACAGCATTGGTGGAGGAGCCATCTCTGATGGTACTGCCGGCAATGAAGAGCTGGGCGCCAAGGATGTTTATGATCTGAACAAGCTCGCCGACATCAAGCAATGGTGCTATGATAACGGACGCTCATTCTGGGAGTATGTTGAGAAATGCGAATCGGATGATATCTGGGATTATCTCGACATGGTTTGGCAAACGATGAAGCAGAGCATCAGGAATGGTTTGGACCATGAAGGTGTTTTGCCTGGTCCGCTGAAGCTGCAGCGTAAGGCTGCCACCTATTTTATAAAGGCAAAGGGTTACCGTGCTTCCCTGCAGAGCCGCGGCTTGGTTTATGCTTATGCGCTGGCTGTGAGCGAGGAGAATGCTTCGGGTGGCACCATCGTTACAGCTCCTACCTGTGGCGCCTGTGGTGTATTGCCAGCTGTACTTTACCACATGTTTACTTCTCATGATATGAGTGAACAGCGCATCTTGAGAGCCTTGGCTACAGCCGGATTGGTAGGCAACATCGTAAAGCAGAATGCTTCTATCAGCGGTGCTGATGTAGGTTGCCAGGGAGAGGTAGGTGTTGCCTGCGCCATGGCTTCGGCTGCAGCCTGTCAGCTTTTCGGAGGCAGTCCGGCTCAGGTAGAATATGCTGCCGAAATGGGATTGGAGCATCATCTCGGAATGACCTGCGACCCGGTTTGTGGACTGGTTCAGATTCCTTGTATCGAGCGAAATGCCTTTGCTGCCGCCCGAGCTTTGGATGCAGACCTCTACGCTTCCTTCTCAGATGGCCATCATACCGTATCTTTCGACCGGGTAGTTGAAGTGATGCGACAGACGGGACATGATCTACCTTCGCTTTACAAGGAAACAAGCGAAGGCGGTTTGGCAAAGGGATTCCCAAGAGATATTTAGTAATAACTCAAGTTTCGCCCCACACGCCCTGTAAGGGCAAAAGCTCCTAGCCCAG
>OQVN01000931.1_pt1 | contig 10576 bp, 10 predicted proteins | sample 1691621 | NCBI WGS metagenome assembly OQVN01 (sample SAMN03418278, study PRJEB22391) | human gut metagenome | biome: human-gut; feature: organic feature; material: feces | host: Homo sapiens | place: Tanzania | collected 2013-01 | reverse complement strand
ACTTAAAATCCCTCGGTGGCAACACCGTGCCGGTTCAAGTCCGGCCACCAGCAGTTCCTTTTATATGGCTCAAACCCTTGTAATTACTGGGTTTGAGCCGTTTTCTTTCCTTTTAGAATGGGGTTAACATGGGTTAACCGATGCGTATATTGCTAAGGGCATTCAACTTTTCCTCAGTGTCAAAAATATTGTAGTGATAAGCACGGTGAGTAGTTGAGATATCAGCATGTCCCAGTTGCTCTTGAACCAGTTTATCGGTTATTTCAACGTCTGCTTGAGAAAGGATATAGGAGCAATAGGTTTTGCGCAGCTTGTGCATAGAGCGCTCGGGAATGCTTAGGCGTCGGCATACTTTTCGGATTGTTTTGTCAAAAAAGTAAGACCTTGTCCAGTCCGTGTCATCTTTTTCTGAGGGGAACAACCACTCACTGTCATGCAGTTCGAGAATGCGTTGAATTATCTGTTTGGCATCATCATTCAGAATTACATCCCGCAGTTTATGGCATTTTGGCTCGTGAATGTAATAGCATCTTTTGCCATCGAACTTAGCCCGATGTTCAGACTGACGGATAAGCAAGTAATCATCGGAAACGTGTTCACGTCGGAGAACGCATAATTCACCAAGACGGATACCTGTTTCGAGGGTCAGTAATATTCCCAGTTCACACAGGTCTTGGGTATCCCGTAAAAAGTTTTTTAGCAGTTTGATTTCCGAATGCTTAAAAACCTGATTGGCATCCGTATGTTGCGTTTCCTTGAAAATAGCACGAGGAAAACGCAAGTCATCAAGGATATTTTTCACAGAGATACATTGGATATCAAGTTGTATCTTGGCATGATTAAAGATTGTCCGGAGGATAGTTTTCACGGACTTGTAACGTTTAAGGGGTATTTTTTCATCTCCATAAACAATGGTTTTCATTAGATGCACGATATCCTGCTCGGTGATGTTATGTATAGGACGGGATGAAAAATCCGTCTTTCCGAGAAAACGATTGTAGTCGTGAGTATACTCGTTTATCGTTTTCATGGAATGCTCGGTACGCTCTGATTCGTACTGGCACCAGTCCCGAAATACTTCGTCTACAGTAGTGGACAGTTTCCTGTCAGAAAGATAAAATTCTACAATAGCATTTTCCAAATCACTCCTTTCTTTTCGCATCAGCAGATGTTTTTCTGTACCCAACTTAGTGCACCATCTTTGAGTAGTCTTGTTCTGCCAGATGCTGTGATGTTCTTCGTGTTCTGCAATGATTTCTTCTCGTAAAGTCATGATATTTTCTTGCAGTGTCTTATCACGACACAACATACCATGCTGAAGCGGATTAAGCAAGAGCAGGCAGTCAACTTCGGCTGTTGTTTTGTTGAGGCGGAAAGTGTTCATGTTACTCACCGTCCTTTCCGTCAGGGAATGGTGATTTGTTGCCACCCTGTGGTGGAATGACGAAAGACTGTCCATCCTCAAACGGGAAGTTGGTGATGATTCTTTCAATGCCGTCCTTGGTAGGAACATCCAGATAGAACAGTCCGTGATTTGCATAAGCATCCTCAATCTTTGCCGTAATCAGTTTTGTATCAATTTCTGCATTGTCACCCTTTGCACTGACACGGCAGAAGTAGACAAAATCGCCCTTATGACGTAGGAGCATCTTGGCAAGTCTGTGGTGTTCCTCATTGGTGAGATTGTGCTGATATGTATCAGTATCAATGTACGGAGGGTCACACAACAGAAGGGTATCCGTTTCATTTGTCAAAGTGGGAATAAGGCTCAAAAGATTTTTAGTGTCGAATCTTACTCCCTGCAGTTTCTTTGCAATCAGCAAAAAAAGGCAGATTTTGTCTAAAGAAAAATTGTTCGCATGGAAGTTCATCTTCCCGTAGTAAAGGTCATAGAAATTCAGGTACAAGAAAAGCGAAGCCTGCTCGTATTCCGAGCCATAGTCGGAAGAAAGGAGTCGTTTTTTGTATATCTCATACAATTCCCTGTCACAGGGAGTGGTAACAAAATCAGTCAATAAACGGCAGGCATTGTGCTGAAGGGTACGGTATAGGGCAATTTTGTTTTTATCTAAGTCATTGAGAAGTACAGACCCTGTTACTTCCAAAGCACGAAAGATGCTAAGAGCACCCGTGCAGGTGTCCACGATTTTTGAGTACGACTTCTTGCCCATAAGTACCGTTCTTATTGCAATTTGCATTTTGGCATCCCGTTTCGAACCTAACAGATGTATGGGAGGTGTCAGTTTCACCTCCTTATCTTCACCTTTTTCCTCAGATTCTTTTCTTTTGTATGCAATGATGAACTGACCCAGTGCATGGTTCAATGCATCAGAGCAGGTGTGGATGGCAGGGTCATGCTTCTGCAGTTTCTCTTTCAACTGATGCAGTAAAGCAATTCTGCGTTCCCCATGGATAGTGCATGTGGTGGTACTGTTTCGCTGTTCATATGGAAGAAGTCCAAGCAGTTTGTTATAGACGTTATACCGAAGTTCTCTTGGAATGTAGTTGGAGTTGCCTAAGAGGACATTGGTGACCGCGATGACTAAGACCAATGTAGCCGATGCTGTTTTGGCAAGGGTGTATTCCTTTGCCATAGTTAGCATTTCCTTGTTAACAGTTACCGAAGTGGCGTTTGAAGATGTACTTTTTATCATAAAAAACCTCCTTTTTTGGCAGAGTTATCCCTGCACTTGTGCCACATAAACGAACTGATAATGTAACTTAAAAATGAACAAATTTAGCAGTGAGAAAGGCTGACTCCCGCCCAGAGAGGGCATTCCTAAAGGTTTTTAGATGATTTTGACGTGTACACAGATGAAACAGAAAGGGAACTTAGTTTTGTCAATACTATTTTAAGAAAAAAGTTTTTCAAACTGAGACTTTTTTGGGAATAATGATGCTTGCTAAATCGAACTAAGAAACTGTCAATAGTAACTGAGAAAAGTTAATAAAAATTTTATAAACGGAAGTTTTTCGGTCAGCAAATCCTGTCGGAAATGAATATGTTTGGAGGATAATTTTGTACTTTTTGAATACGGCTACATAATTTCGAGAAGTGTAATGATTAATAGAGAGTAAGGAAAGTCATAGTTCTGAATATTAAGCCGTTAGAAATCAGGACTTTTTGAATATCTGAAAGGGTAAAAACTGGCTGAAAGGAATAAATACCAAGCCTAAAGAAAGGCTGTTTGAATAAATTATAAGGGTATTTTGCTTGAGAATGAATAAATCACAATGGACTTCTGGAACATGAATCATGCAACAAACCACAGGAGTTTGACTAATTGTGAGAGAAACAGGTCAGAATTGAGCGAGGAGGGAAATGAGCACCCAGTAACCGTATCGACAAGTTCAGTACTGCAATGGAGAATAGGGATAAGCAGTCAGATTGACTTCGTAGTTAACTTCTCAACTCCACAACTTCGCTATCCATGTATTAGTAATACCTGCAAGGCATTTGTGTTTTCGGTGCTACACACTCAACTCCCCATTGAGTAACCTCTACAACCTCTGCAGACCGCATTTTATGCCCCAGAGGGCGAATCTGTATAGAGATGGCATAGCGATATGTTTTGTGACCTCAGTATGGCTGATATGTTGTTATGTTGGCGAAGGGTGCAACTTATGTTTCGTGCGTATCCGTTATAAAGGTAAAATTATTTGAGATAAAATCCCCAACAGCAAGTTCTGGTGGTGCGGTGCAGATTAGTATGAAATTTTTGCATTTTTGTGGCAGACGAAAAAGCAAGAAAAACAAAAACCTGTCAGACAATCCGAAAAGGACTGATAGAAAAAGAGGGGAGACGGATTTATAAGAAATTCTGAAAAAGAGGGTAGGAATGGAAGAAAAAGACATAAACACAAAAACCTGTCAGACAAATACCAGTGCAGCATAGAGTGCATTGGTATTTTTTATGCCGGAAGGTTCATGGACATGGATTCTGAGTCCGTATAGTCGGTATAAAAAGACAGCTATAATCAACAAAGAACGTGGCACTTTTGGGGCAGAAGATTGGTGATTTTAGAGGGTGGAAATAACTTGCTATACTCCCACACCAGAGGTAACATACACACAACAAAGGAGAACATATGTACGGTTTGGAGGGTATGTGTATGAGAAGTCAAAAGTATGGTATTGAGATTGAAATGACGGGAGTAACAAGAAAACAGGCATCCGATGTGATTGCTACCTATTTTGGCACAGAAAGCTACTATGTGGGAGGAGGGTATGATACTTATAAGGCAACCGACAATAAGGGCAGGGAGTGGAAATGCATGAGGGATGCTTCTTTGCGGTGTCAAAGAAAATCAGGAGGCAGAACGATAGCGGCAGGAGATGCGTATTCCACTGAAGTAGTAAGTCCTATTCTTGGGTATGAGGATTTGGAAGATTTGCAGGAACTTGTCAGACAGCTCAGGCATGCCGGAGCAATGGTGAATTCTTCCTGCGGTATCCATATCCATGTGGATGCATCAAGACATACACCCAATTCTCTGAGAAATCTTGTCAATCTGATGGCACAGAAAGAGGATATTTTGTATAAGGCGCTTGCAGTTGACTACAGAAGGCTGACTTACTGCAACAAGGTCAATACATCCATGGTAAAGATGATTAATGAGAAGAAGCCGCAGACATTAGCACAGCTTGCAGATATATGGTATGCAGGTTGCAGTGATGACAGAATGGCTCATTATAACCACAGCCGATACAGAGGTCTGAACCTGCATGCTACATTTACCAAAGGAACGATAGAGTTCAGACTTTTTAATTCCACTTTACACGCAGGAGAAATAAAGGCATACATTCAGTTCTGCCTTGCCCTTAGTTATCAGGCACTGACACAGAAAAAGACAAGCTGTAGGAGAAGCGTATCTGACAATGAGAAGTACACGATGAGATGCTGGTTGCTTAGACTTGGATTGAATGGTGATGAGTTCAAAACATGCAGACATCATATGATTAAACGGTTAGATGGGGATTCCGCATGGAGGCATGGAAGAAGTGCTTAGGCACTTCTCCTACAAAGACAAAAGGAGAAAAAGAGAATGAGAAAAAATAAGACATTGTATGTTGCGTATGGCAGTAATCTTAATATTCCACAGATGGGCATGAGATGCCCACTTGCCCGGGTATATGGTGTGGGAATATTGAAAGACTACCGATTGGTATTTAAGGCACTGGGAAGTTGCGCATATGCCACAATTGAGCCATTTTTCGGGGAATATGTGCCTGTTGTAGTATGGGAAATAGGGGAAGTGGATGAGATACGGTTAGACCGGTATGAGGGATTTCCAACACACTATTACAAGGAACAAGTCAGTGTGTACATCGGAGATGAGAGGGTTGAAGGAATGGTATATATCATGAACCGGAAGGCGAGATACCAACAGCCTAATGGGTATTATTTTGATGTGATATTGGAGGGGTATCGAAGTTTTCGGTTGGAGACCTATAAGTTATATGAAGCATTGTACAGAGAGGCGATTCCTGATGACAGTGTTCTGCGGCATTATCGTTATATAAAAGGGATGACACAGAAACAGCTTGCCCGGGAGAGTGGAGTGAAGGAAGGTCTGATACAGAAATACGAGAGCGGAGAACGAAATATCAAAAAGGGAAGGGGAGATATCATAATCGCACTTGCAAGAGCGTTAGAGATTCCGGCAGAGGAACTGTTGCGGTAGAAGAAATAGAAAAGAAAAAAGTGATATTTTGAAAAACCTGTCAGACAAGCGGGAGCAGATAAAAAGAAATGTTTGTCAGAGTAAGGGGGCTCATTTTGATGTATGCAGATGTTATTTCGAGTGAAGCTGATGCGTTAAAAGACAGAAAATGGCTCATTTTAATGTATGCAGATGTTAGTTTGAGTGAAGCTGAAGCAGTAAAAGACAGAACCGGCTCATTTCCATGTAAATTGACTTGAATAGGTATATTACTGCTATAAAAAGAAGATAAGAGCTAATAGGGGTCAGGGAAGGGGGGATATTTATGATGTACTGGAATTGGTTAGTAACATAGTGTAGATAATACTGGAATTCAGTTTCCAATAGAGACGGGGAATAGAATATGTCGTAGTTCCAATGATACAAGATAAACAGTATTACTATTATATCTATTAAGAGACAAGAGATAATAGATGTAAGTGATAACTTATATGTGATATGGAAGGTAAAGATAATTTATATAAGAGTGAACAGAGACAGTATATATCTATCAGACTAATACTCATATCCAGTAAAGATGACAGTTACAGTACTGAAACAAGCTCAGCTTAGAAAGACTATTAAGATATAACTGGGAGGAGTTTCAGAGGAGAGGCTAATTGCTATATGTATATGTGAGTAGAAGCGGAGAGGAGGGATTTATATGTCAGTTACTACTGAGATTCGGTGCTTACCTCTCAATGCAACAGTTCAGACAGCCGAAGACAATGCTGATAAGAGCAGTTATTGGCTGAAAGTGCATGGATATGCAGGTCAGTTCCTGAGTATTAGTTGTTTAGGAAATAGGGCATGGAAGGGCATATTTGTAATAACCTGTCAGACAACCTATTTGTGACCTCATTTATTTGCACAGATTTAGATACTACTTAAGACATCATAGGGTATTGGAGTTAAAGCAGATACACAGAAAAACCTGTCAGACAAAAGCTCAAATTTCATAAGGTACTTTGTTCTATCTTTAGTTCTCACGGCATCTATGTTTTGTATTCCGAAAATAGATGCAAAAGCTGCGATAGACATCAAAGCCTATGTGAGTGGTGACGATGTAGGTGGCGCAGGAGGTTCATATGCAGAGGGTATTAGTTGGAAAAAGTCAGGCTACATGGTATACGTAGTCGACCAAAACGGCAACAGGGTATCTCCCGATGCTAAGTTTCAGTAAGTGATGGAAGTGATTGATAGTACGATAAAAATAAAGTAATATTACTTGTCAGATACTCTTGTATTGTGCCAAAGAAAATGATAACATTACATCAGCAAATGGGTATTTATCTCTAATTCATATAGAATTTTTCAAGGAGGGTTAATTATGAAAAGAAATGAATTTAAGGCACTTTTAGCTGTATCAGTTATTGCCGTTCCATTAGTATTTGCAACAGGATGTGGTAAGAAGACAGAAGCCCCTGCAGTAGAGCCCACTGTGCAGGCAGAAATCACTGCAACCATTGAGGCACAGGCGGAGACAATAGAGGAGTCTGTTGCGGAGTCCATGCCCGACGTGTCCTTTGAGGAGACCCTTGACGAGTCCGAGTTATACACAGAGGACAATAACGAGGATATTATTGTTAAGGAAACCGAGCCTGCGGAGCAGACAGACTCTGATGTAACCGAAGACCCCGAATTAACTGCTAATGACGGTGTTAATTACGATAAGGAAACAGGTGTCATAACTGTAATTGTAAACGGTGAAGTAGCTGATAGAGTCACTAAGGAAGAAGTAGAGTCTTGGGGTATGACTGTTGACCAGTACCTGAGTTTATTCAGCAAGCCGAGTGGTGGTTCCAGTAAGCCAGCAGATTACAAGAGTGCTGAGGAGATGGAGTCAGATGACCAAACCGTGTGGGGTTCAGGTAATGGTGCAGTTGGCGGACATATACAGTAGGTTACGCTATATTTTTTTTGAAGAAGATATAACAATGAAATATAGTAATATTGAGTAATTACTTATGCGTGGCTCAAGTTGTAGTTAAGGGTATTCATTTCAACGATGAATACCCTTATTTATTTCTATTTCCCGTCAGACAGTTTTAATATGTTAAATTTATTTTTCAAAAATTTTCAGGAGGAGTTTGTGCATGAAGAAGAAAAGATTAAATTTCACAAGATTTATTTCTGCTTTTTTAGTTCTGGTGTTTACCTTAAGTATTCTGCCGGAATTTAGTGTAAAAGCAGAAGATGCAGTGATTGACTTGGTAGGAGACTCAAGTATTGCATCCACATCTACGTTTAAGAATGGTATCAGTGCATCCCGTACTGGGTACTTATGCTATCTTCTGACCTCAGATGGCAAGGCAGTTCCAGGGACATCTGCTAAGTTGTATAAATGTCCTGGGTATGCAGGCTTAGGTGGTGGTATAATTCGTTGCACCTCAAGAAAGGGAGGGTATTCTGCAAGTAGTTGGAACGGAGTTGCCCCATGGAACTGTAGTCCATTCAATGCAGACCAAACAACCAATGCTGAGGTAATCAGAGCATGGATAAAGGCAGAGTGTAAGCCAGGTGTTTCGAACGGTAACCAGTTTGTTGCTGATGTATGGGGAGATGCTTGCTCTACCAAATTCAAGGACGGCGAATACATCTTAGTTATGGAAACTGTACTTAATTTTCAGTACACTTTGAAATTCAGATACGATAAATCTCTTAAACTTGATGCTTGGAAGAGATATTATTGGACTAAGTTAAGAGAAGGAAACCCGAGTGTGCCTTTGGCAGCCGCAGACGGACCTGCCAGATATTACTATGACCAAGCTCAGAAAGGCACCGAGTACAAGGCACTGTTTGGAGTTCCTTTCGTAGGTACAGTCAGAGACTGTCTTGGGTATTTCAGTGAAGCGAAAGCTGATGCGGAGTCAACTCATCCATTTATTAAGGTAGCCAACGTAAACTACTATACAAAGTATCTGAACAAGATAGCTTGTTTTGCAGAGCGTATAGGTGTGGGTAGTGCAGGTCAGAGAGCAGGCTTTTTGCCTTATACAGGTTCTGTTGACGTATTCTTATCGGATGCGGAGGTTAATACTTATGGTGTGGGTATGTTGGTAATTTCCTCTTTAGATGATGACACCGCATCCACAGACATCCCCCTAACCCCCGATACCCCCGACCCATCGGGTTATGACGGAACGGTTTACACCTTATCTGCGACTGGGGGTTCCACGAGTGACAGTGACAGGGTTGGTGCGACCACGTATTTTGGCACAGGTGGGTATGGTTGCCTTAGTGGTAGTTTTTATGCGGAGAACTGTGCGAGTGGTACGGATGCCTACAATTTAGCGGAGAGTATGTCAAGTGGCATGTCATACGAAGGGGATGTACCGCAGGTTGTATTCTCAGGCACCAGTTATGATTTAAGTGTGGAAAGCTCTTTGGGTATTGTAGCAGGTATGCTTACTGTAGACCCATCCACATTTCCATACGTGGATATTCATTCATCCTCAAAGGAGGCAGATTATAAGAGTTATCTCAGTTCCATAAAATCGGGTCTGTATCCCACCATTGACAGGTTATACAATAACGGTTTGAAGGGCACTTCCACCTACGACAGTAGAACCATGGATTGTGGTGATATACTTGGGGGTACTGAGTGTTCAAAAACTTATAGTGGTAATATTACAGTCATTCTCACACATGAAAATAGTAATCCAGATACAGCTATAGGTTGGGAAGTTGATAATCCCGGAAGAGTGGGTGACTCAAGAGGTGTTATTAACATGACAGTTTCCTACCCATCTGAATTGAGAACGGATTTTGGCAAGGTATTATATAATACCGATAGCTTAAGTACAGAGTTATATGCAAGTTCTCTGTTAACCTTAAGGCATACAGAGTTATGGAGTGCGTATAAAAAGTCAATCGTAGAGTATGTATCTCATCTTCAGAAAGACGGCACTTTGCAGAAGATTTGGACAGAGCAGTTAAACAAGGATATCACTGCTAAGGAGAATGCCGCTGCAAATGAGGCATACCTTGTGTATAAGAAAACAAATCCCGAGCCAGTTGCTCCTACCATGGTGTATAAGGAAGTGGGTATGTCAGACGAGGAATGGTATGCTTCTGAGAAGTATTTAACCTACAAAAAAGCCTATGAAGCATGGCAGAAAGCACATGATGAATGGCAGTCAGCAGTTAATGCAGTAAAGAAAGCGGCGAAGGAAAAGAGAAACCGTGAGTATATGGAAAAAGACTACTACAAGTTCACCTATTCATTTGGCTCAGGTCGTGGGTATAGCGGAAGTACGGTCAGGGTATCCCAGCAGGATTGGAAGTTTAAGTTTTACTGGTGCACACCGATAATGCAGAAAACCTACGCAGTTGACGATAAAATCCCCATCAATGACGGACCGAGTCGCAGTTCAAGAAGTCCACTTTTCAGTCAGGCTTATAAGGTATCATTCAAGTATACCATGGAGAACAGGAGTGACCTGTCAGACAGTGTATTAAAACGCATGATAACCTATTTACCCTTAGCGTATACAGGAAGTGAAGTAAGCAAGACACCATATGTCGGGGTATCTGCAGGTGATGTTCAGTACTATATATACAATAAAAAGATTGATAAGACTGACTTCTTATTGCCAGATGCAACTTCGATGGATATGAGATAGACAAGAGGAGGAGCCGTTCTGCTATGTGTGGAATGGCTCTTTTTGCGTGCGAAGAAAGCTATAATTTTTAAAGATATTTTTATTTTAATCAAGTTCGCTTTGCTAACGCAGGAATACTATGAAAATTGGTGCAGAAATCATGGAGTTATGCCTATTTTATACGAGTTGATGCCTGTGAGGCATAAAAATATGCAACAGACGGCTATAAGAGCGGATGATATTTTCATGAAATATACCTATTTTCAAAA
>OQVN01000925.1_pt1 | contig 10600 bp, 16 predicted proteins | sample 1691621 | NCBI WGS metagenome assembly OQVN01 (sample SAMN03418278, study PRJEB22391) | human gut metagenome | biome: human-gut; feature: organic feature; material: feces | host: Homo sapiens | place: Tanzania | collected 2013-01 | reverse complement strand
AGCGGTGTCCGAGAGCCTTATCTTTATGGGACCCACGGCTGCTGCGCAGCCCCCATAAAGATAAGGCACTCGGGCTTATTTGTCGCCTAACGGACGTCAACCCCCTTCAGCCCCGCAAATCGGGGCTACATGTGCTGAACTTGCTTGCGTATCTTGCCCCCACTTCGTTTTTCTTCGGGGAGGGGGCTTGCAGCTCCCCTCCACTCAGAAAAAACGATGGACGAATACCCCCTGAGCAGACTTGCTGCTATGTATTGCTGCTTGCAGCAGCAAAGTACGAAAACCCCCTATAGCTTGCTGCACTCCTGGCACAAATGGCGCGATATGCGTTTATGATTATCGTAAGCGATAATCACGCATATCGCTCGTTAACCCCCTTCAGCCCCGTAATTCGGGGCTACATATGCTTATCTTGCTTCCTCGCCACCACTTCGGGGCTTGTCGGGTCAGCACCGCCCGATGGGCGCAGCTGCCCCAACAAGCCCCTACCCCGACCACCACCCCTAAAAGCGGTTAGGTCCTTTTTTGTCGGCTGGCGCTTTGCTCGGGGGCTTTCCACCCCCGAACCCTCCCCATAATCAGCCATCGCCCCCTAGCGTTTCTGATGTTCCATCGCGAGAGTGCAGCGGATAAACCGCTGCACACTCGCTAGCCCACCCCCCACCCCCTAAAGGGGGCTTTTTCTTTCAATTCTTGAAGATTTCTACGGCTCGGTTGCGCCCATGGGGAAATGGATATGATAAGAAAAAATTTAATTAAATAGGTAAGGACCGTTTTTAATTTTTTCTTTTCATGATAGGAGAGTAGAAGCAATCTGAATAATCATGGTACAAAAAAGCTATCTATGGTTGTGTCAAGGTAGCGAAAAGGATGTGTACCTGGAGCCATGAAGGTTGGGCGATAGGTGCGAGCATGAACCTAGCCTTTGCAAGGCTAGAACCATACTCGCCCCTCTCGCCCTCGAAGCCGACCTAATGCTGAAACAGAAGCTACTGAAGTAAGTATATACTTTTTAACTAATGTGTTAAAGAAAAGTATATACTTTTAACTTAAATAACTTGCATATCTCCCGAAAAAGTCGTACCTTTGCAATAGAGGAAGGGGGAGGATAGTCCTTCCTTAACTCTTAAACTATCGTGTAATGACGTACTATCAGTTGTTCAAATTATCAGATTTCTTAAGCATCAACCATGCTATTTCTGTATATACAGAAATCGAAAATGAAACAAGTTTCAAAGATGCATTTGGGGATTTTCTATTTGCCATGGTTAACGATAAAATGGTAAAGGGGCTATATATAGTAATCTTTCCCGAAGATGAAGAGGATAGAGAATCCATCTATAAAGGAATCTTAGAGTATTGCCCAGGTATTGAGTTTTATTGCTCGATGTTTATGGGAGTTGATAAAGATGGTATTGACAAAATCATCATCGGTGTTGACGAAACAGAAGAATAAAGGTCAAGGGCGCCCAACCACCGCCCAATTTAAAACTCTGCTATCATGATAAGTCAATATATTCAGTATCTAGTTTTTACGAAAGGTTATTCGGAGAATACCGCTAGACAATATGAAACCAGTCTTCGCACCTTTGCTAGGGCGCATAATGGGCGTAGGTGGAGCGATATCAATCAGAATGATATTACTCTCTATCTCGCACAGAAAAAGGCAGCAGGCGCAAGCAATAATACCATCATCGCAAATATCTCTGCTATAAGGGGGTTGTATAATTGGATGCAGCGAAACTACAAGCTAGAAGTCAATCCGGCAAAGTACATCGAAAGCCCGAAGAAAGAAAAGACTATCCCTCATGTTATTAACTCGCTAGATATTGCTAGAGCAGTTGAGAATGAGAAAAATGAAGATATAAAGCTAGCTATCATGCTGATGTCCTCATGTGGACTTAGAGTTTCTGAATGCCGAAACCTTAGATATGAAGATATTGACATGAAGGCAGCTACTGCAATCATCATCGGAAAAGGTAAGAAAGAAAGAAACATCTTTCTTCCTTCTTATCTTCTTTCCGCAATCGAGTGCAGAGGTAAGAAAGAGGGAGCCATCTTCGAGAAATGGGAGGATAGAGGTTTCCGCTACGCAATCTATCTCGCTTTCGAGCGCATCGGCGTAAGGGCTTGCCCTCATCTCCTTCGCCATTCTTTCGCTAGCCGGGCTATAAATAATGGGATGAGAATAGATGTTTTGCGTGAGCTCATGGGACATACATCAATCTCAACAACGCAGATATATCTACATACAAACTCAACCATCATACAGCAAGAGTATAATAATACAATACAATAATTTAATAATTTCAGCCCTAGCGCATCACGGCTAAGCGCAATAATATGAAGAAAGAAGACATTAGAACATTAGATGACCTCAAAATCTTTTTGATAGCTTATCAAAAGGAGAATCCGGAAGATGATTGCTGCGAGTTAGTTCGTAGCATCTGCCAGGAAAATGGATGGATTTATACCGATGATTCTCCTATAAGTTATGATGAGGAAGATTTCGCTACTGATGGCGCACTCATACTTTCTTTGACCTCTAACGGATTCGAAGTACTTACTAACGAAGGGCAAGATATCAGTCACAACGGAACAGATATCACAGTTCGTGAAGATGGTGAAAATTTCTATGTAGATTTCAATACTGGGCTAGGCGGTGGTATCTACCCTAAAACAGATTGGACGCTAGAGAAGGCTATCAAGGACCAAGAAAACATCTATAAAGAGAATTAGTAAGAGTAAGGAAAAATAAATAAGGTAACGAGGGGCTAACCACCCCTCACAAATGCTATCGTGTCATGAAGAAAAATAACCTCGACCACGCAGATTTGGTCTTCCTCACATTTCTTGATAAGATGTGTGTTCACTTTGCCTATTGGGCAATAATCACTCTAGTTTATGTACTATGCAGCAAGTAGACTATGAAAAGAATGTCGTATAAATACTATCGGGCGTTGAAAGTAACGCTCGATATGTTGGCCAATAAGTGCAAACAAGGTATCCTCATGTATGGTACCAACACCATCGAGCAGACTACCTTTTGCAAATTAATCGACCTAAAGAAGGCAGCTAAACGCCTTCTCAGTTGTACGAGTATAGAGATACGAGGTATCGGCCATTATCTCGCAGCTGAAAAAGCCTTTGCAGCCTGGCTCCAGGAGCATGTGAAATTACCAGGTAACCCCACATGGGGTTACTTGTCTTCCCCTCATAATTGGTTCCGGCACAACTTTGCTGAAGACTTGAACATCTTGAAGTTGTCAATAGCACATACGGAATATTTCTTGATCCTCAGAGAGGAACATCTACTTTATATAAGGAAACAACTTTTCAGCCCTCGCCAACACGGATAAGGCAGTAAATAATGAAAGAGAAAAATAATATCTATGTTGTTGCATGTGTCAGCGGTGATATTGCAGTTAGTGTTTATGAAAGAGCAAAAAATCATTGGGATGCAGAAGAAAAAGCAGAAAGAAAGTTCTTTGAGAAGTATAAAAAGAACCCTACATTTGTAAAAAGCAGAAAATGCTCAAAGATAGAATGCGAAAATCTATCTTAATGAATTAATTGCTGAAGACATAATGTAGCAACATGGATAACCCATTTTCAAGGCAGCACTTTTTGTACTGCCTTTTCCTCCTTATAATATATATATTAATCTCAAAAATCATAGAATTATGGCAGTAAATCAAAAAGCAATCGGGTGCAAACTCGAAATTAGAGTTTTAGACAAACTAGATGAATATTGTAGAAAACGCAACTGCAAAAAGAACGCAGTAATAAATCTAGCTGTTGAATATTACATCGACCACGGCATCACATATCCGTGATGTCACTCTCAAAGGCTGGCTTTCGCCAGCCTTTTTTCGTGCCACCACGCCCCCGACCACCACCCCTCACGGGGTGTTGAAATCTGTAAGCAAAGTTAAGCCCCTTAAAATAAAGTTAAATTCTGATTGTTAAATTGTCAGATAAAATTCAAGAAAAGCGGGAAAACCGCCAAAACCTAGCAGATAACTCGGGAGTAACTCGCATTCAAAACCTTTTTGTACCTTTGCGCACGGTGAGGTACACCCCCTATCCGGATGGCATGCTGCAGCCATGGCACGCCCACCCCCTGGGGGACCCCTCCGAATGTATTAACTGTTTTGTGTAACTAAAAGGTATTTATTATGGCAAAATCTAAAGGTTTCTTTGGCCTTCGTAAAGGCTCAACAAAGAGTTTGACGTTTTCAGTCCTTGATGGTAAGCAGATTACTAAGGACCGTGTTTATGATGTAAAGAACCCACGCACGGAAGCGCAGATGCGTCAGCGCATGCTGATGACCACAGTTGGCGCAGCATACAAGATGCTGAAATCCATCGCAGACCACTCCTTCGAGGGCTACTCTAGTGGAATGCAGTGTATGCGTCAGTTCAATTCTCGCAACCTCAACCGCTTTAAAAAGGCTGCTGCTGCTAAGGGTGAGGTAGCTTTCAATGAGTATAAGGATGGAGATATCAATCCACTTCCTTTCATTCTCGCTAGCGGTTCACTGCCAGGTTTCGATTTTAAACTCGATGCTACATCGAACCTTGAAATCGTAGGTGAAAAAGATGCAGCAGACTTCACAACTGCTGAAGGAATCTATGCAGCCCTGGGCGTTCAGCGAAACGACCTTATTACATTCTGCACTGTAATCGGTGAGGGTTCAGTTTCAAATGGTGTATACACCTATAAGGCTGAGCGTTTCGATATTGTACGTTTGTACTGCGATAAGAGTGGTTCTGTTGCTAAGGCTGCTGATGCTTTTACTATCAGCACTAACAACGACCAAGCAGCCGTATCTATGTCAACATCTGGCAACGCTATTACTATCAAGTCAGGTGTAGCAGACTTCGGAGCCGTTATCCAGTCTCGAAAGAACGATAGCGGTTGGTTGCGTTCTAACGCTGTTATGGTTGTCAGCGATACTGCTATCTCCGGTGTAAAGACCGCAAACCAGTTGGCTACATACCCAGTTGGTACCGAGTTGATACTGAATAATGGTCCGATGGCCAACCAGGGCGATGGCGAAGTTGTAGAACAGAAGCCGGGTGTAAAACCACTGAGCTACACTATCGCAAGTGAGGAAACTGCACAAATTGGTATCTCTAATCCTAACAACGAGGCCGTAACTTGCAAGGTCACTGCCGGGGCTACTTATTGCACGGTAACAAACACCGGACTTATCACAAGCAAGAACACCGGGGAAGAGGATCAGAGCGCTACGATTGAAGTATCTATCGGCTCTGCTAAGTTCACCGTTAGTGTAACTCTTGAAGGCGTTGGTGGCGGTAACTTAGGATAGAAATAGATTAGAAGTCGCCAGAATCGAAAATCATACAATTTAGGCTGATACCTACTTGTTGGGTACCAGCCTTTTTTTGTAACAATACCTAAAAATTATGAGCCAAGACACTAAAGACAAAATAGAGTTTTCTTCTGCAGTCCTATGCATTGCTGCTGCCATCGCTATCGGTATCACGAGTATAGTGGTGAGCCAAACTCATAACATAGAGGCAGGTGTTTTAATCTTCGTTGCTCAGCTTCTCATCTTTGCAGCGTCAGTTTACCAAATCAACTATAAAATATATCAATATGGGGAAAGTAAATCAAAAGACGATAAAAAGTGATTTCTTCACCCTCGAAGAGTTCACTCGTTCCTCAACCGCTAAAAGGTTGAAGATAGAAAATACACCTAGTAATGAGGTGGTACGTAACATACAATATGGTGTGCAGATGGTCCTCGACCCTCTGAGACGAATTATCCGTTCACCTATCATTATCACATCGGGCTTTCGGTGTTCAGCTTTAAACAAGGCAGTCGGAGGTGTGGCCAACTCCTGGCACACAAAAGGAAATGCAGCCGATATCAGAATCAAAGATGAGGAAGAAGCAAAAGCAATATTCGAAGCTTTGAAGACACTGCCATCGGTTGATACTGTTCTTTTCGAACATTCGGCCAACTCTATATGGATGCACGTACAATGGGACATGGAGCGTACACCTAGACATCATTACAACTTTAATTACCAGGTAAAATGAAAAAACTCCTCTTTATAATTTTAGTCATCGCTCTAATAGGATGCAAAGCAAAGCAGACTATCGAGCAAGAAAAAGTGCAGACAACATCATCGATAGCGCATAATACTAGAATGAATGATAGCAGTATTATCACTATAGTATATGATATGCTAGATGATTTTGACACTACCAGGTACAACACAAGTCCGGAAACAAATGAAGCGGGCAACTCTCCGAAACCGCCAAACATGCAACGACATCGAAAAGGCAAAATTGTGATTTCAAAGACGGCTAAAAGTGCAAAATCAGAGAAAATCGATAGTACTGCAGAAAGTATATACCACAGAACACCGAAAAAAGTAGCAAAACACGTTAACAAATGCACCCTCCTTCCATGGACGATAATTGCAATATTGATACTAATTATTGTGATTTGTGTTAAATATCGGTGTTGGCAGCAAAAAATATCCGGAAAAATTAGGCACGGTACCGAATAAAAGCGTATCTTTGCAACGTCTACTGAGGATAGAAGCAACGCTGAGGAGCGACTTTGAACGGCAGTAGACGCACGATAGCAGATAGCCGTGAAGCGAAAATAAACCCTCGTTTCACGGCTTCTTTCGTAAATCTAAGTATAAACATATATTTAGATTTTCTGCAAGACATAATACCGGTTAGGGCTTTCGTGCTTAACGGATTTCTCCTCAAACTGCTAAATCGTGAAATATGATAAATAGAAAAATTTTCGCTGAGCAAGTACTACACTTGCTTGAAACTGATACCTACCTTAGAGTATCAGACGTATCGTCAAAGCTTATGGTAAGTAAACCGACAACAAGAAGGCTCCTTAATAAAATGGTACAACTATGTATCTTACGGAAGGAACTCAAACTCTATGGTGGAAACGCTTATGAATATCTCTATTCAAGATTTTGACACGGTAACTGCTTCGATGCCCACGTAGTAAACCTAAGTAATAGACAACAGACAATAATTCCTAAAAAGCATGATAATGAAAGTATTAGATATTGGCGCAATCGTCAAATATCACGGCATACGATTGCAAGTCGTAAAAGCCGTTGACGGTTGCCGGGGATGCTACTTTAAGCATCAGAAAATGTGCCATGCCCAAATTGTCGGGGCATGCAGTCCTCCTTTTCGATTCGATGAGGTAATTTTCCGAAAATACGACAAGAACAAAAAAGAAAATCTCCATGGACGAAAATAATAAAACGATAGTTGAAGTAACTGAAGAAGGTATCATCGTGATTGACTATCTGATAGCCGATTACGAGTTTTTATTCAACCTCATCATAAACAAATCTTGCCACCTGGATATCGCTACTGAAGGAGGATATCTTGCTTTAACTCTAGGTATGCAAAATTGGATGTTCGAAAACAAATCAGTAGAGGAATATCAAGAAGTTACGGACTTTATACAAAGTGAATATAAAGCTAGTGTTGAACAAATAAATTTATAAAATTATGATTAGACTTGAAATTGTCGGCAACCTTGGTGCCGACGCAGAAATCAAAGAGTACAATGGAAACAAGTTTGTTTCCTTTCGTGTTGCTCACAGTGAAAAGTGGGTTGATCAACAGACGGGGGCGATATCAACGCAAACAACCTGGGTATCATGCTCACTTAACGGAAATGGTAAAGGCTTAACCCAATACTTAAAAAAGGGGACTAAAGTCTTCCTCCGGGGTACACCAAACTTTGTACAGTACTCTTCCCCGAAAACACATAAAATGGAAGTCGGGGTAAATCTCTTTGTAAAAGAGATTGAATTATGTGGTGGGCACCAGGAACAATCGCAAGATAATTCCGGAAACGTTGATGGCCATCCGGAACTGAATGGAGTGAAACCTTTTTAAAAAATGAATATGAACGAGAACAAAATTGAAAGAGTAGCAAAAGCTACAGCCAAAAATTATGCTCTCGATGGTTACAGTCTGCTAGATTACGAGTTCTTCAACAACTCGCAGCTAGCAGTCTATTGGATGAAGCATATGAACGGCAATAAACTGAAAATAGTAGGAGATTTAGTCGAAAATAAGATTGAAATCTACCTCAATAAAAAATTGAATAAGACGATAAATTTATAAATTGAAAATATAACTTATGCAGCAACTCATAACAACACCAAACAAGATAAAATGCATCAATCTTGATTGGCTCTCGGTATACTGCCTGGAGCCGAAAGGGTGTGCTATGAATGCTGCATATTTCAAGGCTCTTGGTTGGACGGTTGAAGAACGTGAATACGGAACACCTCAGTATCGTGAGAAATTCACATTGATGAATGGCAGACACCCATTCCTAGAGATAGAACGAAATCCCTACTCCCTAAAACAAAATGGTGGAATCTTCGAGCCCGAATCATGCCATATCAGATTGGCCAACAGAACCCTATATCAACCACAGCCAGTGCAGCAACTAACAGCTTTTATAATCAAATATGGTTATGAATATAAAGGCATTTCCCGAGTTGATGTTTGCTGCGACCTCACCATCTTCGACAACGGAATGAAACCCCAAGACTTAGCCAACAAATACATGAAAGATAAAATATGGAAGGTTCATCAGAGCCATATGGCACCATATACTGAAGATGGTGACGATACTTGGCGAATCCCTATACACTTGGGAGCCCATGGTAAAGAGACGAAGACGGGGCGCACCTGGAACTCTCTCAAATGGGGTAGCCCGAAATCTGCACTAAGCACAAAACTCTATAATAAAACGCTCGAACTAGAAACAAACACAGGTAAGTTTTATATCAAGGATACCTGGGTTAAGGCTGGCCTATGCGACCTTCAGAAAGTCACATACGAATACCGCAACCCGAAGACGAAAGAAAATGAAATCCGCTCAAAGCAAGTGTGTGTGGTTCCGGGAACTGCCGTTGAGCAGGAGATACCAATCGAGGGCGCAAAAAAGATAGATGTATGGAGAGTTGAATTTTCGATGAACTCAGAGGGTAGAAAATGGATTGACCTAGGAGATAATCATGTAGTCGATTTGTCCCTCAATGCCTTCGACAACTTGGATAGCTTGGCTGCTACCTTCTTCACTTGCTCGGAGTGGCTTTTCTGTTTCATCTATGCAAAATGGATAACTAAGGGACCAACGCGAATGAAAGAGAGAACGAACAGATGCAAAAAACTGCAACTGTTCAATACTAAATTCTTGCACTCCCACTTCAAGCCACAGAGACAGACTGAGACAGAAGACCCGAGCCGAACAGAGAAAATAATGATGAACAGATTGATACTAAAGAGCAAAGATAAAAACCTATCTGAAGAGTATCGTGAAGCTTGCAGACAAGTGGCTCTCGAAATCTCCAAAGAGCATGGTGATTGGTGGGTACCAGACGAAATGTATGCCGGACGCATGATCAACCACTCGTTAGAGAGACAGCGAGTGAAAGAATATAAAGAAGACCATCCGCAGACAGTTGAAGAGTTCAGAAAATGGGCAGAGAGACAATCAGAAATAACTGCCAACTTCTCCAAAGCCAAGATAGATAGATATATTGATGCTCGTAAGAAAGTCAATAATCAGATAGAAAAGCAGATTAAAAGGTATAAAGATGAGATAAAGAAAATGTGTCAATTAATCAAGCGGAATGATATACAGACCCAAAAAGATGTGAATGAACTTCATAACATCTTTGGAGACCCATTCTAGACAATATAATGAGTAAAAGATGAATGCATAATTTTTAAAATGAGTGAAAGTCATAAGTTTTTAAGTTCTTTAATTTTTGCGAAAACTACCGATAGGCTGGCACGTGATGTGTCAGCCTTTTTGGGTTCCCAAATTTTGACACGGCAACTGCTTCGATGCCAACGTAGTAAACCTAAGTTATTAAGTACAGAGATAGAGAGAAAACTGAGGAAGAAAGATGTAATCAGAATGCGCTTCCGGCGGTGCAGTAGCACCGCCGTTAGAGTGCCAAAGAAATTTCTTCTAAATAATTGGTACACAACACGTAAAGCCCAGTTTTGGGGTACTCCCAAAACTGAGACCCCAAAAACAGCCCCTAAGACACCCCCAAAACACCCCGATACCATTCCCCTTAGAGCTTGCTTGCGCACTAAATGAGCAGATGAAGAAAATTAACAACGACCAAAAAATAACACCATAAAGACGATATCTACAAATAGCAGACAGTAGACTAGAAGAAAAGCAGACCTCGGGCAAATCCCCCCTCCGCCCCACCCAAATATGGGCATAGTCGGTAGCCCCCTCTTTTGGTTTATGGCGCATTGTCGGGGGCTACCGACTATGCCCATATCCCGTGCGCCCTCCCCCCAAGGGGAAGGGCTCCCACACGCCCCTTGCCAAATAATCACCGCTTCACGCTGTCGCCCTTCCATGCCGAAACCACCTTCTCGCCCTCGGGTAAGGCTTGTTTTTGCTAGATGCCACCCTAAAGGGATGGCGAACTAGCAAAAAACAAGCCCCACCCTCGCTTGACCGACAAAGCGGTGTCCGAGAGCCTTATCTTTATGGGACCCACGGCTGCTGCGCAGCCCCCA
>OQVN01000924.1_pt1 | contig 10602 bp, 11 predicted proteins | sample 1691621 | NCBI WGS metagenome assembly OQVN01 (sample SAMN03418278, study PRJEB22391) | human gut metagenome | biome: human-gut; feature: organic feature; material: feces | host: Homo sapiens | place: Tanzania | collected 2013-01 | reverse complement strand
ATTTTGAAACATTTTCGATAAAAGACTTCAAAAAAGCTTCTGTATCTTTCTTTGTAAGATTTGTGTCTGCTGCAATAGCATCAATAAGTTCTGATTTGTTCATTTCTAAACCCCTATTTTTTGTATTTTTCTAGTATACAATGAAACTCAATATTTTTGAATAGAAAAAACAAATATAATAAAAAAAAAGTTCTATAAATCCGTTTTTTCAAAACAGGAATAGATTTTTTTTATTTCGTCCGTGTATTCACCATTATTTTTGTAGACAACAAGCGGTTTTTCGATTTTAATCCTGGAATTAGCGTTTTTCCGGGCTTCGACAAGAACAATATTCGGCTCTTTCTGCGCGTAGGGATAAACAAGGCACATCCGTTTTGGCTCAATTTTGTGCTGCTGAAGGCTGGCAAAAATTTCAGCAAGTCGGAACGGCCGGTGAACCATGTAAAAAACTCCAGAAGTTTTAAGAAGATAATCTGCGGCGGAAACAACATCTTCCAGCGAGCAAAGAACTTCAAAGCGGGAAATAGCTTTTTCATCAGCAGGATTTTGTTTTCCGTGCCCATAAATCATGTATGGAGGATTGCAGGTTACGACTTCAACGGAATGTTTCTTGAAAATTCCTGAGACATTTTTCACATCTCCATGGATAATCTCAATTTTTTGAGAAAGATTGTTCAGCTCAACACTGCGCTTTGCCATTTTTGCAGAATTTTCCTGAATTTCAAGCCCTGAAATATGAACCGCACGGCTAGAAGACGACAAAAGCAGCGGAACAATTCCGGTTCCTGTGCAAAGATCTATTGCGGACTGGCCATTTCTGATACCTTCCTTTGCAAACCAGGCAAGCAAAAATGCGTCAAGCCCGAACTTAAAATTCTTCTTATCCTGTATGATTTTGTAGCCATTCTGTAAAATATCCTGCACTTCATAAGATTCTTTTCTGATTGTATTTTCCATTGCGATTTCCTATACTCTATTTTATGAATGATGAAAAATTTTACAATAACGGCTTGCATTTTGAGTGCAAAAGATGTTCATTTTGCTGCGGCCATTCGCCTGGATTCGTCTATCTTTCCAGGCGAGATTTAAATGCTTTGTGCGATTTTTTTAAAATGAGCGAGCAGGAATTCATCAAAAAATATTGCCGTTGGGTTGATTATTACGAAGGCGAGACAGTCTTGGCTCTTCTGGAACAAAAAAATTACGACTGTATTTTGTGGAACAACGGATGTTCTGCCTATTCTGCCCGCCCGGTTCAATGTTCAACATGGCCATTCTGGAGCTGGATGATAAAAACAAAAGAAATGTGGGAAGAATGTGCAAAAGAATGCCCGGGAATGAATCATGGCAGGCTTTGGTCATTTGAAGAAATTGAGAAAAACCGGAAAGCCTACGATGAAAACATTCCTATAAAAAAAGGCGAAATTAAACTTTAATAGACCGGAATTAATTTTTTTCTGCAAGAATCTTCTTGATCTCGTCTGTGACTTTCCGCAAATCTGGGTCGCACAAAAGCGGAAGGATATTCGCAAGTTTTTCACCCTGAAAATCCCACCATTTTAGCTTCAAAAGAAGTTCAGTAAGTTCATCATTGAAACGCTTTTTTATAAAACGCGCAGGATTTCCGCCGACGAGCGTATACGGCTCCACATCTTTTGCGACAACCGAATATGCGGCGATAATCGCGCCGTCACCGATTTTTACGCCCGGCATAATAACGCTTTCGCGCCCGAACCACACGTCGTTTCCAACAACAGTATCGCCTTTGTGCGGAAGCTGCGAGACGTGGTCAGGAGTATTTTCCGTGAACGCGCCGCCGAACACGTTGAAAGGATAAGTCGTTACGCTGCAAAGCCTGTGGTTCGCAGGTCCCATTATGAATTTTGTTCCGCTTGCAATCTGGCAGAATTTTCCGATTATCAGTTTTTCACCAAACTCAGGATAATTGAAAAGAATGTTGTTTTTCTCAAAATCTGCAGGAGCGACTGAATCATCGTAATAAGTGTAGTCGCCAATCTGAACGTTCGGAGCCTTCACAACATTTTTCACAAAACAGGAAGTCTTGTAGTCGTTCGGAAAAATCTGATCCGGAGATGGAAGATTTGCATTTGAAAGAATCTTTTGTGTCGGCATTTTTGGGAACTCCATTAGGCAATTAATTTGTTTTGAATAAAACATTCTTTTATGTACTGACAGTTTTGATAATAAAAACCAGAATTGAAGTTACTTATACTGTCGCTTATCCAAGAATTGTAGAAAAAGAAAAATCGAATTTTCCATGAGTTAAAATATACCATACAAATAATATCTATTCAATTTTTATTTTCAAGATAAAACGACCAAAATTTCTCTTCCAAAAATTGCTAATATATAGATTATATTTAATCTTTAAAAATATCATTTATAAATAATATTTTTATTTGATTTTATAATATATAAATGATATTATTACATTTATAATATTACTTATAGGATATATTATGAACACACGAATTATGCAAATAAGGGCTTTAGACAAAAAAACATCCTCTCTTACAGATGCCAAAAATATTGTTCCAAGAGGTTCAGGTTGGATAAATACAGTACGCAAAGCACTTGGAATGACTGCTGTTCAATTTGCAAAACGGCTGGGAGTTACTCAACCTCGCATTGCAAAACTAGAATCCAACGAAGAAAACTTAAAACTTTCCACGATGAAAAAAGTGGCAGAAGCTTTGGACTGCGAATTTGTTTATTACTTTAAACCTAAAACGACTTTTCAGGATACTGTAAAAAATCAGGCAAAGAGAAAAGCTGAAGAAATCATTCGTGGCGTTAATTTGAATATGGCACTGGAAAATCAGGATATTCAGACTCAGGAAGCTGTAAATGATATGGCCAATGATTTTATAAATGAAAATACTAAAATGATATGGGATTAAAATATGGATATTTTTGAAACAGATGATAATTCAACACCTTTGACTGCAGAAGAAAAAGATGGATTAAAACTAAAATGGATTACTTTTCGTTCCGAATTAAACGAAGCAGAAGCCCGAAACATTGCTCAGGCACAAATCTGGCAATTGCTGTAAGACTTCATCACAAACTTGTACAAATTCATCCATTTCCAAATGGCAATGGACGTATTTCTCGTATTATGGCAGATACTGTTTTAGAGAAACTTGAAGGAAAAAAACTTTATTGGGGAAACACAAATCTTGTTAATGTTTCCGAAGTGCGAAACAACTATATTGCTGCCTTACGAAAGGCGGATGCCGGTAATTATACGGATTTATTAAACTTCATTGATGAACAAAAAATAAAATGATTTAATTTCCAATTAAAAAAAGACTACTTTGAAAATTCATTCTGCCAACAAAATTACAAAAAAAATCCTCCCTTGTCTATAATCAAATCATTATTTAAACGATACCGAACCTGTTTTTTTGCCAATATCATTTTTCATATTAACTTTTTTTCGAGAGGTAATTTATGAGAATGGTGAAAAAGTTGGCTTATTTGGCATGGCTTTTGTTGGCGGGAGCTGTGTTCGCTTTGGTTTTGGCAGGGTGTCAAAACAACGATTCTGGTTCAGAAGATTCGGGAGTCGAAACAGATGATGAATTTTTCGGAGAATATGTGGATGATGAACTTGGGATTATATATGTTCTAAATGAAAATGGAACATATTCTATAAAACAAGGCAAATATTTACTTGAAAGCGGAGATTTGGAACTTTCTGACGATGATAGTAGTCGTGCTATAAGAAAGAGTGGCAAGAAAAACGCAACGCATAAACCATCAAAATCTGGCGGTGCAAAAGGCAGTACAAAGAAACCTTCTGCTTCAAAAAGTTCGATAACCAAGAGTTCTTCTGGAAATACAAGTATTGGAAACACACCTTTTAGCAAAAAAGGAACTTCTAGTTCATCTAGGATTTCAAATCAAATAATTTATGTGCAGAGTGATTCAAAAACCACACCAAAACTTTATATACACGATAATGGTGACAACACAATTTCTGAACGCTTAGTAAAAGGAACTTACACAGGTAAGTCATCTCGTTCAGGAAATACACTATATAAGTGGTATAAATTTACAATAAAAAATTCTATTCAATTTTATGGAAAAATAGTTCGAGGAAATTACAGCAGAAATATCTATACGACCTCTGAACGTGTAATCTCCATCGATGCAACTGGAAAACTTTCCTATTCAAAACCTGCTGGTATACGCTCCGCAACTACTGAAGAATCTGAATACAGTGGAAATGACTATTTGTGGTATGTTCAAGGAAACTTTACAGCAGATATTTCAAATCAATGGGCTGCACTTGACGGCTACAACAACATGAAAGAAATTGCAGAAAATGTTTTCCAGGCAACTTTATATCTTCCAAAAAATATTTACGGCTTTAAAATTATGACTAAAGATGATACTCAGGATTATTCTGTAGCTCTAGATTATCAAGGACTTGTTCCAAAAAATGAGTGGTTCAAAGTTGTTCGAAGCTGGGCTAATGATTGGTATTCAAAAAATGCAGCAATTTCTACAGGTGGCGGTTTGTATACTTTTACGCTCGATTTATCTGACGAAACTCCTATGTTGTGTATTTCTACAGATGAAGAAGAAAACTCTTCAGAAGATGATGCTCATCTTTATGTAGTTGGAAATTTTGATGATATTAATTGGAAATTCTCTGATGAAGGCGTAATGGAAAAAACAACTGGTACAATCACAAAATACAAAACAAAAAATCCAATCAAAGTTACAGAAAGTAAAAAATATGAATTTAAAATTGCCGATAAAGCTTGGGGCGGAATTTTTGATGAATATTGGTATAATGAACAGAATGAATCTCTAGTTGGAAAAGACGTTGTTATTGGCAGCACATACAAAATATGCAAATGGTCATACAATATAAATCTAACGCAATATCTAGAAACTGGTGAATATGATTTCTATCTTGATATTTATAACAATACCATAAGAATTGAAAAAGTAAACAGCTCTTCTGACTTGGGAAATGGAGAAACATATAATCTTACAGGTAATAATACCGAAAATCTTATCGATACATATAATGTAGAAGCTGGCAAATTTTATGTATGTGAAATTACTGGTCATTCTGATTCATCTGTAGATATTTGGACAAGTTTAAAAACTCAAGCAAAGGATTCTATTGGCTCTACAAAAATTTCCGGAACAAATTTTTCAGAAAAAACATATTGCTACGCTTATACCCCAGGAAAAGCGTCAATGTACTTGAAATCTGAGAATGATACAATAATTACAGCTAAAATAAAATTTGAAGAAATTGAAACTCCCTCCAACCTTATAATAGGTCTTTCATACAACAATGCTTCAAAATGGAACGAATTTTATAATCCAAGTAAGGCAATAGAAGAATGTACGTATACACTTGGAGCAAATGGTGGAAAATTCTACGGAGAAATTTATAACTCAACACAGAAGTTTACACTCCTAAAAAATTCAATCGCAACACCACTTCCTACAGGAATAACAATTTCAGAAGATACTGAAAATCCAGAAAAAATTCATATAATAAATAATAACCCAAAAAATATAGAACTCAAATTTTCAATGAATGATTCATTAAAAGTTGTACTAACTGCTGAAGAAATTGAAAATCCTGTATTCAATGGAAAATGGTATTATTTTGAACTTGAAACAAATGCATTTACTGGCAACGAGATAGGACTTGTTGTTAATAATTATACTGATTCAGAAGATACCTCAGGAAAACAGACTTCTGATATAACTGGTATTTCAAAAAATGGTCTTTTCTACTTTGATTGGAAGGTCGATTCTGAAATATATTACATTTCCAACAGAACAGACAAGCCTTCTTCATCAGAAGAAAATGGAAAACTCAAAATCTTTGTATATTCAGATTCTGAAAAACCTTTAAAAGTTTGCTATTGGTGCACATCTTGGTCTGACTCCGAAAAAAATATCTGGCCTGGCGATAATATGACAATTCTATCTGAATAAAACCTCCCTTACCCACAGAAACCGCCGTGTCTGAAATCAATTCTTTCCGGCGGTTTTTGTGGGATTTTTTTTATGGAAAAATTAGAAAAAGCGTGGTAAAATTAAGCCACGAGGTAAGAATATGCCAACAATCAGACCAATGAGAGATTTAAAAAACACAGCTGCAATTTCAACATTGTGCCACGAAACTGAAGAACCGATTTTTATAACAAAAAACGGTTATGGCGATATGGTTGTTATGAGTATAGAAACTTATGAAAAAACAATGTTTATAAATAATGTCTACAATAAACTTGAAGAAGCAAAGCAAGATATTAAAAACAAAGAACTTTCCTCTGTAGAAAATGCTGTTGACAGGATAAAATTGAAATATGGCTTATAATGTTCAAATTACAAAAAAAGCTGAAAATGATTTGGATAGTTTTGTAAAATATATATCTGAAAATTTAAAGAATCCAAAAGCAGCATTGAATCTTTTAAATGATTTTTTGGAGCAGAAAAATTATTTGGCTGAATCTCCATATATGTATCCTCTTTGCCCAGACTTAAGACTTCAAAATGAAAAATATCATCGTTTTATATTTTATAAAAATTATATTGCGCTCTATTTAATAGAAGAAAATGACGATAAATCTGAATTTGAAGGAACTGTCATAATAATGCGTTTGTTTTATGCAAAATCTGATTATGGAAAATTAATATAACTCAACATTATGAAAAAACTTTTTTTCCTATTTCTACTCTTCTCCACTTTCCCGATTTTTTCGCGCTCTGCCTTTTATGAACCGCAAAAAATTAAAAATATCTTCTATATAATTGATGAAAAATCTACGCCGCAAACCGAAGATGTTTCCGATGAACTAGACAAAAACGCCATCAACAAAATTATAAAAAACGGAACGCAGATTAAAGATGGATTCAGGTTTTCGCCTGGATTTGTGAATGGAACGCTTTGGATTTTGATTCAAAAAAATTCTGATTTTGCTGGTGCTCCAAACACACAGGATTTTCAGATTTTGGATTTGGGCCCGGAACTTGTTGACCGTGCAGAACTTTTTGTTCTTAGTGGCGAAAAATGGAAAAAAACGGATTCTACCGGGCGGCAGGTTAAAAATTCAGAAAAAAACATAAAATCGTGGCGAAGTTTTGTGCAGATTCCACAGAAAAACGCCGGCGACGAATTTTTTGTGCTAAAAATAAAAAGTTCCGATTCAATTTCGCTAGTTTTCAGATTTTTTGCGCTCCCGCAGTTTTTTGAGCAGACCGAAAAATTTTCTTTTGTTCATATAATTTTTGTTTCGCTGATGTTTCTTGCGTTTTTCGTTCTACTTCTTTTTTTCATCAGTTCAAAAGAAAAACTTTTTCTGTACTTAAGCCTTATGAGTTTGTGTTTCTGCCTTTACCAAGTCGCAATGAAAGGTCTTGGCTGCACTTATATTTGGAATTATTTATGCTCATCGCTGTTTTTTTCAAGATTCAGTTATGTTGTGTGCTGCATTGGGCTGCTTTTTTCGCAGATTTTGTTTCTTCAGAATCTTTCGTTCAACAAGAACGGCAATTTTTACAAGGCGATTTTAATAATTCTTTGTGCGGCGTGTTTGGTTTCCGTTGTGCTTTACGGTTTTGTCCAGAATATAAAAATTTCTTACATAACAACGATTTGTTTTTTGATTTTTGGCTGTTTTTTCTGCTCGGCAATTATGATTTTGTCCGCGCTTAGGAAAAAATCAATTCCAATTCTGCTGATTTGCTCCTGGATTCCGCTTTTTTGCTACATAATTTTCAGGCAGTCGCTGCATCTGCTTCGCCTAAAATACAACGTGAATTCTCTTCTGGCGATTTTTGACAACGACTATTATTTTGGCTACGATATTTGCTTTATCTTCCATATTTTTATCTACAGTCTGAGCGTTTTTATTAAAATCAGGCAGAAGGAACTTGAATTCAATATGTACCGCGAATCTTCTTACTTTTTAAAAGCTTCTGCCCACGAGTTGCTTGCACCAATCACTTTGATTCAAAATTCTGTAGACGCGCTGGAAAGCCAAAAAGTTCGGGGGGGGGGGAAAAAAAAGCTGGACTGACGAAAATTCAAAAGAGATTTTTTCCTGTCTAAAATCCGTAAAAGGAAACATTTCGCGGCTAAAAAACATTGCATTGATGGTAAATTCGCTGGAAGAACAGGAGCAGGACGTTAAAAAAGTCTCAAGATTGTGCAAACCGGTCTGCGTTATGCAGATTTTCCAGCAGATTATGGACAATTTTGTTCCGTATTCAGAGTTTAAAGGAATTGAGATAAATTATTTTTCTTCATGCAAAGAAAAACTTTGCGTTTCGGTTTTTCCGCTTTTTTTGGAGACGGTTTTTACAAATCTGATTGACAACGCGCTAAAATATTCTGTTGAAAACGGCATAATCAGCATAAATATTGAATACGATGAACTGAAAAACGAGCTGGTTTATCAAGTTTCTAATTTTTCTGAAAATATTTTGGCTCAAAATCTGGAATCGCTTTTTAATTTTGGCGAAAGAGGCAAAAATCTTGCGGAAAATATCCGCGGTTTGGGAATCGGGCTTCATCTTGTGAGGCGAATCTGCAAACTTTACGGAGGAAGTTGCCAGGCGTTTTGCATTCCGATTGAAAACCAGAGTGCAAATCAGGCTGAAAATCAAGGGAAAAATCTAGGCAAAAACAAAAAGGAAACTGACATTAAAAATGAAAATGCCACAAAGCTTTGTAAAGTCGTTTTTGAATCAAGATTAAAACTGAATCCTTGTGATTTTGAGAACGGAACTTTTCAGGAAGTTTATGCGACAAAAGATTACAACAAAATTCTTTTTGACAAAAAACTTTTCAATGATGGAAATTTTGATTCCAGGCTGAAAAATCTTATGTCGAAAAACCTGATTCTTGTCGTTGAAGACAATATTTCCCTGCTTAAAAATCTTTCCGAGCTTTTAAAACCATATTGCTCTGTGATTACGGCAACAAACGGAAAAGACGCGATTTCAAGAATAATGCAAAATGTGCCGGATTTGATAATTTCTGACATGGTAATGCCCGTTATGGGAGGAAAAGCGTTCTTTGACTTTTGCCAAAACGATGAAAACCTGAAAAATATTCTCTTTCTTTTTTATGAACTTGTAATAGGCGTATGAGCGAAGGCTCTGAAAGTGTATGTAACTTCCCGACCAGTCCACTGCGGCCGGATTTCTGTCCATGATGGTTCTCGTTAGCACCTTTCCTGCTGAACTGTTGGGCAAGAACAGGTTCACTTCCTCGTACTCCTCGCTTTCTACGAGAAAGTGAGAGAGGTTGAAATGGTGGTTAAGGATGATGCAATCGCATTCCTTGGGGAGTGCAATCTTGCCGTCCTTCGACAAAGAGAGATAGGCCAGATAGTCCATGAAATTACTAAAAAGGCAGCAACTAGCGACTGAGCCTTTTTTAGAAGGTTGCAATGTGATGCCCTTGCGATGAATTGTCGTTGGTCTTTTCATCTCCGTCAGGCTGATGAACTCCACGCCTCCGTGTACGTTTCTCATTCCTATTCCGTGCCACACTCTGTTCAGGCTGCTACAGTCGATGGAATATACTTCTTCTGGCATCGAGGAAGGATTTATGCCAAATTCTTGCAGTTTTTCTTGATCTTTCACTGTCAAGGACTCAAAGCAGATTTCTTCTGCTGCGTGTTCCAAATGCAGTGCTTTTCCGTTCTTTTGCTTGTTCATGATTGTTAAATATTTATTCGTTTCACTCATTTACTTTTATCATCATGATGTTCCTACATCTTGTTTATTAACTTTTGTAGGTCTTGTGTCGTTCTTCCTAAGGCGAAATAGTCGCTAATGTCCTTTTCTTGTTTGGTTCCGCTGAGAGGTAACTCCAATCTGAAAACGTTGTAATTGCCATTGTACTCTTCCACTCTGCTCTTGGATTCCTTGATGCCTGTAGTATCAGAATCGTAAAGAAATATAATTTTTCTGAATCTCTGGGAAAGCAGCTTTATTTTGTCTGCAGGTATCTTTGCCGTCTCGCTGTTGAATGCTATGGCATTGTAGCCATGGGAAGCAAGGGACAGGACATCCTTTTCTCCACCAGTGATGAACACCATGTCGCCTTGTGTAGGCAACTGTTCCCATCCAAACACATATGGCGTTGGCAGGTCGCCGCCATACAGAAATCTGTTTTCTGCCTTAGGACGATATACTTTGATGCCCTTCATGTCGTTGAAGAAATAGCCGTAGGCTGGGATGGCCTTGGAGCCGAAGATGCTGAAACTCTTGCCGTCGGCTTTATTGAAAGTCACGCTTCTTAGGCTGTGAACATGATAGCGACGTAGGGTGTTGACATCGATTCCATACTTGTTCCAATACTCTAGTTCCCAAGACATAAATTCTTGTATGACAGGCATGAAAGTCTTGATACTTGATGTCTTGTTCTTGCTGATTTCTTGCTTGATGGCAGCTCTGTTGAACTGGGGCTTTGAGGAGTACTTTCCCTTGTTCTCCTCAAAGACTCCCAGGCACAGGTCCTGGTCGCTTCTCTCCAATACGGCCTTGAAATCATTGCGGATGCTCATGTTCAGCACCCTTGCAGCGAAA
>OQVN01000923.1_pt1 | contig 10604 bp, 6 predicted proteins | sample 1691621 | NCBI WGS metagenome assembly OQVN01 (sample SAMN03418278, study PRJEB22391) | human gut metagenome | biome: human-gut; feature: organic feature; material: feces | host: Homo sapiens | place: Tanzania | collected 2013-01 | reverse complement strand
TTATAAATTGAGCGGTAATCTTGCATCCAGTGTCCTGTGCGTGGTCGCTGGCCGCGCTATCCCGAAAAAGTTTTTGTAAGATTCTGTCGAAATTCGCCATGTATATAATAAGAGAAGACATTAACTGAAGGGTTACATTGTAAGAAAGGCGGGATAATATGAAGTATGAACAGGTAAAGTACATAAAAGATGATAAAGAGAAGATGATTCAAGTAAGATTATATTCTATCGCACAACTAGAAGAAATGGAGCAGGAAGGAGAATTTTATTGCCCATTTAAAAATTGTAAAGCAAAAGTATGTTTAGTCCATAATTCAAAAAATGGAGGGAGAACAGCTTTTTTTAAAGCAGTAGATGATGAATTCCATATTGAAAATTGTGATTATAAGATAGACAACTACAAAGAAGTTGTTAAACGTGTAAATGCAAGCGGATATTTTACAGAAGAACAGATAACAGCATCTGTAAGAAGCTTATATAAAGATTATACAATGCCTATAGAGGAAAAAGAAGAACAAAAAAATAAAAGAAAGAGAAAAAATGGTAAAGGTAAAGGAACTGCGGAGGATAATGAAAATGCAACTACTCGTAAGACTACTTCTTCAGGGAGAATTATTTATGGTGACGAAACAATAGATGGAATAAAAGGGATAATGAGAAGACGATATCAAGTGACATCAAATGATATCGGACAGATGACAAAGGTATGTGGCGTAATTTCTAAAATAGAAAGATCAAAATATGGGGAAATGTTCGTCTCCTTTAAAGATCAAAGACTTAATAATATAAAAATTTTTATTGGTCCAGTATATCAGACTAATAACCCGACTGAATATTCTCGGCTTGGAATTGTAGAGGAATATTATGAGACTTTAGCAAAGAAACAAGAGGTTAGATTAGCAGCAGGTGGATTAGTTAATTTTCATAATAAAGAATTAGTTATAGAATTGCAAGCAAAGGGATCTTTTATGATAGAAGGAAAAACTATTATGGGATTAATTAGGGATAGAACAGTCAATGAAAAATAAATAGAAATCATAAAGGGTTGATATAAGAAAAATTGTACTAAAAACGCAATTAAGGCTTGAATTTGGCACAGTAAAGTCCGGATTATTGGACTCATACTGTGCTAAATTCATAATTAAAGAGTTCCAATATAAATATAGTCTTTAGATTTCTAAAGATACAAATGACATATATCGCCTTTAGTGATATAATTCTAACATATATGAATTAATATTTCACGAAAGGTAAAACAATGTCAGTTTCATACAATGGATTATGGAAAATACTGATCGATAGAAACATGTATCGTAAGGATTTGGCGAAAAAACTTAATATTAGCTCTGCAACAATAGCCAAAATGGGGAAAGGTGAAAGTGTCTCCATGGATGTGTTAGAAAGGATATGTACATATCTGGATTGCAATATAGGTGACATAATGAGTTTTGAAAAAGACAATGCAAAAGAGAGTGTATAAAGTATGATTGAAAGAATATGCCCTAAATGCAGGATTCCCATGAATGGAGAGCGTTGCAGTAATCCAGATTGTGGAAGTTTAACGCAAATGACATCTAAGATATATTGGTGTGATGAATGTAATATTCCCATTTTTGATATGGATTGCCCCATATGTACTAGCAAGGGAAGATATATAGCTTCTGATATAAGACCGGTATTTCCAGAAGAAAATATGCTTATTTCTTTAATACTAACAGGAGATGCTTTGCATTATCAGAAATCTTCGGCTTGGTATGGAAATAATAACTACATTATTGATGGGAAAAAAGTAAAATTATCGGTTTCAACCATAAATAAATGGCCGATAGAAAAAGTTAAAGAATTAAAAGATCAGTATGATATGAATGCTGCAAAATTGGATTATAGCTACTTTGATGAATACAAAAGGGCTTTTATAGCAGCAAATACAGATAGATATAATGCTATTACAGAAGAGGCAGTTCATTATGTTCAACAGTATAAGGATAGATACAGTATTGATGACATGATGGTATCTTTTAGTGGAGGAAAAGATTCCACAGTGACGTCACACATCGTAAATACAGCGCTTGGCACAAATAAAGTCCTTCATGTTTTTGGCGATACCACATTGGAATTTCCATATACTATGGAATATAAGAAGCGCTTTAATAGAAATGAAGAGTCACAAGGAGTAAGGATTTTAACTGCTAAAAATAGAGAAAAAAACTTTGAAGAATTGTGTGATGTTGTAGGACCACCAAGTAGAGTAATGAGATGGTGTTGCACAGTTTTTAAAACGGGAGCTATTCAAAAAACAATAGCCTCTGCATTTAAAGATAAAACAAGTATATTGAGTTTTCAAGGAATTAGACATAGTGAATCTGTTAGCAGAAGCAAATATGAAAGAGAGAGTGACAGCCCTAAAATAACTAAGCAAAAAGTAGCATCGCCTATTATTGATTGGTTTGACTTTGATGTTTGGCTTTATATATTGGCAACAGGCATAGACTTCAATGAAGCATATCGTTTAGGCTGGACGAGAGTAGGATGCTGGTGTTGCCCTAATAATGGTGGATGGTCTGAATTTTTATCCAAAGTGCATATGTATGATCAATATGTACATTGGCATAAGCTACTTGTGGATTTTGCAACAACAATTGGAAAACCTGATCCTGAGGAATACGTATCACAGGGAGGCTGGAAAGCACGACAGGGTGGAAATGGACTTGCCGCTGCGCAGACATCGGTTGTAGCGTATGAACCGTGCGCAACGGATGAAAATGCATTTAACTATGAATTACAGCGTCCTATAACGGAAGAGTTCTATGAATTGTTTAAGCCTTTTGGTTATATCAATAAGGAACTTGGAAACAAACGTTTAGGTGAGGTATATGTCTTAAACAAAGCAGGAAAAGTTGTACTTGTTCTTCAGGGAAGAATGGGAAGCACTAAGCTTAAAGTGACCATTAAAGATACACATCTTGCTGGAGCAAGAAATTTGGCGGCTGCTGAGGGAAGAGTGCAATGTCAGCTTACTAAATATCAAATGTGTTTAGGGTGTAAAGCATGTGAAAGTGTATGCAGGCATGATGCCATTAGTGTGAAAGATGATGGTACTGGAAAGATTGCTTATACAATTAATGATGAGAAATGTAAGCGTTGCACGGAGTGTGTTAATCATTTTAATGCAGGCTGCTACATGAGAAAAGTATTATGTATAAAGAGGACTTAATATGGCAACAAACACAAAAATAAAAATAAGACTTCAAGGTCATGAAAAATTTGCGTTAAGAGATGGGTGGCTTACAAAGGGGCTGAGTATTATAGACAAAAGACCAGATGCTTTTTTGGGAAGTGAGGGACCTGATCTTTTTGGCATTGGAAATAATATGGTGAAGTCCCTTAGATATTGGATGAAGGCATTTAAACTTATCGAAGAAAATCCAGGCGCAGGAGCAAAACTTTCTGAACTTGGAAAAATCATTTTACAGAATGACGTATATCTAGAAAAAAATTTTACTTTATGGATTCTGCATTCGCAAATTGCAAAAAACATTGCAGACGCGACTACATGGTACATGTTCTTTAACAAATGTAATGTAATAGATATGGAAAAAGATGAGATAGAAAAAATTTTGTATCGTGAAATATCTCAATATGTCATGGGACAACCTTTTTCTGAAAACTCGTTAAAGAACGATGTAGATGTTCTGCTGAACATGTATAGTAAGAATAAAGTGAACAATGATCCTGAGGATAAAAGTCAGTCTCCTTTTGCAAATTTAGGTCTCGTCAAAAATACAGAAAATCTCTATTCACAAACAAGTCCTAAGAGACGTGATATTGATGAATGGGTAGTGCTGTATGAATTAGCAGAAATGATGCGGGATAAAAACGAAATATCTATAGAGAGAGTATTGAATGGAACATGCGGTATTTCACATATCTATCAGGTGAAACCGGTTCTGGCAAATGAATTGCTTGATCGGCTGGATGCGGCTGAATACATTCGTGTAGACAGGACGGCTGGATTGGATATGATATATCGGACAAAAGCTTTCACAACAGAGAGCGTAATGGCGGACTATTATAAAAGATAAAAGAAACGAGAAGAGTGCAGATGGCCATTAAGAGTTTAAATGAAATCATAAAATTTAATAATAGCTTTAAAACATCCATAAATTTATACCTTAGTTTGAATAAGGCGGAAAAAGTATTAAGCTATATTCCAACAAAATCATCTGTTAATTTTTTGGATGGCTATATGCAGGCAACCATAAATAATAAGGAACAGGCGACTCTGCTTGTAGGACCTTATGGCAAGGGAAAGTCACACTTATTGTTGGTATTGCTTGCTATTTTATCAATGGAAAGAACTGGTGAGAATACTCAAATAATAGAAGAGTTAGCTGACAAAATTTCTGCTGTAGATGAATTGGGAGAACAGGCAGCTTCTGATGTAAAATTATTATGGAGTAAGAATAGATTTTTACCAGTTATAATCAATGATACTACTGGTGATTTAAATCAAGCATTTTTATTAGCATTAAACGATGCTTTAAAAAGAGAAAAATTGGTTGATTTGGCACCCGATACATACTATTCGATTGCATTAAACAGGATAGAAGACTGGAAAGAAAATTATCCGGAGACCTATCATGATTTTATTACAGAATTAAAAAGCAATGGAATAGAACACAAAGAATTTATTTATGAGTTGAAAAGATATTCACGGACAGCGTTAGATACTTTTATTAGCGTATATCCAAAGATTACATCTGGAAGTATATTTAACCCATTGGCTGTATCGGAAGTATTGCCGCTGTATAAAAGTGTTAGTGAACGTCTGGTAGAAGACTATGGTTTTTCGGGAATTTATATAGTATTTGATGAGTTTAGTAAGTTCATCGAGGGACTGACGGATGGTAATGTCGGAAATAACATGAAGTTACTTCAGGATATGTGTGAATTGGCAACGGATTCATCGAATGCGAAGATACTTATTACGATGATTGCACATAAGAGCATAAAAGAATATGGCAAATATCTATCCAGTGACATTATTAATGCATTTACTGGAATAGAAGGTCGTATTGTTGAAAAGCATTTTGTTACGTCATCCAAAAATAATTATGAACTGGTATCACATGCAATTATTAAAAATTCTAGAGCTTTGGGGCAAATACCGAACGCTGGAAAAATAGTAGGTCCCACAGCTTTAGAAGATTACTATCAGCTACCCGTATTTAATTGCAATTTTGAAAGAAAAGATTTTGATGAAATAATATTAAAAGGATGCTATCCATTAAATCCACTTGCAACTTATTTACTTCTTAATATTAGTGAAAAAGTTGCACAGAATGAGAGAACATTGTTTACTTTTATTTCTAATGATGAACCTAACAGTATGGCTCGATATGTCTTAGATCATGATAAGTCAAAGGATTGGGTGATTGGCGCAGACCTGATTTATGATTACTTTAGTGGCTTATTTAAAAAGGATGTCAATAATGAATTTATTCATAACATATGGTTGGGCGCGGAGGTAGCACTTTCAAAATGTTCTTCGGAAGACGAGCGAAAAGTGATTAAGGCTATGGCTGTCATCCAAATTGTAAACAAAGAGGATGAAGTGCTGGCAAATGAAACATATTTAAGTTTGGCGGTACGACTGAAGGAAGGCACTTCTGTATTAGAAGCGCTTACACAGAAAAATATTATATACAGAAAGAAATCTACAGGAGCTTATGTATATAAGACGCAGGCTGGAATTGAACTGAGAACTGAAATTAAAAAGCTTAAAGAGATTAAGGGAAATAATGTAAATTATGGGAAGGCATTATTAGATATAAATAGTGCTTATTATATAGTCCCTAGAAAATATAATGCAATGCATTCTATGACGAGATACTTCCAACATGAGTATATGGAAGTAGAGTATTTTCTTAATGTAGAATCTGCAGAAGTATTTTTTGATTCTCAAATGAAAGCAGATGGTAAGGTTATAACTTTATTCAGCAGAAAGGCTATCCAACAAGACGCTGTAATAGAAAAGGTAGAGGAGTTAAGACGTAAGAATCTCGTAGTAGTGGTCCCTGAGAAAAAGATATCATGTGAGAAAGAATTAGTAGAGTATGAAATATTGCAGGATATTAGAAAAAACTCATTCTTATCGATTAATAGTGATATTGCAAAAAGGGAAATTCCGCTTTTAGAAGAGGATATTATTGATACAGTACGCAATAGATGTACAGAAGTATATCTAGAGGATAAGAATTGTAAGGTATTAGTATTTGATGGAAAGCATGTAGTTGAATACAAGGCAAATCAAGAGGAAAATGCGGTAAATAGCAGTTGTGAACTGGTATATTACAAAACACCTGAAATAAATAATGAAATAATCAACCGAACTACGATAGAAAGTGCACAGACAAAAAAAACTCGATTGAACATTATAGCTGAACTTCTTTCAACGAAAGGGGAGGTAGAGCCACAGTTTTATAAAGGAACAAACCAAGAAGCCACTATTTTCAGAGCCTTGTTTGATAGAACAGGAATTATTGATGGCACAGGAGAGAATTATATAAAAGAAATTTTAGATCTTCTTGACAAATTTATTGATGAATGTGGTGTAGAAAAACATTCTTTGAAAGAAGCGATTACATTATTGACATCGGAACCGTACGGCATGCGTATGGGGGTAATCCCGATATATTTTGCATATGTGTTGTCAAGACGACATGAGGATATTGTGGCATATTATGCAAAGGGTGAAATACAAATAACCCCAGAAGTTGTTGTCAATATGTGCGAACATGCGGCAGACTATTCGTTGTTTGTTTCGAGAGAAGATTACCTAAAAGAAGAATATATAAGACAAATGAACGAATTGTTTTCAGTTAATGAGAGCATAAACCTTACGGATAACAGAATTAAAAATATAGTATTATGTATGCAGAGATGGTTTCGTTCCTTGCCGCAGGCAACGCGGAATTTGGCTGAAATATCGGATTATCCAAATCAGGAAGTAAGTGTAGGATTAAAAGTATTTAAGAAGATACTGCAAAAAGTGGAATACAATCCTTATGAAATTGTATTCGATACACTTCCTAAAGAACTAAGCGTAGGTTCTTATCAAGAAGCATATACAAAAATTGTCAATTGTAAAAACTCCTATGATATGTATCTTAGCTGGGTGATAACATTATCTGTATCTAAAGTATATGATACTTTTGACCGGAAACGGAAAAATGACTTGTATCATGTTTTGAAAGAATGGTATGAACAGCAAAGCAAATTATCAAAGCAGGGATTGCATAGTGGTCGAATCACGAATTTTATGTCATGCATAGAAAAACTGGATGTATATGATGATGCGGAAGTGGCAAAAAGAGTCGTAAAGGCATTATCGGATATATACATTGAAAATTGGAACGATGGAGCATTGGATGAATTTTCCCAAGCTCTTAGTGCAGTAAAAGCAGAAGTGGAAACTATCCATGATGAAAAGAATGAGGGACAGAGGAGACTTACATTTGTAGGCAAAAATGGGAAAGTAATCGAAAAGTATTATGAAGCAGTCGATGAAAGGACAGGAGCCATTTTAAGAAATATTTTAGAAGATACCCTGGATGAATTTGATGATTTGAGTGTCAATGACAGGGTAGGAATATTGCTTGAAATGATTGAAAAGGTGATAGGGTAAATGATTTATTTAGATAATGCTGCAACTACATATCCAAAACCGGAATCGGTATATGATGCTATGGATAGAGCAAACCGAGAATTATGTGTTAATGCTGGGCGAGGCTCTTACAAAAAGGCACGTGAAGCAAGCAAACTGATTTCCGATACTAAAGCGATGCTGAGGGGACTTGTTCATGCGGATATGAATGTTGCAGTAGTATTTACCCCATCCATCACAATAGCGCTTAATGAAATTATTGGTGGAATTAAGTGGCAGACAAATGATGTGGTATATGTGTCACCTTATGAACATAATGCAGTGGCTAGAACATTGCATCTTATGACAAAAAAACATGGTATTGTTATCAAAAAAATTCCGCTAGTGGATGGTGGACTTGATGTCGATATTGAAAAAATGGAGTACGAATTTTCTAAAGAGAAACCTAAAGCAGTGATATGCACACATATTAGCAATGTTACAGGATATATATTACCTATTGTCCAAATATTTGAAGAAGCCAAGAAATATGGTGCTATTACAGTGCTCGATACAGCTCAATCATTGGGACTAGTGCCGGTAGATATTAGGACTATTAGAGCAGATATAATTGCATTTGCAGGGCATAAAACATTATATGGTCCGTTTGGCATTGGTGGATTCTTAAATATAACTGGTGTGTCACTTGAAGAGACTATCGTTGGTGGAACCGGTAGTGATTCTTTGAACTTAAATATGCCGGCTGGTGCGGAGGCACGATATGAATCATCAAGTACTAATATCAATGCAATTGCCGGATTGAACGCAGCATTAGAAGTATTGAATCAACCACTATTATTGGAGAAAGAGAAAGAGTTATCTAACTATTTAAAGAAGGAATTAGAGCAACTATCCAATATCAAAATATATCTACCGAAGGAAGAACAGGACCATGTCGGAATCTTTTCGATTACAGTTGATGAGTACTTGGCGGATGATGTTGGTACAATTTTAGATGAAGAATTTGACTTGGCGGTAAGAACTGGATATCATTGTGCACCTTGGATTCATGAATATTTGGGAGATATTCAAATGAAAGGAACAGTGAGAATTAGCTTGGGACAGTTTAATACAAGAGAGGATATTGATAAGTTAATAAAAGCATTAAAAACATTATAGTGGGGGAATTGATAATGAGTTTGAAAGATCATCTGATTAAAAGCGAATACAGGTCTTTAATTGATGATATGGTACGTGATTTTTATATACCGTGTTTGGAGAATGCGGTATCTTACAGGCGTGCTGTAGGATTTTTCTCATCTTCATCTTTAGTAGAGGTTTCACAAGGTATTGCTAAAATGGCACAAAATGGTGGGAAAATTCGTATTGTAGCTTCACCATATTTATCTGATGAAGATATTGAAGCAATCAAAACGGGATATGAAAATCGTAAAGAGGTGATCGAACAAGCATTATTGAGACAATTGCATGAGCCAGTAAACTATTATGCATCTGAGCGAATGAACATGTTAGCAAATCTGATTGCTGATGGGATTTTGGATATTCGGATTGCTTATACCATGGATAGGTCTGGCATGGGAATGTATCATGAAAAAATGGGAATTATTGAAGACGATGAGGGCAATGTAATTGCTTTTTCAGGATCAAATAATGAATCAGCTACAGCAATGTCAATAAATTATGAGACAATGGATGTCTTTAGAAACTGGGGAGATTCAAGCGAAAAGGAACGTGTACAATTAAAATGTAATGCTTTTCATTCTATATGGAACAATAATGAACCAAATATTGAAGTAATGGAATTTGGAAATATTACAAAAGCTCTGATAGAAAAATATCGGCGAAAATCAACAAACTTCAATATTGATAAAGAAGAGTATCCAGATGGTGTAAGTACTGAATGTGAAAGGAGTATCGACAAGACCACTATAGCACCGAGAATACCAGAAGGATTTGAATTACGAGACTATCAGTTAGAAGCGATAGACAAGTGGGAAGAGCAAGATTTTAAAGGTATTTTTGACATGGCTACAGGTACTGGAAAAACTTATACTGGACTAGGAGCAGCAGTAAGATTATCAAAAAGGCTTGAAGATAGGTTCGCTTTGATTATTGTTTGTCCCTACCAACACTTGGTAGAGCAATGGGTTGAAGACATTGTGTTATTTGGTATGAAACCTATTATTGGATATAGCAGTTCTATACAAAGAAGCTGGAAAAAAAATTTAGAATCTGCAATAAGGGATCAAAAACTCAAAGTGAGGAAAAGGGAATTTTTTTGTTTTGTTACTACGAATGCCACTTTTTCTTCAGAGTTTGTTCAAAATCAGCTTAGTAAGATAAGGTCAGATATATTATTGATGGTTGATGAGGCCCATAATTTTGGGGCAGATAATCTCCGGAGATTATTATTGCCAAATTATAAGTATCGGTTGGCTTTATCAGCTACTTTGGATAGACATGGTGATCCTGAGGGAACAGAAGCATTATATAGATATTTTGGCGGAAAATGTATTGAATACAGTCTTGAAAAAGCTATTGGAGAGGGTAAACTTACACCGTATAAATATTATCCTGTGATTGTAAGTCTATCGGATATAGAGTTGCAGGAATATGATAATCTTACAACTCAAATTGCGAAATGCCTAACGAAAGATAAAAGAGGAAAAACAGTTTTGTCAGAGAAAGGCAAACGATTGGCACTTCAAAGATCACGATTGGTTGCTGGGGCATCAGGAAAAATTCAAGCACTCGAGAAATATATTATGCCATATATTGAGGATAAACATATTTTAGTGTACTGTGGTGCAACAACAGTGTTTGATGGAAATCAAGAAAACATGCAGATTGATAACGATGAAATACGCCAAATTGATCTTGTGACAGACCTGCTTGGAAACAAATTACATATGAAAGTCTCACAATTTACGTCTAAGGA
>OQVN01000921.1_pt1 | contig 10636 bp, 8 predicted proteins | sample 1691621 | NCBI WGS metagenome assembly OQVN01 (sample SAMN03418278, study PRJEB22391) | human gut metagenome | biome: human-gut; feature: organic feature; material: feces | host: Homo sapiens | place: Tanzania | collected 2013-01 | reverse complement strand
GCATTCTTTGCGTCAATTACTTTTTCACCGACTTCTGTAAACTGATGCTTGCCGAGCGGATGAAGAAGTTTAACAAGGATGAAGGCTTGGCTTCTTACCACAAAATTTATGATGAAATTCTTGGAGAAAAGAAATGACTGATACAAAAGGCAAAGTTGTTGCTGTCAATGGAAACATGGTTTCTGTTGAATTCGATGGAAAGGTATCTCTCAATGAAGTAGGCTACGTTAAAGTTGGCGGAAAAAGCCTGAAAGGAGAGGTAATCCGTATCCGCGGAAATACAGCGCAGATGCAGATTTATGAAATGACAAATGGTATTTCAACAGATTGTTCTGTAGAATTTACTGGAGATTTGCTTAGCGTTGAAGTTGGCCCTGGTCTTTTAGGTCAGGTTTATGATGGATTGCAGAATCCGCTTCCTCTTCTTGCTGAAAAATCCGGCTACTTTCTTGAGCGCGGTGTTTATCTTCCTGCTCTTGATGAAAATAAAAAATGGGAATTTACTCCTACTGCAAAAGAAGGCGACAAAGTTTTTGCAGGAGACAGCATAGGAACTGTTCCAGAAGGACCTTTTACTCATAAAATTCTTATTCCTTTTGGATTCCTTGGAACTTATACAATCAAAAAAATTGCAAAAGCTGGTGAATATAAAATTCATGATACCATTGCAACTCTTGCTGATGAAAAAGGAAAATCTATAAATATCAGCATGAGCTTTAAATGGCCTGTAAAACGCGCTGTAAATTGCTATGCAGAACGTCTTAGCCCAGATGAGCCTATGGTTACAAAAGTCCGCCTGATTGATACATTTTTCCCTGTTGCAAAAGGTGGAACATATTGTATTCCAGGTCCGTTTGGTGCTGGAAAAACTGTTCTTCAGCACACAACAAGCCGCAATGCCGATGTTGACATTGTAATTATAGCTGCTTGCGGAGAACGCGCTGGTGAAGTTGTAGAGACTCTTACAGAATTTCCGGAGCTTAAGGATCCTCGCACTGGACGTTCTCTTATGGAGCGCACAATCATAATTTGCAATACATCTTCTATGCCTGTTGCTTCCCGCGAAGCTTCGTGCTACACAGGCGTTACTCTTGCAGAATATTACCGTCAGATGGGACTTAATGTTCTTCTTCTTGCGGATTCTACTTCAAGATGGGCGCAGGCTATGCGTGAAATGTCAGGCCGCTTGGAAGAAATCCCTGGCGAGGAGGCTTTCCCTGCATATTTGGAGTCAACAATTGCTTCTTTCTATGAACGTGCGGGAATTGTAAAGCTTCGCGATGGAAATGTCGGTTCTGTTACAATTGGTGGAACTGTTTCTCCTGCAGGTGGAAACTTTGAAGAGCCTGTAACTCAGGCAACATTGAAAGTTGTTGGCGCATTCCATGGTCTTAGCCGAGAACGTTCCGATGCGCGCCGTTATCCTTCTATTGATCCTCTTGATTCTTGGTCAAAGTACAAATCTACAATTGGACACAATCTTGTTGAGTTTGCTCGTAATGTCTATAAAAGAGGCGCAGAAGTCAACCAAATGATGAAAGTTGTTGGCGAAGAAGGAACAAGCCTTTCAGACTTTGTTATTTACTTGAAGAGTGAATTTCTTGATGCCGTCTATATGCAGCAGGATAGCTTTGATGAAATTGAAGGCGCATCTTCTGTAGAACGTCAGAAATACGTTTTCAATAAAATTGTTGAAATTCTTGGATCTGACTTTGACTTTGAAGAGAAAGACGATGCCCGCAATTTCTTTAATACTTTGCGCCAGAATTTCATTGATATGAACTATAAGGAATTCAAGAGCGCAGACTTTACAAAAGCTGAAAAAGTCATAGAAAGTACTTTGGCTTCAAAAAATGCGCAGGTATCTAACGAGGCAAAGAAGCTTCTCAAGGACGGTGAATAATGAATAAAGTATATAGCAAAATTGAAAGCATAAACGGAAGCGTTATTACTGTAAAAGCAAAAGGCGTAAAACTTAATGAGCTTGCTGAAATAAACACAAGGTTTGGAAAATCCCTTGCTGAAGTAAATAAGATTGATGGCGAAACTGTTTCGTTGCAGGTTTTTGCGGGCGGACGTGGTGTTGCTACAAATGACCAGATTCGCTTTTTGGGACACGAAATGCGTGTTTCTTTTAGTGAAAATTTGCTTGGTCGCATTTTCAACGGTTCAGCAGAACCAAGAGATCATGGACCTGCATTGACTGAAAATCTTGTTGCAATCGGAGGACCTTCTGTAAACCCTGCAAAACGTATTAATCCGAATAGAATGATGCGTACAAACATTCCAATGATTGATGTTTTCAATACTTTGGTTGTTAGTCAGAAAATTCCGATTTTCTCAATTTCCGGTGAGCCTTACAACAAACTTTTGGCTCGTATTGCTATGCAGGCTCAGGCTGATGTTATTGTTCTTGGCGGAATGGGCTTGAAATACGATGACTATCTTTACTTTAAAAAAACATTGGAAGAAGGCGGTGCATTGAGCAAAACTGTAATGTTTGTTCATACTGCTGCTGACCCAACTGTTGAATGCATTAAAATTCCGGATCTTTCGCTTGCTGTTGCAGAGCAGTTTGCGCTTCAGGGAAAGGACGTTCTTGTTCTTCTTACAGACATGACAAACTTCGCTGATTCAATGAAGGAAATCGCAATTACTCAGGAGCAAGTTCCTTCTAACCGTGGTTATCCTGGAGACTTGTATTCTCAGCTTGCCAGCCGTTACGAAAAGGCTGTTGACTTTGCTGATTCAGGCTCTATAACGGTTTTGGCTGTTACAACAATGCCTGGCGATGACGTTACTCACCCTGTTCCTGACAACACTGGATATATTACAGAAGGTCAGTATTATCTTAAGGGCGGACACATTGAGCCTTTTGGTTCTCTTTCTCGCTTAAAGCAGCAGGTTAACAGCAAAACACGCAAAGATCACCGTTCTCTTATGGATGCGATGATTCGTCTTTATTCCCAGTACAAAGATACTCTTGAAAAAAAGTCAATGGGCTTTATTATGAGTGCTTGGGACGAAAAGCTTTTGAAATATGGAGAGCTTTTTGAATCAGAGATGATGGATCTTACGGTAAATATTCCTCTTGAAGAAGCTTTGGACAATGGATGGAAAATTCTTGCGGAATGTTTTGACAAGGCGGAAACTGGCTTGAAGTCTGAATTGATAGAGCAGTTCTGGCCAAAAAACTAAGCCTGAATATTAAGGATTTATTTTATGGCAAAATTAAAACTGACTAAAAACGAGCAAAAGACTCAAAAAGATGCGCTTAAAATGTATCAGCGTTATCTTCCGACTCTTACGCTTAAAAAGCAGCAGCTGCAGTCAGAAATCCGCGCCATAGACGAAAAAGCAAAATCTGTCAGGGCTGAAAAAAAGGCTTTGGAAGAGGATTTTGAAAAATGGATTTCGGTTTTCGGTGAAAAAGATGCCTTTAAGCCTGATATGGTTACTGTAAAAAACATCAAAAAGGGCTGGGGCAATATTGCCGGTGTAAAGATTCCTGTTTATGAAGGCGCAGATTTTGAACGTGGCGACTATAATCTTTATTCAACACCGCTTTGGATTGATATGGCTGCGGATAGAATGGAAAAAGCCCTTGAGCTTGATTTGGAGGCGGAAGTTCTGGATGAGCAAGTAAGGCTTTTAGCAAAAGAACTTCGTACAACAACTCAGCGTGTAAATCTGTTTGAAAAAGTAAAAATTCCTGAAACAAAAGCTAATATCAAGCGCATAGGAATTTTTCTTGGAGACGAACAGGTCAATGCGGTTGTACGCTCAAAAATTTCCAAGAAAAAACTTCAGGCTGATGCTAAGGAGGCTGAATAATGGCTATTGTGCAGATGAAAAAAGTCTCTTTGGTTATTCTCGATTCAACAAGAAAGGCTTCTTTAAAGCAGCTTAGAAAAGCTGGAGTTTTGCATTTGGAAGCTGTGGAAGGCTCTAGTCCAACCCTTTCTGCTTACAGAGAATCGGCTGCGGAAACTGATAAAGCTATTTCTATTCTTGATGAAATAAAAGAGCCAAAAAAGTCTTCTGCTTTGATTCAGGAAAAACTGGATAAAGATGCTGCCCGGGAAAAAGCAAAGGAAATAATATCTTTAAGTGATAGAAAAAAAACACTTTTTGATTTGATTTCCCAAAACAAAAATGAGCTTGCTCGGCTTGAAAAATGGGGTGACATTAATCCTGAAGAATTCAAGGCTTTTGCAGAAAAAGGAATTTTCCTATATATGTATGAAATTCCTTCTGAAAAGTACCAGTTGATTGGCGAGGATTGCAAAACTGTTCTTGTAAATTCCTTGAACAAAGTTTCTAGGTTTTTGCTGAAATCAGAAGTAGAACTTGAAGAGCGTCCTGCTGGTCTTCCTGCTGAAGCTTATGCTGTTCCTTTGCCTGAATCTTCTACTCGCCAGACGAAGAAAAACATCGTAGATGACGAGCATGAAATTGAAGCCATCAACAAGAAGATTTTTGCAGAGAAAAAATTCCGAACTGCTTTGCTTGATTATAAAAAGAAGCTTGCCTCTGATATTGAATTTGAGAATTTGTACAGCGGCATGGAATCAGAATCTTCAAATGAAACTTCCGATGATGAAGAGACAAAGCTTGCATGGCTTACAGGATATGTTCCAGTTGACTCAATGAAAAGTTTCAAATCTGTATGTGCAGAAAACGGCTGGGCATTTGTGGCTTCTGATCCTGCGGATGATGATCCTGTTCCGACAAAGTTAAAGAACAATAAGCTTGTGGAACTTATTTATCCGCTTACAAATTTTCTTGATGTTACGCCGGGCTACCATGAATATGACATTTCGGGCTGGTTCTTGCTTTTCTTCTGCATTTTCTTTGCGATGATTTTTGGCGATGCAGGATATGGAGCATTAATCTGTGCGCTTTCAATTGGACTTATGGCTAAAGGCGCAAAAAATGGAAAGGCATTTTCATCTGTAAACGTGCTTGTCTTTTTGCTTGGATTCAGTACAATGTGCTGGGGTGTTTTGACTTGCACTTGGTTTGGAATAGATTCAGCAAGACTTCCAAAATGGATGGTGAATTTGTCTTTTGCACCAATTTCACCTGCAAAAGTGGGATCTGATGTTTCTAATACTAACCAGCAGATTTTCTGTTTTATCCTTGCTATTATTCAGCTTAGCATTGCCCATATAAAAGGAATTCTTCGTTACAGAAAATCCTTAAAGTGCCTTGGAGAACTTGGCTCTTTGCTTGAGCTTTGGGGAATGTACTACGTTGTAATGGACATGGTTGTTGATGCTGTAAAATATCCGCTTGGAATTACAGAAGAAACTTTGTATTTCTTTGGAATCGGCTGGCTTCCAATTCCTTATGTTGCGCTTGGTGTGCTTTTCTTTGGATTTATTTTGAATTTTGTATTTTCAAATTATGACGGAAGTATTAAGGATTCGATTTTTGAAAGTCTAAAGAACATTATCAGTGTGCTTTTGGGAATTGTAAATGTTTTCAGCGACATTGTCTCTTATATACGTTTGTGGGCAGTTGCGCTTGCAGGTGCGGCTATAAGCAGTACGATAAATACAATGGCTGGTCCTATGCTTGGCAAGTTGATTATGGTTGGTTTTGGCGTTATTCTTTTGTGCTTTGGTCATGGACTGAATATTGTGCTGAACCTTTTGTCTGTTATTGTTCACGGTGTGCGTCTGAATACTCTTGAATTCAGTCAGCATCTTGGAATGTCATGGAGCGGAACAAAATATTCTCCGTTCCGTGAAGAAAAATAAAATTTGAATTACGGCAGTTTTCTGCCTAAAAAATTAGATTAACAACGCAAATTTGCGTAAAGGAGTATTTATGAACTGGGGAATGATTGGTGCTGGTGTTGTAATGGGAATTGCTGCGATTGGAAGCGCAATCGGTATTGGAATTGCAGGTCAGGGAGCAATTGGAGCTTGGAAAAGGTGCTACTTGAACAATAAGCCTGCGCCTTTCCTTTTGGTTGTTTTTGCAGGTGCTCCGCTTACACAGACAATTTACGGTTTCCTTCTTATGAACACAATGAGAACTTCTTCAGCTGATCCTTTGTTCCTTCTTGGACTTGGAATTGCTTGCGGTCTTTCAATGTGCATGTCTGCTGTTGCTCAGGGAAAAGCTGGCGCTGCTGGTTCTGATGCTTTGGCGGAAACAGGAAAAGGATTTGCACAGTACATTATGGTTGTAGGTCTTTGCGAAACAATCGCTTTGTTCTCTATGGTATTCGGAATGATTGTTTGCTAAAATTTTTCATTCTATAGAAACTAAAATGCCCGGGGCTTGATTGCTTCCGGGCTTTTTTTGTAAGAAAGAAAACCTCCAGCTCGGCTGGAGGTTCAGAAAGCTTTAGCTATACACAGAAAAAAGAACCCTCTAATATTCATAGTGCGACTGCCAAGAAGCATTACGAAAAATTAGGAGGTTCAAATGGATGAACAAAGTTTAGCTCATACTAAGTGGAATTGCAAATATCATGTAGTGTTTGCACCAAAGTATAGGCGGCAAATAATTTATGGAAAAATAAAAAGAGAAGTAGGAAAAATACTAAGAGATCTGTGCGAACGGAAAGGTGTGGAAATCATTGAAGCGGAATGCTGCCCCGACCACATACATATGCTCGTAAGTATTCCACCCAAGTATAGCATATCAAGCATAATGGGATATCTAAAAGGAAAAAGCAGCCTTATGATATTCGATAGGTTTGGAAATTTAAAATACAAATATTGAAACCGGCAGTTTTGGTGCCGGGGATATTTCGTTGACACGGTAGGAAGAAATAAAACTGCGATAGAAAAGTATATCAGAAATCAATTGATGGAAGACAAGGCATTGGAACAGTTGGAAATGAAAGAACTGTTTGACCCGTTTACGGGTGAGCCGGCAAAAGGCGGCAAGTAAAAGAAAATAGTCAGGTAACAAGCCTGTTCGAAAAAGAAGCTGCTTTAGCAGCAGCCAGAAAAAGTGGTGCGCATGGCAGTCGTTTCAGTGCGCTATGGCGCTGGCCGGTAACAAAGGGTTATACCCGCAGAGCAAACCACCGGCTGAGCCGGTGGTTTGTGATTGTTCAGGAATTTGTGCTAAATTGTAAAAACGCCTGCTTCAAGATTCTGAGCAAACTTATAAAAAATAAATGCTTTTACACAAGTCTCCAATATGATATAATAGATTCTATGGAAGAAAATTTTAAAATCCCGCGTGTAATCCAAATCGGTGGAAATAACGGAACAAAAAAAATATATATCGGCGGAAAAAATCCTGTTACAGTTCAAACAATGTGGAAAGAGCCAATAACTGAAATTGACAAAACCAATCTGGATTCAGTTATAAAGCGCATTAACAATTTGAAATCACTTGGATGCGATATTATTCGTTTTGCTGTTCCTGACATGGAAAGCGCGCATTCTTTGTGCAAAATTGCCGAGAACACGGATGTTCCGGTTGTTGCTGATATTCATTTTGACTATAGGCTTGCATTGGAGTGCTTAAAGGGGAATATTTCTGTAATAAGAATCAATCCTGGAAATATAGGAAGCTTTGACAAGACAAAAGCTGTTGTAGAGGCTTGCAAAGAAAAAGGCGCGGCCATAAGAATTGGCGTGAACACAGGATCTTTGCCAAAAGACTTGGAAAAAAAAGTTGAAAGTTCAGAAATTACGAGGGCTCAGGCTTTGGCAGAAAGTGCATTAAGAGAATCTGAAGTTTTTGAGTCGCTTAAATTTGAAAATTTTGCAGTCAGCATGAAAGCTTCGTCTGTTCAGGAAACAATTGATGCAAATGAAACCTTTGCTCGTCACTCAGATATTCCTTTGCATATTGGAGTAACAGAGGCAGGTCCTTTGATTACTGGCGTTGTGAAATCCACACTGGCATTTTCTCATCTTTTAAATGAAGGCATTGGCTCTACAATCCGTGTCAGCCTATCATCTTCCCCAGAGAATGAAGTTATTGCAGGAAGGGAAATTCTGCATGAATGCGGACTTAGAAATGGCGGCGTTACCTTGATAAGCTGTCCTAGATGCGGACGTTTGGGCTTTGATGTCCATGGCTTTATGGAGCGATGGCAGAACAAATTGCTTGCACTTGATAAAAATATTACGGTTGCGGTAATGGGCTGCATTGTTAATGGACCTGGTGAAGGTAAGCACGCTGATTTAGGAATTGCTGGCGGCGGCGGAAAGTGCATAATTTTCAAAAAAGGAAAAATAGTGCAAACAATTGATGAAAAAGATGCCGATATAGAATTTAAAAAGGTCTTGGAGAATCTTTAATTCAATGAGAAAGTTTGCTATAAAATTTATTGCTGTTTTTTCGTTTGCTTTGTTTTTTTGCTTTGATATTTTTGCCGCTCCTAAAAAGCCTCAAAAGGGGCAGGAAGATTGGAGGGCATTGCAAAAGTCCAAAGATTTTTTTGAAAAAAATGACTTTGGAACTGCTGTAAAATTTGCAGAGCAAGCAAAGTTTATACGTTCTCAAAATGCCCAGTGGCAAACTTATATTCTTGATGAAACTTTAAAAAATTCAAGAGTCCGACGGGCGGGAGATTCAATTGAACGTGTTTCCCAAGTTTTAAATGAATTGAAATTTACAGAAGCCTCAAAAATTGTTTCAATGCATATTGAAAAACATGGCGCAGATTTTTTCAACGGAAGCTATTCAAAATTGATTGAGTTTATTTCAGTTTATGCGCACTATCCAGAGGCTGATTTTCTTCTTGGAAAAATTTATAAGCTTGAAGGTGAGTATTCTGTTGCCTTGGATTATATGAAAGATGCTTATGATTATTCAGTGAATCTTGATATTCCAATGGAAAAATATGATTTGCTTTATGAACTTGCCGAGCTTTCTTATGACTTGGGAAACAAAGATGATTATGAAAAATATCTTCTTGTTATTGCAAGCGATGATTCTGTTTTTACGAATTCCAGCTATATAGATGCGCTCCTTCATATTGTTAATTCTGATTCTTCTGACAGTCTTGAAAAATTTTTTCTTTTGTACCGCGCAGAAGACACAACAGGATTAAAAGCATTTGTGAAACTTGGCAAACTGTATATGTCAGAAGCTGAAAATGACAAGGCGTTGAAATTTAATGCTTTTGCAGGAATTTTGGCTGTAACAAAAATTGAATCCGTTTTAATGCAAAGAATAAACGGCTTTAAATATTTAAATTTTAAGACACTTCTTGCGGAATCTTCTGGCTACAACGATATTGTGGAGTGGGGCATAAAAAACGATGTGTGGGAATTGTTTTGTGATCTTGCGGACTCTGCTGCTAATTCTGGAAGAATTGTTTTTTCACGTTCTCTCTTTGAGTCTCTTTCAGAATCAGCACCTGTTGAATATTGGAAATCTTACGCTTCAGAAAAAATTGTAAAAGCTGAAAATTGAATTAGAATTGAAGTCCTAAACCAAAATACGCTTCCCAAGCCTTTCCTTTTCTCCATGAGCTGTCAAAGTCCATGCGTCCATTGAGAATCTTTTTGGAAAGGTCTACGCCAAGACTTGCGCGCACAACAAAACTCTTCCATTTTTCAGGATAAACAAGGGCTTCAAGACCGCCTGTATAGATTCCTTCTTTGTAGTTCAAGTTCGAGCCAGTGCCTCTGTTTTTTATCAATGCGGCATCAAAGAATGGGCTTAGCTGAAATTCAAAGTTCAGGTACTTGAAAATTTTATGTGGTAAAAATGCAATTGCTTTTACAGCTTTAGGCTTTGTGTCATAACTTCCAAACAATGCATAGCTCCAGTCAAGCCAACGAACGGTAACAATGTGAATCGGCATATCAAAGTTGAAAACTATCGCAGCTGGAGTTTTTAATGCGTAGTTATCCGCGTCAACTTCATAGTCATCAAATTCCTGTTTGTCTGGCGCGCCTCTTAAGTATTCGCCGATTGAAAAATTTGTGTTATAGCCTGCAAATCCGTTTGCATTGATTGCAAAGCCAACATATTTGAAACTTTTGAATAATTTTAAATTTGCTTCAACTGATGGAACTACTTTCTCATCGATTGTATCTGCTGTTATGTCCCAGCCCATGTATTGAGATGCAGAAAATGAATATCCAGTTCTAAAGTTGTTTACGCCCACCCAGTTTATATTACTGAAACTTATTGTTTGCCCCGGTTTTATCATCGGTGTTTGGTTCAAGTCGTCATTGCTTTCGTTGATTCCGTTTCTATCCCAGTTATACGTAAAATTTATAGAAGGTGTGTAAGTAACTTCTGTTGTGTTTCCTATGTAGCCAATTGAAAATGGAACTGAAATTGTCGCATTTTCTACAAAGTAAAGTTCATCGTCATATTTTTCATAGTCAAGATTTTTTATTATTGACTGTGAAAATTCAAATTTAATTTTATGCTGACCGATTGGAATTACAACGGAAATTCCTGTTGTGTAGTCGTATTCCGGAGCGTTGTCTCCTATTGTCCAATTGAAATCAAAAGAATTGCTCCAAGTGTTTTCGGTAATTCCAATGTCAAAAGGATAATCATAGCTAAAATTGAATCCTGTTGTTACTTTTGAATAATTGTCTGGCTCGTCATCATCTCCAAAGTTCAAATTCAAATCAACATTCAGATCATTCATAAGTCCTAGAAAGTTATTGTCTTTGAGCTTGAGTTT
>OQVN01000918.1_pt1 | contig 10649 bp, 8 predicted proteins | sample 1691621 | NCBI WGS metagenome assembly OQVN01 (sample SAMN03418278, study PRJEB22391) | human gut metagenome | biome: human-gut; feature: organic feature; material: feces | host: Homo sapiens | place: Tanzania | collected 2013-01 | reverse complement strand
TACATAGTGGTCCCAGTGGCGATAGTTCATATCGGTAACGAGTCGGCCTGTAGCCAGGGGAAGGTCGGATGGATTTTCCTTGATGGTGCCGTGGTAGGGCAGTTCCTTGATGAGGATAACCTTCTTGCCGTCTGGTGAGAAACGGAATCCCTCGATACCGGCCTTGTCATGGGTGAGCTGTTTGCGGTCAGTTCCGTCTGGGTTCATGCTCCAGAGCTGTCCGTTGCGGATAAAGGCGATTTTCTTTCCGTCAGCAATCCATGTGGCATCACTCTCGCTCTTGGCATCAGTGGTGAGGGCCTTCTGGTTCTTTCCATTGGCGTCCATGATGAAGAGCATCTGGTGACCCTTGTTCTCCTTGACGCTGTAGTAACCTACTTGGTACACGATTTGCTTGCCGTTTGGCGAAGCCTCGGCACCACCAATTCGCCCCATGGCCCATAGAGCCTCAGGCGTCATCAGGTGGTTTTCCACCTTGATGTTGTTCTTCTCAATCATTGTTTGTGCATTAGCCATAGTGCCACTCATCGTAAGTGTGGCAGCGGCTAAGATCATTGTTTTAATCATGTCTTTTTTATGTTGTTGTTTGATTTATCCCATATATGGTAATCATAGTGCAAAAATAATGATAATTTTCCAAAGCAGCAAGAAAGTTGTGCAAAATGTACCCATGGGCGGCATTTTATCGAATGATGAGGAGCGAATGTCATATTTGCGGAGAAAAAGTAACAAACTTAGGATAAAATTTGTTTTATTCCTTAATAAATTGTATCTTTGCCTTTGTATAATCTATGTTCCAAAGTTTAGAACATAAGTTCCAAAGTTTAGAACATAAGTTCCAAAGTTTAGAACATAAGTTCGATAGTTTAGAACATAACTTTATTGCGTGTTCAGAAACAATTTTAACCCATTATAATAACAAATATCAATAGAAAGGAACAAAAATATGGCTAAGTACAAGTTGCAAGAGATGCCGGACGTGCATCATGATGGTAAGCGAAGGGTGTATCCCAAGATGATAATCAACCGTACCCTGTCGCGCAAGGAGTTTGTCGAGATGATGCATGATTATCATCGGGGCACGTCGCCCAGTATGGTAGAGGCTGTGCTGATAGATGTCGAGGACATGCTGGTGAGAATGCTCTCCATGGGATATAATGTCAATCTGGGCAATCTGGGTCATTATTCGCTCTCGTTAGAGTTTAAGGACGACAAGCCTGCCGAGATGCGAGACGAGGACGACAAGATGACTTATCGCAGGGTGGGCGTGAAGGACGTCAACTATAAGGCTGCGCCCGAGTTTGTCAAGGAAGTGAAGCTTGAGACCGACCAGTATTTAGAGCGGGACATGGGTGGAGTGAAACGAGTGTTGAAAAGCAATTACACCCGTGAAGAGCGCATAGCCCGAGCCTTGCAAGTGATAGAGAAGAATGGTTTTATCAGCCTTGACGACTATGCCCAGCTCAACAATATGAGTCGTACGGTAGCCTCCACCGACCTGAAGCAGATTGTCGACGACCCTCAGTCGCCCATCTGCTCGCACGGTCGTCACAGCCACAAGGTGTGGGTGAAGAGAGAGGCGTGAGCGGGTGTTACTGATTGTTGGTTACTTCTTCGCACACCACCATCTCTGTACCTCTGTAGATGACGACAATCTTGTGAAGTTGGGTGGTCTTCACGGCGGAAGTGACCACTTCGCTTTGAGCGTAGCGGTTCACTTGAGCCTCGGCTTCTTTGAAAAGCTGTTGGATGTGCGTATCAGTATCTTTCGATTTGGCGTACTTGAGTTCCACAATATAAGAATGGGGCATGTCGCTATAGATGTCGAGAAGCGGACATAGGAAAATGTCAGCATATCCTTCCTGAGTATCTTTTTCGGAGATCGGACGATAGTACTGATTTTGGCAAGTCATGGCAAGCGTGAAGCCATGCACAAAATACTCCCCCTTCTGATGGTCTCGCTGGGAGGCGTATTTGTGCAAGCTGTCGGCAATGTACTGGAAGTATGCCTTCCATTCTCCACGATAAGCAAGGCGGCTTGCCAACTCATTCTTTTCGTAGCTGTCGAATGAGAGGTCATTTTCTTTGTAGGTATCGAGCAGATAAGTAAATAGCTGCTCGCGCACAACCTCGTTTGGAATAACAAATTTGGTCTTTCCTTCAAGTGTTCCGTCGATGGTGACCATTCCGAAGTAAAACAATAGGCTGACGAAATTGTCGGGGTTACCAATCAGCTCGGCAGGAAATCCAGACTTGAGTTCGCCTGTGATGTAACCTTGCTGCACCAGTTGCTGGATGATGGAGGCATCGTGGGCAAACTCCTTGTCTCTGCGGATGAGCATGCGGAGCTTGTTGTAGTCGGTGCGGATGTTTTCGTCTATCATGTGGTCGGGCACCTCACAATCATTGTTCACATAATTGTCGATGAAGTAAAGCACCATGTTGGAGTTGTACATCGTCACTTTGCCGTACTTCTTGAGTGCAAAGCAATAGTTGTCGTACCATGGCTTCATGATGGTTATCAATTCATCGATGGTATGGTTGAACTCGTATTGGGTGGAGTAGTATTCGAGCATGGTTCGTACTTCTTTCTCCGTGAATCCTGTCAGTTCATTGAATTGGGCACTCAGAGTGTAGTTGGTTCCGATGTTGAATCCACTGGTCAGGTCGTCTAATGTGACAGGGCTGACTCCTGTCACGAATACACGGGCGATGGTAGAATCCGTGCCAGCCTTGATCGTGTCAAAGAAAGTGCGCAAGTAGCCCTCGCCATGAGTCTCTTTGCGATATTTGTCCAGGCAATTGGGCTCGGCAAGAATCTTGTTGGTGAAATGGTCGTACTCGTCGATGAAGAGGAACACCTTGGCGTTGGTCTTCTCGCATTCACGGCACAGAAAGTTCAGTTGCTTGACCGCACCATCCAGTTGGTTCATGCCTTCTTTGATGCCTTTTGGCAAATATTGTGCGTATACATCGCAGAAAAAATTAAAGGCTATACGACAATGGTCGTCTAATCCCTTTTTATAGTCTTTCTGTTCTGCATTTACTATCGCAAAGTTGAGCTTGATGACAAGATATTTGTTGTGCTCGGGTGTGGGATGTTGACCGATGTAGAGATGTCCGAAGAGCTTGTCGAAGATGTCTGCTCGATTAATGTCGTAGTAATGCTCAAGCATGGAGAGGGTAAGGCTCTTGCCGAATCGGCGAGGGCGGAGGTAGAAGAAGAACTTGTTGGCTCTTTCGATTTTCTCCACGAATGGAGTCTTGTCGATATAATAGCAGTCATCCTCTATGACGGCTTTGAAGTTCATCATGCCGTAAGGGATGCGCTTAGGATATTTTCGAGTGCTCGTTGCTTGATTCTCTACCATATTTTTACACCTTTTTTATATTGTTCTGCAAAAATAAGGATAATTTTCCGAAATAACAAGAAACTTCTTCAAAAGATAATGTGAACATTTTCCATGATTCACTTTTCTTTGTACTTTTGAGCAAAGAAAATTGGCTCATGAGATATTGGCTATCCACGGACAATCTCCCAGGAGCCTAAAAAAACGTGCCAAATTTTAACCTGATTTGAACTCCCTACCTTTAAGGGTGTGCCAACCATACAGAATCGAATTCATTATGACAAGTCTTCTTTAACTTCAAGAGATGCTTGTTTCTGGCCTTTTTAAACTGCTCCAGGTTGAGCGATGCGAGGTGTCAACGCGGAGCTACTTACCATCGAGAATGAAGGGTGATGAAGGGTGGAATTGTGCCATTCACCCTCTGAAGCCCCGATAAACACAGGGGATTCCAAGGGATAGATGAAGGATGAAGGGTTTTATGCTAGTTTTTGTATAAAGCTATGAAAAGGTAAAAGCAGCTTAGAATGCTATATATAAGTATTCTAAGCTGTTTTTTTTATGATGTACTTGCTATTTCTTGACGATAGCCTTGTCTTCTATATTGATAACTTCTTCTAATTCGATATGGTGAGAACCTTCAAGTTTGTTAGTTGATGTCAAAGCGGTGCTTGTAATGATCGATTTTATATTGTCAAGACAAGGCTGTTCGCTCTTTTCTTTGCATAGAAGTGTTTCGGTCATGTTGTTGAACTTCGTTATCGTTCCCATGTTTTTTTCTTCGATGTTTCCGCCAACCAAAACTAACTTGTCTATGAGAAATGCAACAAGGCCGTTCTTGCTTGATATGGAGCATGGTATTTTCTTGAGCTCCCACTCTGCTATGTTTCTTTTGCCAGGTTTCAATATTCCGCTTAATAATTTGGAAGTTACATTTGGAAAAAGCTTTTTGATGGTAGTCTCGGTACTCAACGGTGTGTCTACAGTCGATATTATTTTTCTGCTGATGACAATATTGGCAGATGTCTTTTTTATCGAGTATTCTACTACTCTGTTTGTCTTGAAGACATCGTTTCCGTCATGGCGTTGGGTGGTTGTTTCATTTGTCTTAATCTTGATAGTCGCTTTTTGTGCTTCATTTTGCTCTCCGAGATAGAAGATTTCTCCAATAGACAAGCTGTCTGATTGATTCTGGCTATCTCTGATAGTTTGGGCTGATACAGCTTGGGTAAGCAGCATCAGAAAAGATAAAATCATATACTTCATATATTGTAATATTATTCGCTTTTCCATAATTTAGAACTGGCATACCCAACTGTAACACCCATTTTTAAAGCATCTTTATCTTTGCTTGGAATGCTTGAATTGCTAATAGTCTTTAAATGCCTTTTATGATTAGCATTTACCTCCTAACAGATTGATTTATTTAGCCCCTTAAAGTGGAGCTTCAAGATTATATCTTGTCGAGTGCCTGCTTGATGTCGTCGAGGATATCCTCGACATCCTCGATGCCTACGGAGAGGCGGATGAGGTCGGGGGCAACTCCGGCTTCTTTCAACTGCTCGTCAGATAGCTGGCGATGGGTATGGCTGGCAGGATGAAGCACACAGGTGCGGGCATCTGCCACATGGGTCACGATATTGATCATGTCGAGTGAGTCCATGAACTTGATGGCCGTCTCGCGGTCGCCCTTCAAGCCAAAGGCGATTACACCACAAGTGCCGTTGGGAAGATATTTTTGCGCCAGTTCGTGGTAGGCGTCATCCTTCAAGCCGCTGTAGTGAACCCAAGCCACACGCGAGTCATTGTGCAGAAACTCTGCCACCTTTTGCGCATTCTCGCAGTGCTGGCGCATACGTAGATGAAGAGTCTGAAGTCCCAGGTTGAGGATGAAAGAGTTCATTGGGGCAGGTATGCTTCCAAGGTCGCGCATCAACTGGGCTACGAGTTTGGTGGTATAGCCCATCTTGCCGAAGGCCTTTACGTAGGTCAGACCATGATAGCTGTCATCGGGGGTACAGAGACCAGGGAACTTTTCGGCGTGAGCCATCCAGTCGAAGTTGCCACTGTCAACTACTACACCGCCTACTTGTGATGCTGTTCCGTCCATGTATTTAGTAGTGGAGTGGGTAACGATGTCGGCTCCCCATTCGAAAGGACGACAGTTGATTGGTGTGGCGAAGGTGTTGTCCACAATCAGAGGAACCCCGTTCTTATGAGCTATACGTGCACATTTCTCTATGTCGAGAACGGCACATCCTGGGTTGCTGATGGTCTCGCCAAAGAACAACTTGGTGTTGGGGCGGAATGCCTTCTGTATTTCTTCCTCGCTGTCGTTGGGATTGACGAAGGTGCATTCTATGCCGAGTTTCTTGAGTGTCACACCAAAGAGGTTGAAGGTTCCACCATAAATCTCGTTGGAGGTAACGATATGGTCGCCTGCCTCGCAGATGTTGAATACAGCATAGAAGTTAGCAGCCTGACCGCTACTTGTCAATACAGCTCCCACACCGCCTTCGAGCTGTGCTATTTTCTTGGCTACAGCATCGTTGGTGGGATTTTGGAGTCGGGTATAGAAATATCCTTCTTTCTTCAGGTCGAAGAGCATGGCCATCTCTTCAGAATTGTCGTACTTGAATGTGGTACTCTGAATGATGGGCACTTCGATAGGCTCTCCATTCTTTGGCTCATAGCCTCCCTGTACACAGATGGAAGCTGCACGTAATTTCTTTTCCATTGTCGGTTGTATTTTTATATTTAAGTTTTCTTTGAGTGAAATTGAGTTTCGCTCATATCTCTTGATTTGGCAGAAATGGCACTCTCCCTATATTGTTGTACTTGTGGTGCTGAGGCTTCCTGTCGTTTTTTTCCTTTATTGTGTGCAAAGGTACTTATTTTTTTTGATATTCAGATACTTTTTTGTACTTTTGCATCCGAATTCAAAACTAACAGCAATTAGTTATATCAAATAGAACGATGAAGATAGGTTTCGATAACGAGAAGTATCTGAAAATTCAATCAGAGCACATTAAAGAGAGAATCTCACAGTTTGACGGAAAACTTTACCTCGAATTGGGTGGTAAACTTTTCGACGATCACCACGCCAGCCGCGTTTTGCCAGGCTTTCAGCCAGACAGCAAGTTGCGTATGTTTCAGAAAATCAGCGACAGCATAGAGATAGTGATAGTTATCAGTGCTGCCGACATTGAGAAGAACAAGAAACGTGCCGACTTGGGTATTACCTATGATGAAGATGTACTTCGTCTGCGTGGCGAGTTCCAGCATCGAGGTTTCATGGTAGGTTCAGTAGTCATCACTCATTACAATGGTCAGCCTGCAGCCATCGCTTTCAAGCAGCGCTTAGAGCGTGAGGGCATCAAGACTTATTGTCATTACCTGATAGAAGGTTATCCACATAATGTGAAGTTGATAGCCTCGGATGAGGGATTCGGACAGAACGACTATGTGGAGACAGAGCGACCATTGGTTATTGTGACTGCTCCAGGTCCTGGCAGTGGCAAGATGGCAGTCTGCCTCAGCCAGTTGTATAATGAGAACAAGCGTGGCGTGCGTGCCGGTTATGCCAAGTTTGAGACTTTCCCAGTATGGAATCTGCCATTGAAACATCCTGTCAACATCGCTTATGAGGCTGCAACTGCCGACCTCAATGACGTGAACATGATAGACCCCTTCCATTTAGAGGCCTACAACAAGATAGCCATCAACTATAACCGCGATGTGGAGATTTATCCTGTGCTCAATGCACTCTTCGAAGGTATCTATGGCAGCAATCCATATAAGTCGCCCACAGATATGGGTGTCAATATGGTGGGCTTCTGCATCTCTGATGATGAGGTTTGCTGTGAGGCATCCAAGGATGAGATAGTACGTAGATATTATGCAGCCACCAACAAGATGGCGGCTGGAGCCTGCAATGACGCGGAAATCAGCAAGATACAGATGCTCTTCAACCAGGCTAAGATTACTACCGATTATCGTAAGGTGACTGTGGCTGCCAAGAATCACAAGCAGGAAACTGGACATACATCGGCTGCTATAGAACTGGAAGACGGTACCATCATCTGTGGTCACAGCAGCGAACTGCTTGGCTGTAGTGCTGCCTTGCTGCTGAATGTCACCAAGCATTTGGGGGATATCGATCATAACCTAAAACTCATTCCTCAGTCGATGATAGAACCTATACAGTATACCAAGGTAAATTATCTCGGTGGCCATAATCCACGACTTCATACCGACGAGGTACTTGTGGCACTCTCTGTTCTTTCCGAGAACGATGAGAACTGTCGTGTGGCTTTACAGCAGTTGCCTAAGTTGCGTGGCTGTCAGGCTCACTGCACTGTGATGTTGAGTGATGTAGACCAGCGTATCTTTAAGAAACTCGGTGTCAATATCACTTGCGAGCCCGTACTGAAGAAATAGCACTTGACAAAGTAAAGATAAAAAAGCCTGAGAAATATGCTTGCATGATGCTTGACATTTTCTCAGGCTTTTTCGTTATAGAATAGTAGGCGCCTATTGAAGTCTTTGTGGAATTTAATAGAAGTAGTTATCTCACATTATATAACGTGTTAATTCCATTTTTTGAGGAAACTTATTCCTTAGTTGTAGGCATTCCTAACTTTTTCCAGTTGAGGATTCCTCCTTCCATGTCAAATACTTTTAAGCCCTGCTTCTTCATTTTGATACAGGCGTTGTGGCTACGCTTGCCGCTTCGGCAGTATACATAATAGGTGTGCGACTTGTCGAGCAATTTGATACCAGCATCGAAGGCCTCGCTATTGAGAAAGTCGAGCTGCCGGGCTCCAGCCAAATGCTCTTCTTTATATTCGCCAGGTGTGCGTACATCGAGAATAATGGCTGTTGTATCGGCTTTAGCCTGTTTGATAAAGGCTTGTGGAGCCAATGTGTCAATACTGTCCGATTGTGCGGAGCAGCCTGTAGTTCCAAAACTGATGGCTGTCAATAATGATAATAATATTTTCTTCATTTCTTATTCTGTTTTATTTATATTCTGTTTTTGATGTATGTGGTCTGTGAGTGCAGTAGCATACCTTTTCGGGAGTAAACTATGAAATATTATTGCTTTTTGGGAATTCCATAAGAACAAGTAACATGAAGATATAATTTGAAATCAATCTCTATTCATGCTCGATTTCCTTCTATTCCTCTGGCTCTTGATGTTTCATCAGCGTTCCTAATTCTCTGACTTTTTTCTCAAACTCATTTCTGTCATTGATTGCGCCATTGCGTAGTTTTGCCCTATAATTATATATGGTGTTGACTGCATAGTGTAGGAATTCTGCAATCTTTGTACTATCGTCGATGCCCAGACGAATGAGTGCAAATACTCTTACTATGGCTGAGAGTTTGTTAGGGGAGGATAGATGAATTTGGTATTCTTCCTTCAGCAGTCCATTCAAATCCTCCACGAAGTTGGGGAAGAGGTTTAGGAATACCTTGTCGAAATTGGCGTATAGTTCTTCAAGTTCTTGCTCCTTGACCTCTGAACTCTTAGTCATAGAGTAGAGTTCGTTGTACTGTTTGTTTTTTACCATCTTATTGACATTGAGGCGCATTTTGTCCAGTTTATCGATGTAGTGTGAACAAGCCCCCAGGAACTGACCTATATATTCTTCCTTAACCCCATTCGACTCTTTGAGTTTGTCGTTGGATGCTTTTAGCATACCATTGGTGGAAGATAGTTTGTTGTTGAGTTCTTCTAATTGAGTATTGGTTTTCTTCAGTTCGTTTCTTGCTTTCGACAGATACGATTTCTGCTTGTTGACATAGAATGTCAATAAAGCCAATGCGATGACCAAAAGACTCACACATATAAAGGCAAAGATGAGACGATGGTTGGCCTTTTTGAGCTCTGCCTGATAGTTGTGGTCTATGGTGCCAAGCACTGGAGATATCTGCCAACTGCGTATGCGAGTACAGAATCTCTTGTTGGCGTTCCACGAAAAGTTGATGTATTTGTATGAGCGTTCCACATCTTTTTCCTTGCTGAGTATCTCTGCAAGAATCCAGAGTGAAGCTTGGTCGTTGATGGCACATTTTACATCACATATAGCAGATTGTAGTAGCCAGTATTTTACCATGTCCTCGTCTTTCAGCGAGCGGTATATTAAGTAGCGATAGTAGGCCACAATTCCATATTCGTGACTTCCTTTCTTGCACTTGCTTAATCGGATGTCGTTAATTTTAAGAGCTTCTTTCAACTTATTCTGGCTGGTTAGCAAGACCTCCTTTCTCATGAGGTAATCCTCGCTGTTAGGGGATAATATTGAAAATAATGTATCACGACAACAGTTTTGTTTGTTGTAGAATTCTTGACTTAGGTCAGTGTCAATGTTTATATTTGAAAAGCCCAGTTCGCCATAGACGTGATAAAAGGCTATGTAATAGTCTTTCTTGTTAGAGTTATTCAAAGTTTTTTTATCGATACTTTGTAGAACATGAAGTGCCTCCGTGAAAGCTCCTGATGTTGAATATTGTAAAGCAAGTAAGCTTCTCAACTTGGTAATGTCGTTCTTCATGTTGTTCCTTTTGGTCAAGTCGATGGCTTTGTGAATATAATAAATAGAAGAGTCGCTTTGGTATGCTTTGTATTCCTCGTATAGTTTGTAATAAGAGTTTAGGAGTTGTTGGGATGTATGTCCTTGTTTGCTCTGTGTCTTAATTTTAGCGATGCGACTTTCTTTTAAGTTGATATAGTGTTGTGATTGTTTGATAGCAAAATCAAGTTGCTCGTACAAGTTTTCCAGGTTTTTATTCTGAGCAAAGCATGAAGTTAGTGCAGAGAAGCACAATATATAAAACAAAGATAGTATTTTTTTCATCATGTGTTGTTTGTTGTTAGTTAAAAAATAGATTTGAATTAAGCCTGTTTTGCTGAGTAGGCGAACATTCCAAAGGCAAAGGTAAGTTTTTTAGCGGATAATCCCAAATTTTTAATATGTTTTTTCTTTTTTTTATCTTTGCGAATAGGTTTCAGGTATATGTTTTAGCTTTGTAAATGGATTCTGTGCGAGAAATGTATTACGAAAAAGGCTGTCCCAATCACTTGGAACAGCCTTCAAACAAACCTAAATACCTATATTATTCAGTTCTAAACCTAAATCTACTTTTAATTTCTTTTAGATGGGTTTACAAGTCACGTTTTTTTATTTCTTTTCTACTTTGAGAACTGCCTTGTCTACACCGGCAGTCAAGTCAACTGTAAAAACGTATGTCTCGCCATCCTTCAGTTCTACTCCATCTTTCAGATAAACATTGCCG
>OQVN01000916.1_pt1 | contig 10655 bp, 8 predicted proteins | sample 1691621 | NCBI WGS metagenome assembly OQVN01 (sample SAMN03418278, study PRJEB22391) | human gut metagenome | biome: human-gut; feature: organic feature; material: feces | host: Homo sapiens | place: Tanzania | collected 2013-01 | reverse complement strand
GAGCTGGAACTCCGGAGACATGACCGTGGTGTTGATAGAGTGTGAACATCAACGCGCTGATTGGCTGGGGGGATCCGAGAAGCGGCAGATACGGTTTTCTTAACTAAATTATAGACAGAGCATTATGAGAAATCTAAAATACTGCGTACTCTCGCTTGCCATCCTGCTCTTCGTGCTTCCGTCATGCTGGAAGATCGATGAGGGAGGCTCGTTGGAGTTGGAACCGATCGAAGTCGTTGCGGCTTCGGACACGATCAACGCCAATCTTGGAGTCGAGCTGAAATACGAAGGCCTCACTGTGAAAAGCGGCCTTGATGTGAAATTCGAGTGGACCTATGGACAGCCGGCCGACGGAAAGACGATAGCCGACCACCTCTTCAAGCCGGGAACGGTCGAGAAGTTCTCCACTTCGCCGACCATCGACTACACCTTCTCCAAGATCGGTACTTTCCTGTTGCGCCTGCGTCTTGACAACGGGGAGAGTGTGTCTTACAAGTACTTCACGCTGAATGTCAATTCCGGCTATGACGAGGGTGTCGCCATCCTGAGCAACGACAAGGCCGGCAACGGCAGCCTGACCTTCGTCAAGACCCTGACATCGGAGGAGAGCGCCGCCGGGGAGCGCGAGGTGTTCCCGGACGTGTTCTCTTCCATCAATCCCGGGCAGACGCTCAAGAACGGCGTGGCCCTGTTCATGTCCAACGCGACTGTCAAGAAGGTTGACTATTCAGGCATCCTCATCGCGACGAACGATGAGCGAAGCACCATGTGGCACATGGAGGCAAAGACATTCCAGCTTTTCCAGAAAGCCGGAATGGCCGGAGCGGGGTCTTCGTTCAAGGCCTTCGGCGGCGAGATCGCCAACACATCCGGCTTCGCGGCCTTCCTTTTGGGCAACAACTCCCACATCTACCGCTACGACATGCTTCTTGGAAACTACACCGACATGACCGACATCAAGCCGATGACCAGGGTCTTCGGAGGACTGTCCAGAACTATGCCGACAACCGAATCCGTCCGCACCACGATCTACTACACGGACGACACCCTGTGCATCAGGAGAAGCGCCTCCGCGGGCGTGTTCTACTACTCGCAGAAGGGCTATTCTGTCGTGAATATGGCCACGATGAGGACTTCCAAGAAAAACGGACTCTACATCCTTTTCAGAAACAACGCCAATCCGGAGAACTATATGATTCGCTGCACGGACGGAGTCGGTGGAACGGCGACATTCAAGAAATGGGGGGCGTCGGTGGATTTCACCACGTCGGACCTCAAGATGGACGAGAACAGCAAGTTCGTGAACACCAAGCACTCGGCTGATGTTTACTACACCTTCGGGAACGCCATCTACAGATGGTCCCTGATCAGCGCACCGGCCACCAAGCCGACGATCACGCTTCCTGCCGGAGAGCAGATCCGTGACATAGCCACCAATTTCAAGGGACGTGGCAAGGGAGATGATGGAGAGGATCTTCTTTATGTCGTGACCTACAATCCATCAAGAGCCGGTGACAAGAAAGGAAGTCTCTATGTTTACTCGTTCTCTGATGACTCGCTTGTCCGTTCCTATGAGGGAATCTGCGATGATCCGGTCTCCGTGCTTTACAAGTACAGAGTGAATTGATAATAAATCATAACTAAAAAAAATACTATGACAAAAAGGAGTATTATCCTGACTTTGATCGCCGCCGCGCTGTTGGTCCCATCCACAGACGTGGCTGCGTCCGTGTTTAAGAAAAAGAAGAAAAAGGCTCAGACGGAGGCAACAGCGGCTCAGAAACCGGCTCCGAAGAAGAAGCAGACCCCTTACGAGAAGCTGATGAAGGAGGTTGCCGATTCGGCCTGCGGAAAGACGTTCAATCTTTACCGCACGTCCAAGGACAAGATCTATATGGGCTTTCCAAGGAATATGATGGGACGTAGGATGCTTGTGGGCAGCACGATCACCGCCACAAGCAATCCGGCCTATCTGAATGTCGGGTATAAGTACGTGAAGCCGACATATTTCCAGATTGACCTCAAGGACAGCCTTGTGGTGCTGACTGTTCCGGGCACGAACGCCACGAGTTCCGATCCCGGGATGCAGGCCGCCATCGAGCGCAGCTATATTCCTAAGGTCTTGAGAAGGATCGCCGTGCAGGCGACGAGCAAGGACAGTTCGGAGGTGATTTTCGAGGTGACTCCGCTCATCAATTCGGTCGCTCCGAAGGGAAAGAATTTCTCCCTCACGAAGGCGGCTGACGAGAAATCCACCTGGTTCAGCGATCTCAAGGCATTCAGTGACAACGCTTCCGTGAAAGTGCATTCCAATGTGGACTTCACGAAGACCTTCCTGATGCTGAAAGGCAAGGTTGGTTCCGGCTCGATGGCCTACACGGTTTCGTTTATGCTGCTTCCGGAGAACCCGATGCCGGCCCGTGTGCAGGATTCGAGGATCGGAGTGTTCCCGGTCGGCCCGGGAGAGGGCAGTGTGAAGTACAATCTCACATCCGCCGAGGATGGGTTCAAAGGCTATGTGCTGGCCTCCCGCTGGAGACTTGAGCTCTCAGACACTACCGCTTGGCAGAAAGGTCAGAAGGTCACGGTCAAGAATCCGATTGTCTGGTACGTGGACAATTCGTTCCCTGAGGCTTGGAAGGCTCCGATCAAGGAGGGTGTCCTGGCTTGGAACAAAGCTTTCGAGGCCATCGGACTGAAGGACGTGATGCAGGTGCGTGACTTCCCTACAGCCGATGAGGATCCTCAGTTCGATCCGGACAACCTTAAATATTCCTGCATCAGGTATGTACCTGACGCCACGATGAACGCTATGGGCCCGTCTTGGGTTGATCCGGTGACGGGAGAGATCCTGAACGCGTCTGTGCTTGTCTATAACGATGTCATCAAGCTGATCAATAACTGGCGCTTCGTGCAGACGGCGCAGGTGGACGAGAAGGTCCGTGCCGTGAAGATGCCGCAGGACATCATCGATGAGTCACTTGTCTATGTGATCTCTCACGAAATAGGTCACACTCTGGGACTTATGCACAATATGGGAGCCTCTTCGGCCTATCCTACCGATTCTTTGAGGAACGCCGCTTTCACCGCGAAGTATGGCACGACCCCGTCGATTATGGACTATGCCCGCTTCAACTATGTGGCGCAGCCTGGGGACAAAGGCGTCAAGCTTGTGCCGCCGTCTCTGGGAGTTTATGATGAATATGCCATCAAGTGGCTGTACACTCCTGTGATCGGAGCCAAGGACATCTGGGAGGAGGCTGAGATCGCCGGTAAGATCATCGAGGCCAAGGCCGGTGATCCGCTTTACCGCTACGGAGCGCAGCAGATGGCCACCTCCGCGGCTTACGGATCCTATGATCCAAGCGCCAGGACGGAGGACTTGGGCGATGATCCGATCAAGTCTAGTGACTACGGCATCAGGAACCTGAAGTACATCCTTCCGAGGATGAACGAGTGGATAGGCGCTGATGACGAGGACTTTACCCACCGAGGCGATCTTTACACCCAGCTGACGAACCAGTACTACCGCTACATCGGCAATGTGATGGCCCAGGTCGGAGGAATATACCTGAACAACGTCAAGGAGGGTTCATCGGTAAAACCTTCCACCCCTGTCTCCAAAAATGTTCAGAAGGCTTCCTTGAAATGGGGGGTCGGCCAGCTCCGCGCGTCCTCGTGGATCAACGACGCTGACGTTACCTCAAACCTGCCGTTGTCGGCTCCGCAGTCCAACAAGATCTGCGCTCAGGTGGCGAAGGCGTTGGCCTCGACTGTTCCGGCGAATGTTATGTTGGCCTCGGTGGTCCCCGGCGCCGGCAAGCCTTACACCGTCAAGGAATATTACGATGACCTTTACAATGAGTTGTTCGTTTCCTCAATCGCCGGACGCAGGCTGACATCTGAGGAAAAGACTCTCCAGAGGGAGGTTCTGACCGCTTCGGCGAAGGATGTCAAGTCTATGCTTGCCAAGTCGTTTGCTGAGGATCCCGATATTGATGAATATGCCGCCGAGCCGATGTGGTGCGGATGCGATGACATCAACCTTGGCGAGGGCAAAGGCCCTTACCAGAAAAGCGTAAGCGTCCTTACGATCGACGAGAGTGACGGTTGCAGGATCGTGTTCCTGAACAAGGTCAAGGCATTGGCCTCTTCCCGCCGGTCTTCCGCTCCGTCCGAGGACAAGGCTCACTATGAGTACCTTCTCGCCCGTGTCAATGCGGCGCTTCAGAACCAGAAGTAACCTCTCCGGTCGCTGAGCCTGTCGAAGCGAAGGACAGAGACATTCATTGTTTAGGAAAGCTCGGTGGGCATGGTTCGACAGGCTCACCAACCGACGGGCTCAATGACCGGAAAGCACAAACATATTCATTAGATGAAGATAAAACAATTCATTGCGGCCGCGGCCGCGTTGATCCTCTCGGCCTGCTCCACCCTGAAGGATGGAGAGTACAATCTGTCGGTTGTCGCCACTGGTGACGGCCACGGCTACTGGTTTGCCAAACCGATAGAAGACGGAGGGCGGGCCAGAGGCTCCCTGATGGCCCAAAGTGCCTTTGTGAACGGGAGAAGCGGGATGCCTTCCTTCTTCATCTCCTTGGCGACACGGTCATAGACACGATGTCCGGACTCGAAATCGGAATGGCCGGCGACAACGGCGTCGTATTTCATATAGGAAGCCAGTCTCGGATAGACGCTTCGCTGATGGACGGAAGCTGCGTCTCCGGCCTCCGTTTCGAGTCGCTTCTGCCTCTGGTTCAGGAGGATGTGGATAAGGTGCGCTACAAGGAAAAGCCGCATATCGTGATAGTCGTGGCTCACACCGCGATGGGAAAGGGCGACGGCCTGAACCTTGAGAAACAGGGACTTGACCTGTTCAAGAGCCTTAGAGGTGTAGATGTTGTCGTCACCGGTCACGACCACGCCAACAAGGTGATGAGCGCCGACAGCATCGTGGTCTTGGATTGCGGCAGGACCGGCCAGAACGCTGGTGTCACTGACATCAAGCTCGTAGTGAAAGGAGGAAAGGTCGTCAGCCGCACCTTGGATGCCAGAATGACCTCCATCAAGAGCGAGGAATATGACACCGCTATGGAAGAGGCCTTTGAGGCTGATTACGATAAGGTTCGTAGTTTCATTACGGGCACCGTCGGCGAGATCAAGAAGGGCTTGGTTTCCAGAGAGTTCTACTACAAACAGTGCGACTATATGAACTTCCTGCACGCCCTCGCTATGAGCGCCTACCCGGTTGACATTTCCCTTTCGGCGACCCTTCTGATTGACGGGAAAGTCCCTGCAGGAGAGGTCCGTTATCAGGACATCCGCAAGGTCTATCCTTACGAGAACAAACTGGTCGTCCTGCGCCTGACCGGCGCCGAGATCCTGCGGTACCTTGAGGCGAGCTATGATGCCTGGATCAGCACGGTGCCAGGACCGGCGGAAGGCTCCCATGTGCTCAGGATCACCCAGACAAAGGACTATGCCACCGGCGGCATGAAGTGGAAGCTTGCCAAGAGTCCGGCGAACTTCGATTCCGCCGCGGGAATCCGCTACACCGTCGACGTGACCAAGCCATACGGCTCGCGTGTGACGGTCTCCGGAATGGCCGACGGTAGCCCTTTCGAGATGGACAAGGACTATTCCGTCGCCATAACATCCTATCGTTCAACTGGCTCCGGTGGCCTTATGAAGGCTGCCGGCCTTATGGACGCGCAGTCGGTCAAGGATAGGATCATCTACCGCGGACCCGAGTTCAGGACAATCCTGTACCATTATCTCAAGAAGCACGGCTCCATCGATCCGGCTGTGGTGGGCGATCCGAATGCCGTAGGGTCCTGGATGTTTGTTCCTGATTTTGCGCCGGAAGCCATCAAGGCAGACGTGGAATTGATCTACGGTAAATAATGAATATCCTTGCGTCGATGAAAAAGATAATCCTGAAAGACATTGTCCTTGCGGTGGCCGCGCTGCTTGCCGCAGGGACATATTCATTTGCCCAGACCCCGGCTACTCCGGAGCAAAGGGCTGCCGCAGAGGCTGAGTACAGAGTAAAGAACGTAGTGCGCAAGTATGACACCCATGCCGAGATGATGGCAGATCTGAACAGGACGGGAGGGGAATATTTCATGTACAGCTTTGACGACGTGAGGTTGACTCCGGCACCGAAAGGGTACAAACCTGTCTATATCAGCCATATCGGCCGCCATGGCGCAAGGTATGCTATCAGCGATCCGATTTATGAGAATCTTCATAAGGTTTTCTCGAATGCTCATTCGGCCGGTAAACTTACCGAGGCGGGGGAGAGCCTTATGGCTCGTTATGAGGCTTTCTATCCGTCAGTGGCCCATCGCGGCGGAGAACTGACACATAAGGGTCAGGAGCAGCTTCGTGGCATCGCCGATGTGATGTACAAGTCTTTTCCGGAGGTGTTCAAGGGCAAGACCAACGCCGAGGTTCTGTGTACGGTCACCCCGCGCGTGATTGTCAGCATGACTTCGTTCATGGACGAGCTCAAAGGATTGGACAAAGACCTGACTTTCACACTTGAGTGCAGCAAGTCGATCATGCCTCGGATCCACCCGACCGGTTCGATGAATCCGTACAGGGTCAGGACAAAGGTTCCTGCCGCGGCCAGAGCGCAGGCTGACAGTCTCCGTGCCGCAAGGGTCGATGTCAAGGGTTTCTGTTCCAAGTATTTCAACGACACTGACTATCTTGAGGAAGAATATGGCCTTTGGAAATTCGAGTTGGATCTGAGGAGTGTCATTCTGGATTTCCAGTGTCTTGACGAAGTCCCTGCCGATAGGTTTGAGGACGTGTTCACTCCAGAGGAACTCTTCGCGATCTGGGAGGTATGGAATTTCAACGGCTATCTGAGCATGGGACGCTCTCCGATGACAGACAACAAAGGATGCCTCAGCACCGCCGCCATACTCCGTGACATGATCGAGTGCGCGGACCGTGACCTCGCTTCCGGTGACATCAACTTGAGTCTCAGGTTTTCGCACGACATAGCCATTCTTCCGATGCTCTCGTACATGAAACTGGATAATTTCGGAGCCGTGCTGACCAATCCATCCGATGTGAAGAACTGGTGGAGGAGCGATTTCATTCCGATGGCCGCCAACCTCCAAATTATCTTCTACCGCAGCAAGCGCAATCCGGAGATCCTCGTCAAAGTCCTCTACAACGGCCACGAAGCCTCCCTCCCGATCCCGCAAGTGGCCCCTTCCTTCTATTCCTGGACCGCATTCAAGGACTATTACAGGAATCAAAACAACTTCTAAGAAGTTTTCGTATATTTCCTCTAAAAAACTGTTTCTTTCTTATGTGACAGGCGTAAAAATCGCAGATTTTTATGTAAGTTTGCAAATATGGATTCTGCCATTAACGGCATGTCCATTTAGCATGAAGGCTTATAATTTGGGATTCATTTCCGATGAGGACATCTACGGACACGTGCAGGACACCGTCCGTCTTTATCGGCGTAGCATAAACCTGAGTGAGTTCAACGAGAACATAGCCGATCCTATCAAATTGACTTTTGATGCCAAGGTCTACCGAAAGTCAATGGAGCAGGTCATATCGGAAGAATGCTTCCGTCAGATAGACAAGTCCAACACAAACCGTATAGGCTATTTCCATCAGCAGCTTTTCAACTATGCCGGGAATGGCTGGATTGTTCCAAAGGCTGGCTTCGATGTGGAAAACCATGCGAGGCATATCTTCGTGGAGATGAAGAACAAACACAACACCATGAATTCCGCCTCTTCCCAAAAGACCTACATGAAGATGCAGAATAAATTGCTGGAGGATGATCGGGCGGTTTGCTATCTTGTTGAGGTCATTTCCATGAAATCAAAGGATGAGCCGTGGAAGGTGTCCATTGACGGTCGCCCGTTTCTTCATAATAGGATCCGCAGGATGTCGATGGATAAATTCTACGAATTGGTCTTCGATGACAGGACAGCATTCTTCAGGCTTTGTAATGCGCTGCCAGACATCATCGGGGATGTCGTTGCCGACAATAGTGAACTGGCTTTGCGGAACACGGTCTATGAGGAACTGATGAGTTTCAATCCGGACGTGTTGAAGAGTCTTTATCTGCTTGCGTTCTCTACTTACGAGGGTTTCGATTCACTCTGCCAATATCCGGGATAGACATGAATTATTCAGACGCAAGAATATCCCCGAATAATTTCGCCGACGTTATGGGAGTGTCCCGCTCGACAGTACGTTCCTGGGTGGATTCCGGGAAGTATGTCCTGGAGGATGGCGGTGATGGTAGGGATCCGTTTTTCCGGATGGATGATCTGAGAGGCGTTCCGGAAATATCCCAGATGCTGTCCGGAAAATGGGAGGAGGAGTTGCAGACCAAGCCATCAAGGCCATACACTTCCGTTGAGCTTTTCGCTGGGGCTGGAGGCTTGGCCTTGGGTATGGAGATGGCTGGTTTTCAACATGTACTTCTGAATGAGTTTGACCATGAAGCCTGTGAGACTCTAAGAGTCAACAGACCCGGCTGGAATGTGGTGGAAGAGGACATCCATACTGTGGATTTCACCGGCCTGAAAGGCAAGGTGGATTTTTTGTCAGGCGGATTCCCTTGCCAGGCGTTCTCGTATGCCGGGAAACGCCGTGGCTTTGAGGAAACGCGAGGCACCCTTTTCTTCGAACTTGCGAGGGCCGTAAAGGAGATTCAGCCCAAAGTGTTTCTGTGTGAGAATGTCAAAGGACTGAGGGAGCATGACAATGGCCGCACATTGGAGACGATAACCAACGTCATAGAGGAGTTAGGATATTCATTAATCCCGCCTCGTGTCCTGAAAGCGGTGATGTTCAAGGTGCCGCAGAAGAGGGAAAGGCTGTTTCTTGTCGCCGTGAGGAATGATTTTGCAGACAAGGTGTCATTTGATTGGCCGGCTCCTTATCGCCGCGTCATGACTTTGCGTGATGCTTTCTTCGCGGGAGATCTTTATCCGGTGGATGTTCCTGAAAGTGAGGGACAGCAGTATCCGGAGAAGAAGAAGAATGTTATGGACTTGGTACCGATGGGCGGAGATTGGCGCGACTTGCCGGAGGAAGTGGCCAAGGAATATATGAAAGGCAGCTATAATCTCGGAGGTGGCAAGACAGGAATGGCCAGAAGGCTGTCACTGGACGAGCCAAGTCTCACGCTCACATGCGCGCCCGCGCAGAAGCAGACGGAACGTTGCCATCCCACTCAGACCCGTCCTTTGACTGTCCGTGAATATGCCAGAATCCAGACTTTTCCTGATGACTGGAATTTTTCCGGGAAGATGTCATCTAAGTACAAGCAGATAGGGAACGCCGTTCCTGTGAACCTCGCCTATGCCATGGGACGAGCCGTCATCCGTCTTATGAACCAGATAGAAAATCTTTAAATTCCTGTCAGCAACAGGAATCATGGACTGGGGTGCAATGGAAAGCGCGCGCAGCGCGAAGCGACGCAAGAAGGTTCAAAAGGCTGACTTGCTCAGCCTTTTGAGCTCGTAGTCGGCTTTGATTTTGTCGATTATGGCACAGACCACCTTGTAGGTCTTGCTGTCCTTGGTGTAGTTTGCGGGGACGGTGAAGTTGACGCGGCCTTGGTGCTGGAGGGTCTTGGCGAAGGCTTTCTTCTTCGGACTGCTCTCGTCGTAGACGGCGATGGCGTGCCCTCCGAACATCTTGACGATCTTCATGCACGGGATGTCGGTCTCACCGTCACCGAAGTAGATCATCTGGGGGTAGGGGATTCTCTTCTTGTCCTCGGCGACACTCTCGTTGACCATCTTGTTGTCGTGGGCGCTGAATATTCCCTTGTTGATCTTGAATATGTACTGGGTCTTCGCCGTGTAGTCGACGGCGATTCCCGGCCACTCGGCCTCGCCGTCCTTGTTGTACATGTAGGAGCAGGCGAAGATGTGCTTGAACTCCTTGGCGATCGGGCTGCCCTCGATGATCTCCTTGAGGCCGGAGGAGTTGATGTAATGCTCGATCTGCACGCCGCGTGACTCGCCATATTCATTGATCATACCGAACCATTCCCTCACGCCATCGAAGAGTTGAATGTGGCGGCCGAACTTCCGGAAGTCGCTCCGCCGGAGCTTGATGCCGTTCTTCTTCGCCTCGTCGAACATCATCTTCATATACGAGAGGACGTTGCTCGCGTCCTGGCCGACAGCGAGGCCGTCGCTCATCCTCCAGAACTCCTCCGGGGTCTTCCCGATGGCCTGGATGAATCCGAATTCCTGCATATTCCCGGGAGACAGGGTTCCGTCGAAGTCGTAAATCAGCGCTACGATTGGTCTTTTCTTCATAATTTCGCCACAAATAACCGATTTCTGCAAATATACTATTTATTCTTTGTGAAGAATCCGTTGGATTCAGTTAATTTTGTAATATAATTTGAGAAATATGGATCACTATCTGACCCGGTTGCAGAACGCGACCAGAAAATATTGGAACAAGTCCGCGCTTAACACCCTTGGCGGCGAATCCTTCACATATTCACAGATGGCCACTTTGATCGAGAAGTTCCACATCTTCTTCGACAAGGCCGGTCTTCAGAAGGGGCAGCACATCGCCCTCTGGGCCCGCAACAGCGCCCGCTGGGGCATGTCCGATCTGGCCGTGAACTCCTACGATGCCGT
>OQVN01000915.1_pt1 | contig 10674 bp, 7 predicted proteins | sample 1691621 | NCBI WGS metagenome assembly OQVN01 (sample SAMN03418278, study PRJEB22391) | human gut metagenome | biome: human-gut; feature: organic feature; material: feces | host: Homo sapiens | place: Tanzania | collected 2013-01 | reverse complement strand
CGCGGATACGAGTGTCGTCTGTTACATTACCATTTTCATCCAATGGCACGTTGAAATCAACGCGTACGATTGCCTTGTGACCGGCAAAGTTAAAATCTTCGATTTTCATTTTACCTAACGTTTTTATTATTAGTTATTTAATTTCTCTCTATATTATGAATAGAATGTTCTTTGTTGTAATCTGTCTCGTTCGTTCTGTCTGTTTATTGTTCTCCATGACAATGATGAACAGGACTTGTGTTTTAGACTTTGTGCCAACTGTCGTGGGTGTTGCCTTTTAGGCGTTTTACTCATTTGCAGTCGGCTCTGCTGAAACTGTAGGCAAAGGTATGAAAAATAACTGAATGTTGCAAATTTTGGTGTTCTTTTAAGGATTTTTTTTATCAAAGAGGCTGGTAATGTAATATCGGCTTTGCAAAATGTAACCTTTTGATGTGAAAGTGTGGCGAATATTTGGCGAAAGTGAAAAAATAATGTACCTTTGTCCTTGATTTTAATACTCATCAGAATATGGCAAAAGACAAGATAGCTTATGTTTGCAGCAACTGTGGTCAGGAGTCGTCGAAATGGATAGGAAAGTGCCCGAGTTGTGGACAATGGAATACGTTCAAGGAGATTCGTATAGCCAATGATACGGGCTCCCAGGCTGCCCGCAACGCTGGCATGAGCATGCGGCATGGAGGTGCTGCCACGATGTTTGGCGGCAATCACAGCGATGGGGGAGCAAGGCCTGTACGTCTGCGCGATATTTCTGCTCATGATGAGCCGCGCATTGATATGCACGATGGTGAGCTGAACCGTGTGCTGGGTGGAGGACTGGTTCCTGGCAGTATCACGCTCCTGGGCGGTGAGCCGGGCATCGGAAAGAGTACACTCACACTTCAGACCATTCTTCATCTGCCCGACATGAAAGTGATGTATGTGAGCGGCGAGGAGAGTGCCCATCAGATTAAACTGCGTGCTGACCGACTGGCTTCTGCATCGGTGGGCGATGAGAGTGCTGATGGCAGGGCCTCGCTCGACAATGTGTCTATTCTTTGCGAGACATCGTTGGAGAAAATCTTCACGCATATACAGGAACAGGCTCCCGGACTGGTGGTAATAGACTCCATACAGACGATTGCCACCGACGAGGTGGAGAGCTCGCCAGGCAGTATCTCACAGGTGCGTGAGTGCGCAGCTGCCTTGTTGAGGTTTGCCAAGACCAGCGGCATTCCTGTCATCCTTATCGGACATATAAATAAGGAGGGAACCTTGGCCGGACCGAAGATACTGGAACATATTGTCGACACGGTGGTTCAGTTTGAGGGCGACCAGCATTATATGTATCGCATCCTGCGAAGTATCAAAAACCGATTCGGAAGTACCTCAGAGTTAGGTATCTACGAGATGCAGCAGGGTGGACTCCGACAGGTGAGCAATCCTTCGGAGCTCTTGCTTACCGACGATCATGACGGTTTGTCGGGAGTGGCAATCAGCAGTGCCATCGAGGGCGTCCGTCCTTTCCTGGTCGAGACACAGGCGCTTGTATCTACCGCAGCCTATGGCACACCACAGCGCTCGGCTACGGGCTTCGACCAGCGTCGGCTCAACATGCTCTTGGCTGTGCTCGAGAAGAGGGTAGGCTTCAAACTGATGCAGAAGGACGTGTTCCTGAACATAGCAGGCGGACTGCGTGTCACAGACCTGGCGATGGATCTCAGTGTGATAGCCGCCGTATTGAGCAGTAATGTTGACACGCCTATCGAGCAAGGCTGGTGTATGGCGGGCGAGGTAGGTCTGAGCGGTGAAGTCCGTCCGGTGAGCCGTATCGAGCAGCGTATTGCTGAGGCTGAGAAACTGGGATTCCAGCACATCATCATCCCGAAATACAACAATCATGGTTTCGACCATAAGAAATATAAGATAGAAATTCATCCCGTAAGAAAGGTGGAAGAAGCATTCCGCTGTCTGTTCGGGTGAAGTAAAAAGTAATCATACAGTTCAAAGTTCATAATTTAAAGTTCAAAATAAAATGAAGGATTCAGTAATCATTGTGAGCGGCGGCATGGATAGCATCACGCTGCTCTACGATAAGAAAGACGAGATTGCACTCGGCATTAGTTTTAACTATGGAAGTAATCATAACGAGCGTGAAATTCCCTTCGCCAAGATGCATTGTGAGCGTTTGGGAATCAAGCATATTACGATTGATTTGGGTTTCATGCATCAGTATTTCAAAAGTTCTCTTCTTGAAGGTGCCGATGCGATTCCTGATGGTCATTATGCTGCTGATAATATGAAGAGTACGGTGGTTCCTTTCCGTAATGGAATCATGCTGAGCATTGCCATCGGCATTGCAGAGAGTAATAAACTGAAGAAAGTTTTCATCGCGAACCATGGTGGCGATCATACGATTTATCCAGACTGCCGTCCGGAGTTTATCAAGGCGATAGATGAGGCTGCCGAAGCAGGAACATTCGTTGATGTACGTGTGGTGGCTCCATATACGAACATTACCAAGGGGCAGATTGCGGAGATTGGCAAGAAGTTGGGCATTGACTATGCTGAAACCTGGAGCTGCTATAAGGGCGGTGAGAAGCATTGTGGCAAATGCGGAACCTGCGTAGAGCGCAAGGAGGCTTTGGCCGAGGCGGGTATTGAGGATACTACCGAGTATGAAGAATAAGGATGACGACGAACCAGGCGTTCTTCGTTCCCTATATATAATAAGGTATAATCAGAATAAATATAATAAAAGAAAATGAAAACAACGATTTTATCTGCGGCGTTGATGCTTGCATCAACTGTTGCGATGGCTCAGAAGAGCAACTTTCAGTTGAAGGTGGATTTGAAGAATTTCAATTCCGATTCTGTACTTGTTTACAAGGGCAGAAATGTTAAGATGGATACGGTTTTGGTGAAGAATGGCAAGTTTACCTATTCTGCAAACCTTGATAAGGCAGCCGGATACGTTTTCCTCTCACCTGAAACTTATCGTGGCGCAGGTCAGTTTATGTTCAATCTGCCTTGTGTTCCTGGCGAGAAGGCTGTTCTGAATGGCGATGCAAAGACCCGCTTCGATATTACGGGTTCTAAGTTCTATCAGCAGTATCATGAAGTAGATGTCCTGCTGGAGACTGCAAATAAGGAGTTGAGAGATTATGAAGCTTCTCTGAACCAGAGAATCAAGAATGGTGAGACCCAGCAGACCATCATGGCAGAATATGAGCAGAAGGCTCCTGCCCTGCAAAAGGCAAAGGACGATAAGATTTTCGATTTCGTAAAACAGCATCCTGATTATGAGGCCTGTGCCACTATCTTCGAGCAGTTTGATGATGTTGCAAAGATGGAGAAACTGCTGGGCTTGCTCTCAGAGAATGTGAAGAACGGCAGAATGAAGGCTTTCTACCAGCCAATGATTGATATGGCTAAGAAGCGTGCTGAGGCTGAGGAGAAGGCTAAGAAGGTGCAGGCTGCCGGTGTTGAGGCTCCTGACTTTACGCTGAAGGATATTAAGGGAAATGATTTCAAGCTTTCCAGCCTTCGTGGTAAGATTGTAGTTCTCGATTTCTGGGGTTCATGGTGCGGATGGTGCATCAAGGGAATGCCTAAGATGAAGGAGTATTACGAGAAGTACAAGGGTAAGTTTGAAATTCTTGGTGTAGATTGTAATGATACAGAGGCTAAGTGGAAGGCTGCTGTTGAGAAGCATCAGTTGCCATGGATTCATGTTTACAATCCAAAGGACAGCAAGGTTCTCAGCGATTACGCTGTTCAGGGTTTCCCTACAAAGATTGTGATTGATGCTAACGGTAAGATAATCAAGACCATCGTTGGTGAGGATCCTGCTTTCTACACTTTGCTTGATGAAGTGTTGGGCAAGTAATGTTAATATAAAACAATGTCGCCCTGTAAGTGCAAAATTACATTTGCTCTTACAGGGCGATTTTTTGTTTGTTCAGTATTTTATTTCTTTTTCTTCTTCAATTCCAGTTTCGGAATCTTGATTTTCTGTCCGGCCTTTACGGTGCCTGTACCATTCAGGGCTTCAACGTAGCATTCCATGCCGGAACCTAAATAGCGGTTACTGATCTGTTCGAGGGTCTGACCGGCGCCAACAGTAACAGTCTGGGCAACTCCTACGATGCGGTAAGCTCCAGTGCGTACACGTACGTCCTTGTCGTAATGGGCTGAAGATTCTGTTTTAGAAGCAACCTTTTCTTCATCCTTTGCTGCTGCTTTTGCTTTAGCCTTTGCCTCATCCTGCTTTGCGTTTTCAGCCTTGTCGCTTGCTTCATCAGATTGTTCCGCCAGTTTGACAGCTTCTGCAGTTTTAGCCATACGTATGCTGTCTTCTATCGCTTTCTGGCGAAGCTTCTGCTCCTGAGAGAGTGGGGCGGCAACTGCGTTAGCTGGGGCTTTCTTGGCAGGAGTCTGATGATACTGGCTTAGCTGCATGGCTAGATGATCACGCTGGGCAGTCATCTGACCATAGTTGAAAGCAAACCATCCCATTCCGCCTATCAAAGCTACTACGATGAGACAGACTGCAACGACCAGATAGCGAGGAATAACAATATGATGAGAATTGGAAGATTCTTCATCCTCTTCTTCTGTTTCGTTTGTTGCAGGAACTGCAGGTTCAACAGTTGCTTTCAAGGCTTGCTGCTGTTTGGCTAACTCCAGTCTTTCCTGTTCCAGTTTTTCCTGTTCCAGTCTTTCTTGTTCAAGTTTTTCCTGTTCCAGCCTTTCCTGTTCGAGTTTCTCCTGTTTCAGTCTTTCCTGTTCGAGTTTCTCCTGTTCCAGCCTTTCCTGTTCCTGTCTTTCCTGCTCTTGCTTTTCTTTTTCAAGCTTTTCTTTCTGTATTCTTTCCTGCTCCAGTTTGGCTTGTTTTAATTTTTCCAGTTTAGCTTGTTCAAGAGCAATTTGCTTAGACAACTCGTCTTCGTCTTCCTTTTCCTCTTTCTTCTCCGATTCGATTACGACAACATCCGGGTTGGGTGTAGCAGTTTCTTCTTCGTCCAGGAAATCAATCACTTCTGAAGGAGCATCTTCTGCCTGTTCTTCTCCAAACTTCTCATCGATTTCATCGAAATCTACACCGTCATTTACCACCACCGTTTCAAATTGGGCGAATGGCTTGTTCACGATTTCTTTCAGAATATTGTCGGGCGTGAAGGTGAGTTTGTCTCTGCCTTCAATGGTGAAGCGCTCGCCCGTGTTTACATTGATGCTCTCACGGTCTTTCGTGGCCTGTACCTTAAAAGTGCCCAGCCATTTTATCTTCACCTGCTTGTCGGCTTCGAGTCCCTGGTTGCACACATCAAACATCTTCCGGATGAAGAGTTCTGCTTCCACCTGGCTCAAACCGCTCTTGTCGGCAAGCAGTTTTCCGAGTGTATTTAAACTGAATTTGCTCATTGCTCATCCCCTCCATTCTTTAGTTTTTCCTTGACCGAAGCAACCGGTCGGAAACCCAACACCAACTTAGGCGGCACCAGCTGGCGCTTCTTGGTAGTAGGATTAACCACCACTCGCTCCATGCGCTTCTTTACTTCGAAGGTGCCAAAATTGGGGATAGAGACAGCTTCTCCATCCTCAAACTCGGCAATCATAGCGTCTATCGCCTTGCGCACCAACTTTTGGGTGTCTTCCTGCGAATAGCCGGTTTGCTGAGCCAGTTCTGCGATGTATTCCTTGTTGTTCATATTTTATTTAATATGTAGTCAAAATTTCTAAAACTCCAGGCTATGGGGGAGAGAATGATTATTTCACCACCTTGCCATAGAGGTCAAACTCCTCGCTTGCAGTAATTTCTACCTGGTAGAAACAGCCCACACGCAGACGCTTCTCATCAGCACGTATCAGAACCTCAGGGTCTACTTCAGGAGAGCAGAATTCTGTTCGTCCGATGTAGTAATCGCCTTCCTTGCGGTCGATGATAACGGTCATGATTTTGCCCACTTTATCAGCTTCAATCTCAGAACTGATGTCTTGCTGCAGAATCATCAGTTCGTCCAGTCGGTGCTGCTTTACCTCGGCAGGCACGTTGTCTTCGTAGTGGGTGGCACTGTAGGTTCCTTCTTCCTCAGAGTAGGCGAAGGCTCCCATGCGCTCAAATCTCTGTTCGCGTACGAAGTCGAGGAGCTCGTGGAAATCCTCATCTGTCTCGCCTGGGAAACCGACCATCAGCGTAGTGCGGATGTGAATGCCTGGCACGCGTTCGCGGATAGCTTTCAGCAGATTGATGGTTTCCTGCTTCGTTACGTGGCGATGCATGCTGGTGAGCATGTGGTCGCTGATGTGCTGGAGGGCAATGTCGAGATATTTGCATACGTTTGGCTTCTCGCGCATCACGTCCAGAAGATCCATAGGGAACTGGTTCGGATAAGCGTAATGCAGGCGAATCCATTTTACGCCCGGAATATCAGCCATCTCGCTGATGAGTTCGGTAATATGATGTTTTCCGTCAATATCCACGCCGTAGTAGGTGAGTTCCTGAGCGATAATCTGAAACTCCTTCACGCCTTCAGCAACCAGTTCGCGCACCTCCTGCAGAATCTCTTCCTTCGGACGGGAAACGTGCTTGCCGGTGATGATAGGAATGGCGCAGTAGGCACAGTGGCGGTTGCAGCCCTCAGCTATCTTGATGTAGGCATAATGGCGCGGAGTGGTGAGATGACGCTGGCCGTTGCAGGATGAAACTTCCGCCTTGCCGAGTTCCTGCAGGAGCTGCTTGTAGTTGAATTTGCCGTAGAATTTATCCACTTCTGGCATTTCTTCTTCCAGTTCCTTCTGGTAGCGCTGCGAGAGGCAGCCCATTACGTAGAGCTTTCTTAGTCGGCCTTCTTCCTTAGCCTGGATAAACTCCAGGATGGTGTCGATGCTTTCCTGCTTGGCATCCTCGATGAAGCCGCATGTGTTGATGACGGCTATCTCGCCCTGAGGGCGCTTTGAATCGTGAACACAATGGTAGCCGTTTGCCTCAAACTGCTTCATCAGCAACTCGCTGTCTACGAGGTTCTTCGAGCAGCCCAGGGTTATAATATCTATCTGATTTTTCTTCATTTTCTAATTTTTAAAGAGCGAGTCTACGAATTCTGTCTTGTTGAAGAGCTGCAGATCTTCCATACCTTCGCCCAGTCCGATGTATTTTACAGGCACCTTGAGCTGGTCGCTGATGCCGATGACAACGCCGCCCTTAGCGGTTCCGTCGAGCTTGGTGATGGCGAGCGAAGAGATGTTGGTTACGGCAGAGAACTGCTTAGCCTGTTCGAATGCATTCTGTCCGGTACTTCCGTCGAGCACGAGCATTACCTCGTCTGGTGCTTCTGGCATTACCTTCTTCATCACTTCCTTTATTTTCTTGAGCTCATTCATCAGGTTCACCTTGTTGTGCAGTCGTCCAGCCGTATCGATGAGCACTACGTCGGCGCCGTTTGCCTTGGCGCTCTGCAGGGTGTCGAAAGCCACGCTTGCCGGGTCGCTTCCCATCTGCTGTTTCACTACAGGCACACCCACGCGCTCGCCCCAGATGCAAATCTGCTCTACGGCAGCGGCACGGAAGGTGTCGGCAGCTCCCAGCATAACCTTCTTGCCAGCCTTCTTAAACTGGTAAGCCAGCTTGCCGATGGTGGTTGTCTTGCCCACGCCGTTTACGCCTACTACGAGGATAACGTAAGGCTTATGGTCGGCAGGGAGATCCCAGTCTGCCAGGTCATCGCTGTGATTCTCGGAGAGGAGAATGGCGATTTCCTCGCGCAGAATGCGATTGAGCTCATTGGTTGAAACATATTTATCGCGAGCCACACGTTCTTCGATGCGGCGGATAATCTTGACAGTGGTTTCTACACCAACATCTGAGGTGATGAGTACCTCTTCGAGATCGTCGAGCACATCATCATCGACGGTAGACTTTCCGGCAACGGCGCGCGCCAGTTTGCCGAATACACTCTCCTTGGTTTTTTCAAGACCTTTATCGAGAGTTTCCTTCTTTTTGTTGCTGAATAATCCGAATAATCCCATAATCTTGTTTTTTATCTTCTGCAAAGATACTCATTTTTTTTTATTTTATGGCTTTTTCACTTGCTTTTTCGCCCTTTTCAAGAAAAAAAGTAAAGATTTAGAGGGTTTTATGTCATGACAGAAGGGTTTTCGCCGATATTGTGGGTTAATAAGGTTTAATAAATAATGTTGTCAGATACAAAAACAATTCGCCCTGCAAAGGGACAGAAGCGGTTTGGCTTCTGGACCCTTGCAGGGCGTTCTGTTTATTTCTTCATCATTTCCTTCACGGCTCTTTCGAGCTGAGTATCATGGCCATTGATGAAATCTTCCGGACTGTTGTAAACCTCGATGTCTGGGTTCAGCTGGGTGTTCTCGCCAAACACGCCACGCATGTCGCGGCAACCTACCTGAGGAATACCGAATACCAGCGTGTTGTCCATCAGCGTTTCCCACCATACGGCTGTCATGGTTCCTGCTACAGGAGCACCAATCAGCTTGCCGATTCCGAGTTCCTTGTAAACCCATGGGAAACCGTGACCGTTGCTGTAATCGTTCTCACAGATCATGACGCAGGATGGCTTCACCCATTTGTTGAACGGATCGCGGCCAACTACCTTACCATGAGGCACAAACTCCTGATACTGCTTACCGTTGAGCAGGGTGCACAGATCATCGTGCAACCAGCCACCGCCATTATGTCGTTCGTCTACGATTACAGCGTCTCTGTTTCGGTTCTTGTCGCTCAGCAGTTCGCTGTAAACGATGCGGAAACTCTCCGAATTCATCGCCTTAACGTGAACATAAGCAATGCGTCCGCCTGAAATGCTGTCAACGAAAGCGCGGTTGCGGTCTACCCATCGCTTGTAGAGCAGGTTGTTGAGGCTGCCCTGAGAGATAGCCTTCACCGTAACCTCCATCTTCTTGCCCTTGGCGTTTCTGATGCCGAGTCTTACATTCTTGCCAACCTTTCCGTCGAGCAATGGGAAGTAGTCCATTCCGGCTTTAATCTCCTCGCCGTCGATGCTCTCGATGATGCTGCCGGCTGTTACGCCCGTATTCTTCACATCGAAAGGACCACGTTTGATAATCTCCTGAATCTTCAGGCCGTCGCCCTGATACAGAGGGTCGAAGAATACACCCAGGTTGGCTGTGGTGAGCGCACTGTTCGAAGCGTAGTAGCGGGCTCCTGTATGCGAAGCGTTCAACTCGCCAAGCATTTCGCTCAACATCTCCTGGAAGTCGAAATTGTTGTTGATGTAAGGCAGGAACTTCTCGTAGGTCTTGCGGTAACCTTCCCAGTCAACACCATGAATCTTAGGGTCGTAGAACTTGTCTTTCACCTGTCGCCATACGTGGTCGAAGAGATACTGGCGCTCCTCGGCTGGCTTATAGTTGAAGTTAGCCTCGAAGCTGATGTTCTTGGTGCTGAATCCGCTCAGATCCACCTTCTTGATGCTGCTTCCGTTGCAGATAAAGAGGTTCTTCACATCCTTGTCGGTCTGCAGGTTGCCCTGGCCTACGCCCTTCATCACGAGCTTGGTAGAGCCATCCTTCAGGTCGTGCTGCCAGAGATCGTAACCATCCTCGAAGGCTGCCTGGTAGTAGAGCTTGTCGCCGTCTTTAGAGAGCACAGCATCGCCCATGTGCGAAGAGTTTGCGGTGAGGCGTATGATTCTGTCGCGGCAGTTTTCGATGTCAAGTTCCAGTGGCTTTACCTTTTCCACCTCTATCTTTCCGGTCTTCTTCTGCTTTTCGTCAGCTTTCTTTTTTGCCTCTTCCTTCTTCTCGTCTTCCTTCTTCTCCTTTTCGTCTTTGTTGGCGTCAGCCAGTTCTACCTCTTCCTTGCTCATGTTGAAGCGGTTGTAGGCGTCCAGGTCGAAGAACATGATGTAGGCATCGTCCTCAGCTCCCCAGCTTCCATGACTGCGGTAACCGGCTCTGTCGCTCTGGAAGAGCATTGCCTTGCCGTCGAGCACCCATTTGCCGTTGCTGTCGCTGTAGCCGGAATTGGTCAGGTTGTGAACCTCTTTGCCGTCAGCCTTAATCAGCGCAATATCCTGGTTGTTCCAGCCGCCGTTGCCGAGATAGGTAGAAAGAAGCCATTTGCTGTCTGGCGACCATTCGAAACCGATGTCTCCATCGCTGTAAGAGTAGACGTATTTGCCGTCGAGCACGGTGCGTATTTCCTTCGATTTCAGATTGACGATGCGGAGTGCTGCACGGTCTTCGAAGAAAGCCACTTCCTTGCCGTCAGGAGAGTATTGAGGATACTGCGATGTAATGCCTGTTTTCACCAGCTGCTCTTCCTCGATGTCGGTAGCGTAGGTGAAGTTCTTTTCTTTCTCGTTCTTGATTTTAGCCTGGTAAATCTGCCATACGCCATTTCGCTCGGCTGCATAGACCAGGGCTCTGCCGTCTGGCGAGAAACTCAGGTCGCGTTCCTGCTGCGGTGTGTCGGTAATGCGCTTGGTAGTGGTGTATTCCACAGAAGTAACGTATACGTCGCCATGCATCACGAAAGCCACTTCCTTGGCGTCTGGCGAAACAGAAATCTCCGAAGCTCCCCAGCTCTTAATCTGACGTACGAGACTTGGAGCATCATTATCTGTTGTAATGGAGATGTTCACCTTCTGAGGCTCTCCACCTTCCTTCACGGTGTAGATTTCGCCATCATATCCGTAGCAG
>OQVN01000914.1_pt1 | contig 10675 bp, 10 predicted proteins | sample 1691621 | NCBI WGS metagenome assembly OQVN01 (sample SAMN03418278, study PRJEB22391) | human gut metagenome | biome: human-gut; feature: organic feature; material: feces | host: Homo sapiens | place: Tanzania | collected 2013-01 | reverse complement strand
AGTTACGGCTTTATTTTGAAACAACCAAAGTTTTCACTGCTTTTTTGGTCGCACAGTGCCAATCCCAGCATGATGGGAACCTGCAGCATATACACCAATGTATTCAAAATAGCTGTATGCAGAGTCATATCCTGCAGCATTCTCAGGTAATTATATCCCCCGGCAAATTCCATGTTATTTCCGATGCCGGACTTTAATGAAATGATAAACGCCTGAAAAATTGGGCGAAAACTCATAAAACAAATCAGTATAGCGGCTGGCAGAAGAAACAGCCAGCCGGTTATACCGTATTTTTTACTATTGCTTAATTTGCGCATGCAATGCTCCTTATTTACCGGTTATAAAATCCACAGTAGATTGTGCAGCATCCAGTTCAGACTGTATATCCGCACCGTTCAGAATATTGGTCAGAGCAGTTGCCACTGCATCCAGAGTCTCGTCGTACGCATAGCTTGTATTGCTCTTGGGAATCTTGGTAGCGAACTGACCAAGTTCCGCATAAATGGTCTCTCCGTTGAAGAACTCATCGGGAGTATTGTAGATCTCTGCATTGCCTGCAGTAGGAAGGTAGCCTGCAATGTAATTGGAATCCAGCAAAATATCCTGATAGAACGTATCACTGAGTTCACCGCCCAGGATCGTGGTCAGCATCTTCACTGCGCCATCCACATCCTTACAGTTACTGGTGATCATCCAACTGCTGCCGCCACTGGAGGCATAGTTGCCGGCACCCTGGATTCCGTCTACAGAAGGAAGATTTGCGATGCCCCATTTTCCGGACTGGTCCTCTGCTCCCTTAATGGAGTTCAGAATCCACATACCGTTGATAGTACCTGCGCTGGAACCTGCATTCAGAGAGCTCATATACTCATCCCAGTTGGTAACGACCTTGATTACACCACTGCTTACAAGATCCTGATACTCTTCCACGGTCTTCTTCAGGTTCTCATTCTGGTTCAGATTCGCCTTGCCATCTGCGTCAAAATAACTTGCACCAGTGGAATTCAGCATAATGGTAAGTAAGGTTGCATCCGAAGGCATGGATAACAGGGGATGACCGGTCTTTGCCAGTACTTCTTCACCAATGGCCTTGAATTCGCTCCAGGTAATATCAGACATATCCTCAATGCTGTAACCCGCATCCTGCAGATAATCTGTTCTGTAGCATGCTACAGCTACGCTGGAATCAAAAGGTACTCCGTAGAGTTTGTCGTCATAAGTACACCAGCCGATCTTCGCCTGATCATAGTCAGCGGTATTGATGCCCTGAGAATTCAGATCCGTGAAAGCATCCGGATAAGCCTTTACCAGCATGGGAATGGACGTATCCTGCATCAGCAGAATATCAGGCAGCTGACTGTAATCCCCGGATCCGGCGATAGTAGCAATCTTGGTACGTACATCTGCCAGAGCCATCACCGTGACATTCAGAGATACATCATTTCCCAGAGCATTGTACATGTCCACACCGGTCTGCAACAGATCTTCATTCGGTGACCAGCACCATACATTGAATTCTGTTTTACCGGTATCGGTTGTCTGGCTTTCGACAGCCTGCGTTGTATTGTTCTGTGCCGCAGTGGTCTGGCTGGTAGTTCCGGCATCCTGCGTTCCACAGCCAACCATAGAAGCAGCGAGTGTCGCACCGCATAACAGTGCTGTTAACTTTTTTAATCCCTTTTTCATACGTGTAACCTCCTATGTATTTGCTATTGCTTATTGCTTTTTTATTTTCTCATTAATTTTTAGCAAGTTCTATGCGTTTATTACAATATACCTTGCGTTTTTTATTTAGTTGTATTACAATTTGAGGAAAGTTCAGTAAAGAGGATTGAAATGTATGAAAAAAAGATTAATTGAATACTCTATTGAATGTAATTTTATGGATTCTCCACATTCAAAAGACCCGATTTATCACTCACATACGAAATACGAAATGCTGTTGATTCTGAATGACAATATTTCCATGCTCATTAACGGGCAAAAATATGATGTTCCCTTCGGCACTCTCGTGCTTCTGACCAACCATGATCTGCATCTGGTAACTAACAATAACGGGAACAACAAAATGTTCAAACGAATCGCCATCCATTTTGATCCCGATCTGATACGCACCTACTCCACGCCAAATACAGATCTGCTTGCATGCTTTCATCATCGTTCCTGCGATCTCAACTGTCTGCTCACACTGGGTAATGACGATATCAGCACTTTTATCGAGCTCGCCGCGAAATTTTGCCCTTATTGGAAGTCCAAACGCTATGGGGAAGATGTATTGTCGGTTACCTATCTAATCCAGATCCTGATCATGGTAAATTACGCATACGCCTACGGAAAAACGGTCGTTCCCATTCCCTTCACAGACCTGGTCCGGGACATCATTACCTATATCGATCAACATCTGGATGAAGAATTAAAAATCTCCTCGCTGGCAAAAAACTTCTCCTATTCGGAAAATTATATCTGTACACATTTTGCCAGACAGACAAGTATTACTTTAAAACAATACATCCTCACCAAAAAACTGGCTACCGCAAAAGAATATCTGGAAAGCGGATACAGCGTCACAAAAGTGGTAGAACTCTGCGGTTTTAATGATTATACGAATTTTATCCGTACTTTTAAAAACCACATTGGCTGTTCCCCCACACAATGGGTAAAAACAAAAAATCTTTGAACTTTTTATGTTTAAATGACCTCCGCATCCACTCTGGTAACGATTTCCTGTGTCCCCTTGTGGATGTGGTATTTCACCGCAGGGATCTTGGTCTTGGTGTAGAGCAGGTTGGTGTTGGGGTCAACGGTGATCATATGACCCACGGGCGGCTTGTCTGCCAGCTTGTTGACCTGCACATTTTCGTCTACTATCGCACTGACTATGCAGCTGCAGAATTCATTGCTTGCCCGAGCGGATATACCATCCACTTTTTCCGCGAAGCCGATCTCTCTGAAATCCCCTCTGCTGACTGCAAATCCGCAGTCATATGCCACACAGTCGATCTCACTGGTAATTTTATGTACTCTGGTATGTCCCTCTGCATCCGGAGTGATCGTGGTCTCTACCGTGATACCCGGATAAGGGCTCCACTTCGACCATACTCCGGTATCTGTGATCTTTGATGCCTCGCAAATCCGGCGCACATACACATAACTGTCAATCCAGAATGCCAGCATATTGTCCGGTGCATTCTCATGCAGTTCATAGCAGGACTTCGCCACACTGATGCTGAAGCGGGTATCATAAGCGAATTTCCCGTATTTTGCCACGATCTGTCCGTGTCCGTTAGGGCTGTAGACACCCGGAGCAAACGCCGTGGTATGGTTCCCGTAATGGTAGACAAACAGGTCAGCGTATTTCTGAGGACATGCGGGTGCCAGCTTCGGCAGCGGCGCTTCCTCTGCGCTCCAGAAGGGATGATCGTCGGGAAGCAGTAAAAAGGCAAATACTTTCATGCCCCAGTAAGGGGAACCGGGGGCATTGTACCGCTCCGCCATAGTCAGATTCGGATATCCATAGCCGATGGTCAGCACATGATCTCTGTCGAAGATTGGGCGCTTCAGCCAGGTGCGCAGATGTCTAGCGATCAGACCTTTCATGACGGGAACCGGGAAAGGCTCCAGTCCTGCCAACAGGCACACACTAAAAAAGCTTACCTGGGAGAAACGATAGGTCAGGGATCTGCCGAAAGGAATCGCCTCGCCCTCCTCATCGAACCAGTAGATGAATTGCTTGGCGAATTCCATGGCTCTCGCCTTGTACTTTTTCGCCCGTTCGGGGTCATCCTTTTCCATAATTACCGCATAGATCAGGCTGTAGAAATGGATGGCAAAGGAAATATAGTAGTCCTTCTGTCCGGAATCTCCATCCCGGTACCAGCCTTCGCCCAGATAAAAGGTCTCCAGTCCCTCCAGGTATTCCTCTAACATCTCGGGACTGTACCGGCGTCCCACCTTTTTCATGGCAATGTTCACCAGTACTGCAAAGAGGATCCAGTTGCAGACCGGCAGAGGATGCTCATTAATTTTGTTCAAATAATTGCTGAGGTTTTCCTTCTGTTCCTCCGTCAGAGGATCCCATACCACCTCGGGTGCAAACATGATACCGTAGGAAATGGCAGCCATCTCTACGAATCTCTGGTCAAAAGAGGTACATTCTCCCCAGTATTCCGGGTTCTTCTCATCGGTTCCGGCAGTGAGACCCTTGCGGTAGATCTCCTCAAATTCCGGCTCCGATCCGCCTCCTGCCCAAAAAGGCACCAGTCCCCATAAGGGACGGGAAAATGCCTCCATCCATGTGGCACCGATGTCGTAATGCGCCATGGTAACGCCCAGCGTCAGCCTAGCCTTCTCCTCACTGTAATAAGATTTTAACGGCTCCAGGATAGATAACATACAGTCCTGAAAATCCTTTTTGCTATGTAAGTTCATGCAGTTAGTCCCTCCATAATAACAAACTTAGTAACTATATTCCTATGATGTCAGGGTCAGAAGCCCAGACAGGAGACCTTACATCAAGGCATGCGTATCTGTATGGGCTTCGTATGATATGAATTTAATATACTCTACCAGTACTCTCTCCAATCCTTCAGTAACCGGGTCAGTGCCTCCATGTAGAAGTAGTCTCCCCAGGAGTTACACTCATCCACTCCGTAATGGTTACAGGTATTGTAAGGAGAATGGTTGGAGTAGGTGCTGTGCAGTACCAGTCCGTTGGATTCCTTCGGATCCTTTACGGCGTAGTTCACATAGACAGACTGCATGATCTGTTTTGCCAGAGTAATATAGTGCTCTGCCTCCGCTGGCTCCAGGTATTTCGCCATCTCCAACATACCACAGGCTGCGATGGATGCGGAAGAGGAATCTCTCGGCTGGTCATCGCCGTCAGTGAACTCCAGATCCCAGTAGGGCACCAGATCCTTCGGCAGATGTGCCAGGAAATACTCCGTCACATGCCGGAACAGATCGATATATTCTGCTCTTCCGGTATAACGGTAAGCCAGTGCCATACCGTAGACACCCCATGCCTGACCTCTTGCCCATGCGGAACCGTCACGGTAACCCTGACAGGTGGCACCATGATCCGGTGCTCCCGTCTTCATATCGAAGAAGAAGGTATGCCAGGTGGAATAATCCTCGCGGATCACATTGGCTACTGCCGTATGGATATGCTTCTCCGCAATATCGCGGTACTTCGGATCTCCGGTCTCATCGGATGCCCAGTACAGCAGAGGCAGATTCAGCAAGCAGTCAATGATCAGGCGGTAATTCTCCGGAGCATCCATGGGACCCCATGCCTGAATGAACTCGCCTACGGGATGATAGCGGGTAATGAGCTGGTCAGCTGCCTTGATTGCCGCTTCCCTACCCTCTTTGCTGCCTGTCAGCTTATAAGCTGCCACGCAGGAAGGAGAATAGAGGAATCCCATATCGTGATGATCCACTTCGATCTTATTGTCAATACGGTCTAAAAAGCTCTTCACCTGAACCTCGCCCGCTTTTTTCAGGCGCTCGTCCTGTGAATATTCGTATGCCAACCAAATCTCTCCGGTCCAGAACCCGCAGGTCCAATAATTGTTGGGAATGGGCTGATAAAAACCATTTTCACTATATGCCTTCTGGAACTGGTCGGTGAACTCGGGCAGATCCCGGATCACCTGCTCCGTGGAAAACTGCAATGCATCTTTGATTTCCTTCTCTGTAATCAAAGGATACTTTTTTTCATCAAATGTTATCATATTTTTTCCCTTTTCTTATTCTTATCTTATCACACAAGCCTGTAACCGATAAACGGCACAGGCTTGCGAAAATATATTTTTATCCGTTAACCCTTCAGTCCTGTGGAAGCAACGCCTTCTACGAAGTACTTCTGCAATACCAGGAATACGATCAGTACCGGGATCAGTGACAATACCGATCCTGCCATGATCAGACCGTAATCGGAGGAATACTGACTGATGAACATTTTTAATCCCAGCTGAATGGTCTTCTTCTCCTGGCTCTTTAAGTAGATCAGAGGCCCCAGGTAGTCGTTCCAGGTAGCCACGAAGGTGAAAATTGTCAGCGTAGACAATGCCGGTTTCGACAGTGGCAGCATGATGCTGGCGTAGATCCGGTACTCACTCATACCGTCGATTCTGGCGGCTTCACACAGATCATCGGGAATGCCTTCATAAAACTGCTTCATCATGAATACGCCGAATGCGGAGAATGCCTGCAGGCAGATCATAGCAAGCAGCTTATCGTTCAGTCCCATTCTTCTCATCATGATAAACTGAGGCACCATGTATACCTGCCAGGGCATTGCGATGGTTGCGATGTATGCCAGGAACAATCCGTTCTTATGACGGAAGTCCAGTTTTGCAAAGGAATATGCTGCAAAACTACTGGTCAGTAACTGTAAGAAAGTAACGATCAAAGTTAAGTATACCGTATTTCCCACAAATCTGCCAAAGGGGATCTTCGTCCAGATTTTCAGATAGTTATCCCACTTTGGATTAGCGGGGATCCACACGAATGGATTCATCTGGAATACTTCTCTGTCGCTCTTGATGGATGCGGAAAGCATCCATAGGAAAGGAATGATCATGACCATAGCGATCAGAATCAGAATCGCATATACGATCACTTTGCCCAAAACGGCTTTTTTATGTGCTGATTTCATAATCTGTGCGCCTCCTAACGTTTTACCCTACCGTACACTTCGATCTGACTCAATGCCGGGAAGGGGGATGGATCTTCTGCTTTGATCAGGTTACAAAGCTCCAGCCAGGTGATCTCTTTCTCGGGGATTGGCAGTACATGCGCTCTGCTGCTCTTCTCCAAGGAGAACTCCTGCTCACTGCCATCGGAGAATCTTATGGTTACCTGCTGCCACCAGTTGTCATGGGGAAAATCGGACCTGGTGTAAAGCACAATTTTGTCTGCCAGTATCGGTCTGCCGAAATCCAGCTTCATGGCTGCATCATCCTGCATGTTGATGCCCCAGGATTCGTAGGGCCATTCTCCGTGGGAACGGTTCGCCCGGACGCCATCGATGGCATTTTTCGCTGCGAATACGCTCTCGCCTCTGGTCTCCACATTGGCTGTCGCATGAGGATAACAGGGAACATCCATATGCTGATCCGCAGGATTCAGTGCCAGGTTTCTATAGGCTGTGATCTCATCTTCTCTTGCGACTTCCGCATAGAGATAATGCTTATTGCCGGAAAATACCTTGGGCGACATGCTGATCCTTTTCTCCCCGAAGGGAACATAATAGGATACGTTGTCGGTTATGTATACGAAGGCATCTCCCAGTGCATCATCCACCTGTAAATGTACGTGAATATTTTTCTCGTCGGTCTCCAGTACGATCCGGTCACCCTCTTCATAGGTGTGGGTGCAGACCAGATCCACGAAGTCCTCACCACTGCTGACGCAGATGGTGTTGCTGTCCTTATCCAGGACCTTCAAAGCCAAGATTGCCATTATGCCTTCTCCTTCTTTGCCTGACCACGGAACTGGATGATGGTTACGAAGAGTACCATCAGGAACAGTACCATTGCTACAGAACTGGAGTAGCCCAGATCCCAGTCGATAAATGCTTTCTGATAGATGTAGTATACGAGTACGGTTGCTGAAGTGGTTAATTCTCCGCTTCCGCCTCCCGCCAGCATGATAGCGATATCGTATACCTTGAAGCAGTTGATGGTCAGCATGACGACTACGAAGAAGGTCGTGGAAGACAACTGCGGCCAGGTCACATAACGGAATTTCTGCCAGGTATTTGCACCGTCCAGACTGGCTGCTTCATACAGTTCAGAGGAGATTCCCTGTAAGCCTGCCAGATAGATGACCATGTAATAACCCATGTATTTCCATACACTGAACAGGATCATGGAGAACAGCACCAGTCCGCCGGTGAACCACTGGGGAAGCTGATCCTGCGGTACGTTAAATACATTTAACAGAATATTGTTCACAGGTCCCTTGGAGGGATGGAACAGCATTTTCCATACTGCTGTGATTGCTACCAGAGATGCTACATATGGGAAAAAAGAAAGGGTTCTGAAAATGCCTCTTCCTATTACTTTCTGATTTAATACGATAGCCAGTGCCAGGGATGCGATCATGGTAAGGGGCACGGTACCGACACAATAAATAATGGTGTTTTTAAATGCTGCGATAAAGAAGGTGTCTTTCCACAGTCTTGTAAAATTGCTTAAACCTGCCCACTGGATCGGATTACTTCCGTCCCACTTCATAAAGGCAAGGGCAAAGGCAAAGATAATGGGGATCAGGGTAAATACGCAGAAACCGATAAAGTTGGGTGCAATAAAGGAGTATGCCACCAGATCTCTTTTGGTTTGACGGCTTAATTTCCGCATAACAATTCTCCTCTCAAACGCTTTTGATAAAAAAGGGGCCGTAGGTACGACCCCTTGTGTCTTATAGAACTTACTGAGCCTGAATGTCAGCTACCGCCTGATTCATTGCTGCAATACCGTCATCAATGCTCATCTCACCGGTCATGATACTTCCATGATAGGAATCCAGAGCAGAGTTGATCTCAGATACGTTGGGAGCGTAAGGAACTTCCAGGTACAGGTTGGATACGTTCAGAGCTTCTTTGCTGGCTTCATCGGTGGGGAATCCTTCCAGACCGGAGATCATGTCTACTACTTCATCAGTCATCATTGCAGGGAAGTTACCGCTGGATGCCATAACTGCTGCGCCTTCTTCACCACTTACCCACTTAACGAAATCCCAGGATGCATCAGGAGTATCACTTGCAGTGGTAACAGCCAGACCGGTGATAGTACCAAGAGTAGAACCTGCTTCTACGCCATCGGCATGAGGATACTTAACAATACCCCAGTTGCCGCACAGGCTGGAATCATACTCGCCGGATTTTAAATTGGTGATCATGGTTGCGATGAACCAGGAACCCATATTCATCATTGCTACATCTCCACCGGAGAATGCTGCAGAATAATGCAAGCCTTCGGTCTTCAGATCCGTGTACTTTCTGCATACACCATCAGCTTCTTCGTTCAGAACCATCTCATAATAAGGCTTGAAGAAATCATAGTTGCCATCCAGGATGGTGTGCTTGCCATCCAGAACACCGAACAGCTGAACCGCACTTCTCCAGGTGTGATAATGAGCACCGTATACCTGAGAACCGAAGGTAGTATCGGTCATCTCTCTTGCCAGAGCATCGTACTCATCAAAGGTCATATCGTTGGTAGGATAAGCAACACCCTTAGCATCGAACAGATCCTTATTATAGAACAGTACCCAGAAGTCATTTCTGAAAGGCAGTTCATACAGGCTTCCGTCTACGGTTACCTGATCGGTAACACCCGCGTATTTGCTTAAATCTACGCCATCCTTGGAGATGTAATCATCTAATGCGAGGATGGATCCCTTCTGTACCAGAGTTGCATATCCGGGTACATCCTTGATGGTTACAACATCGAAATCGGATCCGCTGCCGGACAGCTCGGTTGCCAGAACGGTCATGTAATCGGTAGAACCAAGGTCGACCATCTCAATGGTTACACCGGGATGAGATGCTTCATATGCGTCCTTGATATCTCCCCAGTACTGTGTGGTCTCCTGATCCCAGATAGCCCACTTTAAAGTAACTTCCTCAGCAGGTGTTGCTTCGGTGGAAGCTACTGCCTCGGTAGAAGCTGCTGCAGGTGCATCTGCTGAGGAAGCAGTGCTACCATTATCGGAGCTGCCGCATCCTGCAAGCATGGTAGTCATCATTGCTGCTGTCAGTACTAAACTTAATACTTTCTTTTTCATGTAAACCCTCCTGTTAATAAATACTGTTATAGCTCTTATCCCGGATCCGTTTCGTATCGGTTCCTTGACTGTAACTAAAGTATAGCGAAAAAGGCAGGAACATTACATGGAAAAATTTATAATAGTATTCACAATTTTTTATAATTTGTTTACCTTTTTTCTGAAAGTGCTTTCTCAAAATGTATTTTTTTATTTTAATATGCACTTTTTTTAGCAACTTGCTTTTCCAACTACCTTTTTTCTCCTGTTATGTTATACTGAATGCATGAAAAAGACTGTATATCACTCAAAAAGCATACGGAATCGCATACTCATTTTTACTCTGAGTGCAATCCTTGGCATGTGCCTGTTGATCAGCGTGTTCAGCTACTATATTTTCCGGCATTATTTACAGAATACTCTGATCCAGTCCACCGAGACCAGCCTGCGGCTGTTGTCGGAATCCATGGACTCCAGTATCAACGATGTCTATCGTCTGGTCCGTTATTGTCAGACGGATTCCTCAATTGCCAATTATATTGAACACAATCCGAATCCCGGCTCCGTTCTGTCGGTAGCTACTTATGATTCTTTTGCCGAAGAGTGCAGCCGAAACGGTGCTTATAATTACATGCCGCGAATCGCCGTTGTATCGCAGGAGCATTATCTGCAGGTAGTTGCTACCACTTATTCCTCCACTGCAGATCTGGCGGAGCAGATACCGCTTCTTCCTTATTATGAAGAATTACTGACGGCGGATGATTATGATTTTTCTACCGGTATTATTTCCGATCCTTTTCACCGGGCCGGACGTAAGGTTCTCCCCATCATCCGTCCCATTACCTATCAGCAGAACCGGAACCGAACGTGCAAGCAGAGAATATTTTATGATAACCATATA
>OQVN01000910.1_pt1 | contig 10683 bp, 9 predicted proteins | sample 1691621 | NCBI WGS metagenome assembly OQVN01 (sample SAMN03418278, study PRJEB22391) | human gut metagenome | biome: human-gut; feature: organic feature; material: feces | host: Homo sapiens | place: Tanzania | collected 2013-01 | reverse complement strand
TTATAGAAGGATCTGCGAGGCACATGTTTTTTTTCAAAAACGACTTTTTCAAGTGGACTCATCTATCAGAGGTTGAAGAAATACGTCGCGTTTGAAGTGGTGACCGAATAGGCGTATTGGGAGACCGGGAAGCCAAAATAGCTTGACTGGGAGTTTCTCATCGCGGCATAATAAGGCACACCTACGTGAATATAGTATTTGCCGTTTCTGGTATGGAGGCCTACCGAGCGATGGCTTGCGGAAGAAGTGCCGTAGCCGGTTGTGACAACATAGGCGTTCACGTTGCCGGCCAAAGTATAGCCGCTCACTGATGTGGATGTACTCGACACAACAGTGGTGTTTGTGTATATTGTCCCCGGAACGGCCATATTATCACTCACCGCCATCTGAGGTGTCAAGGCCGCGTAATAGCACGAACCCGCGGCTGTACAGACAAGATCCATCAGACTGCTGAAGAACGACTTCCTTTCTGATTTTTGTTCTGACACCGATGTCATGGTAGTTTCCATCGAACCATCGTAACTATGGTCTGAAGCCGGACGAACTCTCTTACCGTCAGCGTCCAGATACATCTCAAACGAGGATCCGTTCACGGAAGTATAGAACGCCCCACCCTGCTTAATGATGGAGTCGTAGTCCGTAGGAATCAATTCATTGCCGTCAACAGACCAGGCTCCATTCTTTCCATTCCTGTCAACGCTGAACCAATTGTCATCCATCAGATAGACATTATCATAACGCACCGGAACCAACAAACGGCCGTCAAGGGCACAGATTCCCTTCCTGCTATTCCGATCCTCAACAATGAAGCAATTCCACGGGCCGATGAGTTGTGCCTTGTGATATTCATTAAAAAGCTTTGACTCAACAGCATACACCGTTGACTCCTTCATATCCGCATTGCCGTCCAAGCGTATTCCCGTGTTGCGTGTCACTCCCTCCTTAACGAAGGAATAAAAGTAACCGTTGTTGCAGAAAAGGTCTGAATATTCCGGCTTCACAAGAACGGAACCGCTCTTGCCGACAGCACCCTCCTTCCCGTTTTTCTCGACAATAAAGCATTGACCCCCATCTGAATATCTGATGTAATCGTACTCCGCCGAAGCTATCACCGTGCCGTCAGGCAGTTCTATTCCGTGAATATTATCGACATTTACGTCTATCCAGACAGTACCGTCCGATTCCTTTTTCTCGGTCTTGAACACGGTCTTTCCATCCACGACCTGTGAGGTTGTGTGTGACTTGACAAAAACACCAAGACGATGACTGTTCCCGTCAAAATCATATGCGACCAATTCGCCGGACACGGCATCACTGCTCACTTTTTTGTACTCGAAATCGACAAGAACTTTCCCGTCCATATCAACAGCGCCATACTTGCCGCCCCTGCGGACAGAGAAATATTCCGGCATCACAATGACATCCTCGTACTCCCCAGGGCTGAAAATAACAGTTCCGTCCGGTCCGCACAAACCGACATTCCAGGCATTGTCATACACAATGAACCTGTCATTCATCGCGTCGTACGAAACCAGATAGTGTTCCCGCTCCAGTTTTTTCTTAACATCGCTGTCCTGCGCATTGCAGATGCCGGATAGCAACATCATCGCCAGGACTAGCCTAAAGCCTTTAATCATGTGGTCAGACATTTTATGAATATTATGTTATCGTCTAAAAAGAACAAATCAAAGCAATTCAAAACAGCTTCTTGGTAAGCGTAAAAAAATAAGTTGAACTAAATTTTGTGCCAGATTTATGAGGATATATTTCTTTTGGAAGAAGGAGTGTGCCGGTGGCACATGACTGATGAGAAAAGAAATATAGACCATAAAGATATATAAATTGTTCAAGTTATTTTTTAATGATTACCAAATATTCATTGAGAGCAGATTAGCGGCGGCCTTTCTGCTGCTCCCTCTGCATCTGTGCCTGCATCCTCTGAGCCTCCTCAAGACGCTGCTGCCACTTGCTCTTAGGCATCTTCTTGCCCTCGGTGGCCTTCAGTTTGGCAAGAATCTCGTCCGGATTCACGAACCACTTTCTGATCACCCAGGTCTCAAGCATTGTGATGAGGTTGGAAAGAAGGTAGTAGTAACTCAAACCGGCGGAGAGGCTGTTACAGATGAAGAACATCATAATCGGCATCATCCACACGCTCATAAAGCGCATCGAAGCCATCTGCGGGTCGTTGGCGCCTGGCTGGGACGCGGTCGTGATCTTCGAATAGAAGAACATTGACACCGCCATCAGCAAAGCGAACAATGAGAGATGGTCTCCGATCAGCGGAATCCTCGTGCCGAAATCGATGATCGAATCGTACGAACTCAGGGCATCGGCCCATAGGAAAGACTGCTGGCGCAATTCGATAGATGCCGGGAAAAAGCGGAACATCGCCCAAAGGATCGGGAACTGGAGCAGCATCGGCAGACAGCCACCCATCGGGCTGATTCCTGCCCTCTTGTAGAGATCCATCTGGGCCTGCTGCTTCTTGAGAGCGTCCTCCTGCTTAGGATACTTTTCGTTCAGTTTGTCAATCTCCGGTTTTATAGCCTGCATCTTGGCCGAAGAAGAGTACGACTTGTAGGCGAAAGGAAGGACCACGATCTTTATGAATATGGTCATAAGCAGGATTATGATTCCGAAGTTGGAGATGAACCTGTGCAGGAAGTCGAACAGAGGGATGATCACGAATCGGGTGAACCAACCCACGAGCCAACCTCCCAGAGGAATGATCTTCTCGTACTTCTGGTCGTATGACTTCAAGGTTCTGAAATGGTTAGGACCGAAGTAGAACTCGAACGGAACCACTGTCTCATGCTGCCCAGGCTGGAAATCCATCCTCATACGGGCCTCACCCGTCATCAGGTTATGGCTCTCGTCATCCTCCGGAAAATAGTTCAGAGCGAAATCAGCCGACGCGAACTCCTGCGGAGCCCTCATTATGGCCGAGAAGAACTGTTGCTGGAAAGCGAACCAAGACACCCTGGCATCGACACGCTTCCGCGCGTTGCGTCCTTTGGCGATGTCCTCCGGCTTCTTCTCTCCGTTGAAATAGTAGTCGAGCTTAGAGTACTGAACCTCACCCTTGTATCCCTTCTCCATCCTCGGCATGGTCACGAAATAGTCCACATCGAAAGAGAAAACATTCTTTGGAATGACATTCTCCATCCCGACGAACGAGAGGTAGTTCTTCACTGAATATGCCCCCTCGGCGATCGTGTGCCTCTGCTCGATGTAGCCACCTCCGGCGAACGGAAGGCGCATCGCAAGAGATGTGTCCGTCTTCTCGGCGACCACAAAGTTGAAATCAGCCGTGTTGATCGTCTCACCGGCATAGATCTGAATATCATAGCGGCTCATCTCCGGCTTGAAGAGGTAAAGCTCGCCGCCGCCGTAAGCGTTATATTCCTTCAGTCTTGCCGAATATGGCTGCGCTCCCTTCGTGGTGAAAGCCACCTCGAACTTGTCGTTGGACAAAGTGACGATCTGTGCCTCGCCTGAATGTGCGGCCTCAAGAAGAGAATCCTTGTAGATGCTCACCGGAGCAGCCACCTGCACTACCGAAGCCGTGTCTGAGGACAGTCTCTGCGCCGCCTCAACGGCGGCTATCGAATCTGCTTGAATCTGCTTGACAAGCGCTATCGAGTCCAACTGTGCCTGATAGGCCGCCTGTTTCTGATACTGTTTGTTCTGATAGAAGGTAAAGCCGAACAGGAGCAAGCCTATCAGGACAATACCTGTGATTGTGTTCTTGTCCATCCCCTGATTACTTCTCTTCTTCGCTCACCTCTGCCTTGCGGATCTTAGCCTCAAGATCCTTCAACTCCTGCTTCGCGGCGTCGATCCTCTCCTGCATCTTCTGGATCAGAGGAGCGGAGTTCTTCGATGACGAGAAGAAACCGATGTTGTTCTCGTAGGTGTCAATGTCCTGCTGGAGTTTATTGTATTGCTGAACAAGACGATCCTTCTCGCTGAGCGGCTTTCTGGAGAACCCTCCGTTCCTGCCCCCATTGCCGGAACCCTGTCTCGGAGCCCTCAAAGAAAAATCCGGGAACTTGGTCTGCATGGCCTCTGTGTAGGCTGCCTGAACGGCATCCTTCTCCTTGAACGGAACGAAGCCTATTCCCTGCCACTTCTCGACAAAGGCGCGGGCCGCCTCACGATCAGCAGTGGCGTCGCCTGAGAGGACATATTCATTGATCTCCTCGATGAGTGCCTTCTTGGCCTTGAGGTTGCCGTGGAAGTCGTTCTCCGGTTTGGCGTTCTTGTCGCGCTCGTTGAAGAACTCGTCGCAGGCGGCGCGGAAACGCTTCCAAAGCTGCTCGGACTTCTTGCGAGGCACGGCGCCGATCTCCTTCCACTGCTTCTGCAGGGCGATCAGGGCCTCGGTGGTCTTCTTCCACTCCTTGCTGTCCTTCAAGGCCTCGGCCTGCTCGATCAGGGAGAGTTTCTTCTCCATGTTCTCGTTCATGGAGTCCTTGAACTGGGTGTAATATTCCCTCTTGCGGGTGAAGAACTTGTCGCAGGCGGCACGGAAGCGGTCGTAGATCTTCTGGTTCTCCTTTCTGGTGGCGAAACCGATGGTTCTCCAGGTCTTCTGGATCTCCTCGATCTCGGTCGAAAGGGCGTTCCACTCGTTTGAGGACTTGACTTCCTTCCCGGCGATGGCCTCCACCTGCTCGCAGAGCTTGGTCTTCTCGGCAAGATTCTCCTGCTGCTTCTCCTTCTGTCCCTCGAAGTAGGCCTGATATTTCTTGTTGATCACGGCTGTGGCGGCCTTGAAGCGATCCCAGATGGAATCACGGTACTCCTTGGCCACTGGACCGAATTCCTTCCACTGCTCGTGAAGCTTCTGAAGCTCGCGGAAAGCCTCGACGACATTCTCATTCTCTGAGAGTTTCTCCGCGGCCTCGCAGAAGCCTTCCTTGGCCTCAAGATTCTTCTTGAAATCAAGGTCGCGAAGGTCACGGTTGATCTTCACCATGTCGTAGAACTTCTCCACATAGAACTGGTATGTGTCGTTCAGGTCACGGAACTTCGTGGCCGGAACCGGACCGATCTCCCTCCAGCGGTTCTGGAGCTCACGGAAAGCCGGGAATGTGGAGTTCACATCCTCCTGCTTCTCCACGAGGTTCTTAAGGTCCTCGATGACAGCCTGCTTCCGGACGAAGTTCTCCTCCCTCTGGGCATCCTGCTGGCGGTTATATTCAGCGCGCTCTTTCTTATAGTTGGCATAAACGCCCTTGAACGCGGTCTCCATGGCCTCGAACGGATTATCCTTCACTTCCTCGGTCTGGGCCGCAGGGGTCACCTCATCTATGACATCCTCCCTTGACGAAGGCTCGTCAACCTTCGCTCCAAAGCCGGCCTCGGCCTTCTCCTTCGAGAGTTTCTTGTAGAAAGCGGACTTGATGGCCTCAGCCTCCTTGTACCTCTTCATCCTGTCTTCGGCCTGGGAAAGTTTGTCGAACATGTCCGACAACTCGGCGAGCGTGAGACTTCCGAGATCGACCGGAATCACTCCGCCTTCCTCGTCCCCGACGGCTTCCTCGCCTCCATCAATCGCGTCAACCACCTCCTGTGGGACTTCCGGGGCATTGTCCGCGGCCTCGACAGCCACTTCCTGCACCTCAGGATTTTCTACATTCTCATTGAGAGCCTTTGGAGCTTCCTCTACATCTGGGGTCTGGTTAACCTCAGGAATATTACCTTCACTCATAAAGCAGTTTAATTATAAGAGTTTCAACATATCCGCAAATATACCTAAAAAAACAATTAAAAAGCCTATTTTTGCAAAAAGGAAAAACAATATTCTATGCGAATTGACATTCTTACAGTCGTTCCGGAGCTTCTGGACAGCCCGCTGAGCCACTCGATCGTGGGCCGGGCGATCAAGAAAGGTCTGGTCGAAATACACGTCCACAACATCCGGAAATATGGCCTCGGCCCGCGTGCCACGGTGGATGACTACTGCTACGGCGGCGACGCGGGGATGGTGATGATGATCGAGCCGGTGGAGAAAATGATCGACGAGCTGAAGGCGGAGCGGGAATATGACGATGTCATCTACATGTCCCCGGACGGGGAGCGTCTGACTCAAAGAATATCCAATGAGCTTTCCCTAAAGGAGAATCTTATCCTCCTCTGCGGCCATTATAAAGGAATAGACCACCGGATCAGGGAGCATCTGGTGACCCGCGAGATCTCCGTGGGCGACTATGTGGTCAGCGGCGGCGAGATTCCGGCGGCCCTGCTGGCGGACTCGATCGTGAGGCTGATCCCGGGAGCGTTGTCCGACGAGACCTCAGCCCTGAGTGACAGTTTCCAGGACGGGCTCCTCTCCCCTCCTGTTTACACGAGACCGGCCGACTACAAAGGCTGGAAGGTGCCGGAGGTCCTTCTGAGCGGCAATCCGAAACTGATCCGTGAATGGCAGGACGAGCAGGCTCTTGAGCGGACAAAGCTTCTCCGGCCAGAGCTGCTTGGGGACTCCGGCGGAAAGCGCGGTTAGTATCTCGTCAAAGATAAGAGGTCGTGAAAAAATCTTCATTTTCTTCCCGCATTTCAGTCAGACAGCACCGCTGTCTTCCTTGGAAGAAGCGGTCGGACCTGAAGTTTTTCACTCTCAACCCGGCGCCCGAACCGAGAGCAATCGAACTTGTCAGGGTTGCCGAGGTGAGCAGCAGGGGAAGAGCTTGCTCTTAACCTTCAAACAAACAATTCAAAACAGCTTCTAAAACAGAAAACAAATGGAAACCGTAAATATCAAGAAAACAAGATCCGCAAAGGACTTCATCATCACACTTTTGTTCCTTGCCGCAGGAGTCGGACTGCTCTTCTGCTCCGACTCTATGTTCATCCTCGGATGCACTCTCATAGCGTTCGCCGTGATCCTCTTCCTCGCCATGAAATCCTCTTACATCATCGAAGGCAAGGAGGGATCCTTCAGGCGCAAGACAGCCAACTACCCGAAGACAAAAAAGGAAGAACTCGTGTCTTTCCTCGAAGGCAAGTCTGACAAGGTTGTCCCAGAAGCTCCAGGCGGACTTCTGATGTACATTTACTACCGAAGAGACAAGTCCGCCGGCTTCGCCCAGATCAACGACTTTGACCAGTACGAGTACAAGCCGATCACCGAGATGCTTCCGCTGAACGCCGGACAGGTGAAGGCTCTGGTGGTCTAAAGACACCGGCCCAACCCGTGGCACCTAACCACTTGACAATAACTAACATAAGCATTCTCGTGGTGCCCAATATCTCACCACGAGAATGCTTATTTCGTTGATGCTCAACTTATTACCTGCCACGTCATCCATTCCCCTTATCCCTGCATTCCACACCACTCCTATACCCACACGCCAGACACCGCTCACAGCCCGGTCGCAGCACCTGCCAAAGCATCCGCACATCCCATGCTTGACGGCGATTCCCTACCGGTTCGCTATGGCGTCCATGGCCAGCGTGAAGGAATTGTTCTCTACCAGCATCTTGAGGAACTCCTTCGTGGCGTTTTTGCAATAGGAGCCTTTGAGAAGATGGAATGATCCCTGCATTTCAGAGTGCGGGTGATCAAGACTCAGGGCGACGAAATCCTTGTTGCCGCGGACAGTGGCCTCGGAAAGGAGCGTCACAAGGCCGGTGCTGGAGACCATGTCCAGAAGCATGCTGAGATCGTTGATCTCCAGACGGACATCAAACTTGAAGTTCTGGCCGTAGAGCAGGCTGTCAAAAGCGTTCCTTGCCTGCAATCCTCTGGCCGGCAGCGCTAGCGGGAGCTTTTCCAATTCCGTCAGACGAATGCTCTCCATCCGGGCTACGGGATTGTCTTTGCCGGCGATCACGCAAAGCTTGCTGTTGAACAGGATGTGGGAGTCGATGTCCTCGTAGCTCTCCAACGGCTTGTAGGACAGAGCCACATCAAGTTGCCCGTGCTCAAGCATTTCCATAAGGTTCTCCATCGAACGGCAGTAAACCTTCAGCTTGATCCCCGGGTACTTCTTCATAAAGTCCCGGACCGTGTCCGCCAGCAGCGGGCAGAACGTGTAGGTCGCTCCCACATTCAACGTGCCGATATTCAGCTCCCTCACGTCTTTCATCCTCTCGGCGCTTGCGTCCACATCTTTGAGAACCTGCTTGGCGTACGGAAGGTATTGCTCCCCGTAGTCACTCAAGGCGACGTGCCTTGAGTCCCGGACAAGAAGTTCCACCCCAAGTTCATCCTCAAGCTGCTTTATCTGCTGGGACAAAGTGCTTTGGGAGATGAACAAAGCCTTTGAGGCCTCGGAGAAGCTGCACAATTGCGCGACTTTGACGAAATAACGTAGTTGTCTGAATTCCATTACTTTGTGACCTTAAACGAAAAATTTTGAAAAAGCAGGATCGGGAGCAAGGCTCCGACCACCATCGCGATGATGGTCACCATACAAGTCATCCAGTTGAACCTCAACAGGTACAAGTAGTGCATAAATGTAGGTTCTGAATATGCCCCCAGACAGTGCATCAAGGACTGGATCGTCCGGTAGGCGTACATTCCCGGAACCATCGGCAGCAGAGCCGGGAAAGATATGCATTCGGCCGGTGTCTTTATCATCTTGGCCGCCGGCAAAGCCAGAAAGCCGATGACAAGGGCGCCAAGCATACTGCCTGAAGCCAACTGGAAGCCGCATATATTCATCAACACATATCTGGTCATATGTCCTGCCGCGGCGATCGAGGCACACAAAGGGAATACTCTCGGTGACGGATTGCTGATGCTTGAGAACCCTATCGCCGCTATCGCGGCAAAGATACCGTCTTTTATGATAAGAAAAAAAAGTTCCATTACAGAAATTGAATATTCAAAAGCCCGAAAGCGATGCAGAGTCCCAGAGACAGGCAGACCGTGATGATCACGGCGTGCAGGAATCGGCTGATGCAGCAGATGTAATGGCCATAGATAAGGTCACAGACAGCGTTGCAGAAAGGAATTCCAGGGACGAAATAAAGGACACTTGTGGCAAGGGCTATCTCCGGGGTCTTTCCCCAGACGAAGACAAAGCCTGAGCAGGCTATCACAGCCGAGAGACAGGCGGCAAGGACGATGACTATCCTGAAATCAACGCCTTTGGCAGGAAGTTTCTGTTTGAGGAAGAATCCGTCGATAGTGGCGATGAACACAATCAGCATAGAGATCAAGTCCCCTCCGAACAATTCGCAGAATGATGCATTGGCAAGTCCCACAAGCACAAGCACAAGCCAAGGGTTGAGGCGTTTCTTTTCAAGAACATCACGGAACCTGGCCGTGGCCTTACAGACATCCAAATCCTCTTCGACCACCTTCCAGCTGAGACTGCTCAGGTCAGAGACTGTGTTGAAGTTGATCCTGTCGGCCGGAATCTTTCCAGTCACCGTGTAGGATTTCTCCTCGTTCTCGTCCCAAAGGTTCAGGACAATGCAGGTCGGAAGAACAGAGAAGTCAGCCTTGGTGTGCCACTGCTCGGCAATCCGGCCAAGATTCTTCTCGATGCGGATTGTCGTCGCCCCGCTGGCGTAAAGTTCGGTGGTGTAGTCTCTCAGGAATATGCTCTTGCGCTTCAGTTCGTTATGCAGCGTGAGTTCCTGAGTTTCCATATTCATTCTCCTTCTTTACAACATCGTGGATGGACACAACATTATCTACCTTTGCGTCTGAATCTTCATCTTCAAAGGATCCGTAGAAAGGTACTCCGTCGGCATCCACACCGTCTCGGCCTCCGTTCCAGGACACAGGTCTTACGAGATTGTCGGAATAGGTGATGATGCTGTGCTTCGCATTGAAGGCCTTAAGCCTTTCGTGCAGGAAGGAAACGATCAGGATAACCGCGCTTGCGACCGCGCAAACGATGATCAGTGATCCGGAATTGGCGCTCATAGCAGCCGTGGAAATTTCAAGTGGTGTCATAATCTTACGCTCTTTTTTTTTGACGGCGCAAAATTATAACGCCACTTGCGGATTGGGATGGATTATCGTCCCTTTGTTCCGATAGCTGCTATCGGGATTTCCGAAACATCGTCACGTCAGTTTCGTATCTGTCTCAATAACAGGAACACAAGATGTCGATTTTTTTTGCTCTTTATCAGAAAATGTTTTTAACTTTGCAAAGTTTTACGGCGTTATACCTGAAACGCAGATACTTGACGGAAGTGTTTTCGGTCCCGCACTTCGTCGCGGGGGTATGAATTTGAAACCACACATGGGACCGGACGGGAGTGATACACCTCAATGAAACGGTTGTTCTCATTGGTCGCGGTCGCCGCGACATTCTGCTTTGCCGCTCAGGCGCAGCGACAGGGTGGTGAACGCTCTCTTACCCCCCCCCAGCAGGTAACATGTAACTCACAGGACAGCAGTCACTTACAGACCCAGCATCGCCAGATAACCATCAAGACAAACATCCCGGCACTCGGGCTACTCATCGGCAACGCAGCCGTGGAGGTGGACCTGACAAGGGCGCTCTCGCTGCATGTCCCCGTCTATTACTCCGCGCTCGACTACTTCAACACCGGACTCAAGTTCAGGACGCTCGCCCTGCAGCCAGAGCTGAGGTGGTATATCCCCAGATCGAGAAGGTTCTTCACGGGGGCACATTTCGGCCTCGCGTGGTACAACCTCGCACTCGGAGGAAACTACCGCTACCAGGACCGCGACGGCGACACCCCGGCCAT
>OQVN01000903.1_pt1 | contig 10727 bp, 5 predicted proteins | sample 1691621 | NCBI WGS metagenome assembly OQVN01 (sample SAMN03418278, study PRJEB22391) | human gut metagenome | biome: human-gut; feature: organic feature; material: feces | host: Homo sapiens | place: Tanzania | collected 2013-01 | reverse complement strand
CCATCGACAGACGATTCATGGCCGGACTCGCATATTTCATGGGGGCCAGAGAACTCGGAATGGGAATCGTGAGAGTCGGTAACGGAATACAGGAACTTCAGTGGGACACCATAAATAGAATTCATCCGACAGTCGGCATGGCCGTGCCGTCATTCCTCGTCAAACTTATAGCATTCGCACAGGAACATGGAATTGACTACAGGAACTGTTCAATGAAGAAGTGCGTCTGCATCGGCGAGGCCCTTCGCGACCCGCGCACATTCGAACTGAACACCCTAGGACAGATTATCCATGACAAATGGCCTGAACTCCAGTTATATACGACTTATGCATCCACTGAAATGCAGCACTCCTTCACGGACTGTGAGTACTTCAACGGTGGACATCTCCAGCCGGAACTCCTCATTGCGGAATTTCTCGATGACGATAACAATCCGGTAGGTCCCGACGAGCCAGGAGAGGTTACAATCACAACTCTTGGCGTGACAGGTATGCCGCTGCTCAGGTTCAAGACCGGAGACATCGTATATCATTATGATGAGCCATGCAGATGCGGAAGAAACACGACTCGTGTAAGTTCGGTTGTCGGACGCAAGAAGCAGATGATCAAATTTAAGGGAACCACGCTCTATCCGCCTGCACTCTTCGATATCTTGGACAATATTCCAGAAGTGAAGAACTATGCGGTAGAGGTGTTCACAAATGAACTCGGTACTGACGATGTCAAGGTGATTGTCGGAACTCTCTGTGGCTCAGACAGATTTGAAAAAGAAATCAAGGATATATTCAGGGCGAAGGTACGTGTGGCCCCGGGTGTGGTTTTCGATACTCCGGAAAACGTGGCGAAAATCATTTTCCCGCCGATGAGCCGCAAGCCCGTAAAATTCATTGACAAAAGAGAAAACAAATAAAAGTTTATGAGAAAGATTCTATTTGCAGCAGTTGCTTTGTTTGCAGGAAGTTTTATGTCTATGGCGCAGGAAGTCAAGACTTTGGACGATTATAGTGAAGTCAGGTTCTACGGAATCGATTTCGCGCCGGTGAAAGTGGTTGGAGCCAATGAAACGGTGGGCGAGTTTATCGATGCTTTCGGTAAAATCAACAATCTGTTCCTTACCGAGCCGGACAAGTACATCATCACGCTTGAGGACAGGCTGAAAAAGAAGATTGTCTATGTTGACATTGACAATGTCATCAGCCTGATTGGTGATATCGATGAAAGCGAACTCAAGGTAAATCACACACCTAAGCCATTGACAGAACAGGATGCCGAATTCGAACTTCAGGACTTGGACATCAAGCCGGCAGAAGGACTCGGACTTGTCATTCTCGCAGGTGAGCTGAACAAGGGAACAGACTATGGCACATTCTATTACGTGTTCTTCGACAATGATACGATGAAGGTGCTCGACGTGTGGCCGTTCAAGGGCAAGTCAGGCGGAATCGGCCTGTGCAACTACTGGGCCCGCGCATATTACCGCACCATCGCCGAAATCAACCCTACCAAATTCTATCAGTCCAAGAAGAAGATCAAGGCAGGAGTGACCAGCGGTGTCAATACCGTAAAAGAAAAGATTGCCGGCGATTCTGACGAGAAGAAACAGCAGTAACTGCAGTACGACAGAAATAATCCGAGGGGCGGGCAAGTGAGGTAACTAAAGACATAAGTAACAGATGAAAAACGAACTTGAAAAAGGCTTGTATTCTCCTGAATATGAGAAAGATGCTTGTGGTGTCGGACTTGTTGTGAACATAAACGGCAGCAAGTATCACGACATTATCGAGAAAGGCCTCGCCGTACTCGAAAGGAGCTGATTCCAAGACGGGAGACGGTGCCGGCATCATGGTCCAGATACCGCATGAGTTCATTCTGCTCAACGGTATCCCTGTACCGGAAAAAGGACGTTATGGCGTGGGAATGATATTCCTGCCGAAAGAGCCGCAGGACAATGCCCGTTTCACAGAAATCATCAACGAATGTGTCGAGGCGAACAACCTCACGGTGATGCACAGCAGGGAAGTCCCGGTGGACAGTTCCATCTTGGGAAAGGATGCGCTTGCCACCGAGCCGGAAATCAGGCAGATCTTCATAACCGGCTGCGACGACCCCAAAGTATTGGAGGACAAGCTCTATCTGGTAAGGAAGGGAATAGAGAGAAAAGTCCTTTCATCTTCCATCACCGACAAGGCAGCCTGCTATGTGGTCAGCCTGTCCACCAGGACATTGGTCTATAAGGGAATGCTCTCGACAATGCAGTTGAGGCATTATTTCCCGGATTTGACCAACCCGTATTTCACAAGCGCCATCGCGATGGTCCATTCCCGTTTTTCGACCAATACCTTTCCGACGTGGAGCCTGGCGCAGCCGTTCCGGTACATTGCCCATAACGGGGAGATAAATACCATCCGCGGAAACAGGCTCTGGATAAAGACCCGCGAATCAGTGCTCAAGGCGCCGAATCTGGGAAGCATCAGCGAAAATATCAGCCCGATAATCCAGCCGGGAATGAGCGACAGCGCGTCATTTGACAATGTGCTCGAATTCTTTACCCGCGCAGGCATGGAAATCCCGCATGCACTGTCAATGCTGATACCTGAAAGCTACCGCGAAGGCAATCCGCTCCGTCAGGACCTGAAGAACTTCTACGAATATCACTCCATATTCATGGAGCCGTGGGACGGCCCTGCCACTATCCTTTTCTCTGACGGACGTTATGCCGGAGGAATGCTGGACCGCAACGGACTGAGACCTTGCAGGTATTTCATTACCAAGAACGGATTGCTTGTAATGGCTTCTGAGACAGGAGTTTGTGATATCACTCCGTCGGCAGTCGCGTCCAAAGGCAGGCTCTATCCGGGAAAGATTCTGATGGTGGATACCAAGAAGGGAAAGATCATTGACAATGACACCATCAAGGATGCGTTGGCATCAGAGCATCCGTACGGCGACTGGCTTCATGCCGGCCGTATAATCCTGAAGAACATAAAAAGCGGAAGAAAAGTCGAGCAGAGCGTCACGGAATACTCCAAGAAGCTCCACGCTTTCGGCTACGGGAAAGAAGACATTGACAGAATCATGGTGCCGATGGCGGTGAAAAGCGCCGAGCCGATTTATGCGATGGGTGACGACACTCCGCTGGCGGTGCTTTCTGACAAGCCGCAGCGTTTCTTCAATTATTTCCGGCAGAAATTCGCCCAGGTCACCAACCCTCCGATTGACCCTATCAGAGAATCGGCAGTGATGTCGCTCTCGAGTTATATAGGAGCCGTGAAGGGCAATATCCTGAGTCCGTCTCCTGAACTCTGCAAAGTGGTGAAACTTACATCCCCGATTCTGACTAACGGGGAAATGGAAACGCTCAGAAACCTCAGATACAAGGGCTTCAAGACCATTACTCTGCCGATGCTTTTCGAAGTGTCAGGCGGAACGCAGGCACTGGAGACCGCCCTCTCCAAACTCTGCAAAGATGCGGCAAAAGCTGTGGATGCCGGGTATAATTATCTGATTATCAGTGATAAGGCAGTGGATGCGGAGCACGCTCCTATACCGTCACTCCTGGCATTGTCAGCGGTGCATCATCACCTCATACATTGCAGGAAGAGAGGACAGACCGCGATTATCGTGGAGTCCGGCGAGGTTTGCGAAGTGATGCATGTCGCCCTGCTCGTGGGCTACGGAGCCAGCGGCGTGAACCCGTATATGGCATTCTCCATCCTCGACAAACTCGTGTCTGACAATGCGGTACAGCTCGACTATCCGTCTGCCGAGGAGCATTATATCACAGCCATAAACAAGGGAATGCTGAAAATCCTGTCCAAGATGGGCATCTCCACGATAAGAAGCTACCGTGGTGCGGCACTTTTCGAGTCGCTCGGCGTAAGTTCATCATTGCTCGAGAAATACATGGGCGGAGGCATCTCCCAGATAGAAGGCATTACCATCGATGACATTGCCCGGGATGTGACCAGGGCACATAGCGAGGCGTTCTCAATGAAGGAGGAACAGACTTTGGTAGAGACCGCCACTGATCATCTGGAGGACTTCGGAAACTATGCATGGAGGAAAGACGGAGAAAGGCATTGCTGGGAACCTGCACGGGTGAAACTGCTGCAGACCGCAGTGAGAAATGATGATTACGAGTCGTTCCGGCAGTTCTGTGTGGCAGAAGAAAACCATGACCATCCGATGAACCTGCGCGACCTTATGGAAATCGAAAGTGACAGACAGCCGATTCCGATAGAAGAAGTCGAGCCGGAGGAGTCCATAATGAAAAGATTCGTGGCTGAAGCGATTTCGTTCGGCGCCATCAGCAAGGAGGCCCACGAGACTATCGCATTGGCAATGAACAGTTTCGGGGCAATGAGTAATACCGGCGAGGGTGGGGAAGACCCGCAGCGCAACAGAATCCGTCCTGACGGGACGAGCACAAGAAGTGCAGTTAAACAGGTCGCCTCAGGACGTTTCGGAGTGGATACCTATTATCTTGTCAATGCAGATGAAATCCAGATCAAGGTGGCCCAGGGCGCAAAACCTGGAGAGGGCGGACAGTTGCCGGGCTTCAAGGTGGATGAACTCATAGCACGGACACGCCACTCCATACCTGGAATCACATTGATATCGCCTCCTCCTCATCATGACATCTACTCGATTGAGGACCTCGCGCAGCTGATCTTTGACCTCAAGAATGTCAATTCCCATGCCCGGATTAGTGTTAAACTTGTCTCTGAGGCTGGTGTGGGCACGATTGCCGCCGGCGTCGCAAAGGCCAAAGCTGATGGGATACTGATAAGCGGAGCGGACGGCGGAACCGGTGCAAGTCCGGCAAGCAGCGTCAAGCATGCCGGCAGCCCTGCGGAGACCGGCCTTGCCCAGATACAGCAGACATTGGTCATGAACGACCTCAGAGGCAAAGTCCGTCTGCAGGTCGATGGCGGCCTGAGATGCTCGCGTGACGTGATGTTCATGGCACTTTTGGGCGCAGAAGAATACGGATTCGGCACGGCCGTGATGGTGGCGGAAGGATGTATGGTATGCCGCAACTGCAACAAGAACACATGCCCGGTCGGAATCGCAACACAGAATCCTGAACTGCGCAAGCGCTTCAAGGGCAAGCCGGAGCAGATCGTGACATATTTCCGTTTCCTCGCCCGCAGCGTCCGTGAAAGACTCGCGGATATGGGATACAAGTCAATGCAGGAGGTAATCGGCCGGGCTGACCTTCTCAAGAAACGCTCGTATCCTGAAGGGTCCAAGGCCAATGAAATCTCACTCGACCGTGTCCTCTACATCCCTGAAAGCTGTAAGGACAATGCCAGGGTATTCACCACGCCTCAGGAGCACAAGCTCGAAGGCGTGAAGGATATGGAACTTATGCAGGTGCTCAAACCGGCAGTCACTTCCGGCTACAAACTCAGCATAGGAGTCCCTGTCCGCAATACCGACAGAAGTGTCGGGGCAATGCTGAGCGGCGAAATCACCAGACTCTACGGCCAGGAAGGATTGCCGGACGGCACCATCAATGTGGAGTTTACCGGTTCTGCAGGCCAAAGCTTCGGAGCGTTCTTGTGCAAGGGCTTGACTTTCAAACTTGTAGGTGATGCCAATGATTATGTGGCCAAGGGCCTTTCCGGAGGTAGGATAATCCTTACTCCATCACCGGAAACGGATTTCAAGGCCGAGGACAATATCATTGCCGGCAATACCATCGCCTACGGTGCCACATCCGGAGAACTCTATATAAATGGTGCGGTAGGCGAGCGCTTCTGCGTGAGGAACAGCGGAATCACGGCAGTCGTGGAAGGCGTGGGTGACCACGGGTGCGAATATATGACCGGCGGACGGGTGGTTGTGCTCGGCAGGACGGGAAGGAATTTCGCGGCAGGAATGAGCGGAGGCATCGCATACGTCTGGGATCCGGACGGCTCCTTCGACTATTACTGCAATATGGATATGATAGAGCTTACGCTTCTGGAAGATGACGCGGACCGTGAGGAACTCCGTTCGCTGATTGCCGCGCATCTGAAGTACACAGGAAGCACACTCGCCTCTATGATATTGGATGACTGGGACTTGTATGCACGTCAGTTCCTCAAGGTGACTCCAGTGGAATACAAGAAGATACTCTCCCCGATGTAGGCCGCAAAGGGAAATTAAACAATTTCTTAACATTTGCGAAACTGCTGTATAACACTATAAATCCATCTTTGCACCGTGTAAAAAGGTAAAGTATGGAAACAATTTATTTCGGGTTTGTGGTGTTTTTGTTCGTGCTCGCGGTTTTCGACCTCATGGTCGGCGTGAGCAACGACGCTGTCAATTTCCTCCAGTCTGCCATCGGCGCCAAGGTGGCCAAGTTCAAGACAATTCTTATAATCGCCGCAATAGGTATTTTCACAGGTGCGGCCATGAGCAACGGTATGATGGAAGTCGCCAGAAACGGTGTCTTCCATCCTTCGTTTTTCTCCTTCCAGGACGTGATGTTCATTTTTCTGGCAGTGATGGCCTCGGACATTGTCCTGTTGGACATTTTCAATACATTGGGCATGCCGACTTCCACGACTGTCTCAATGGTGTTTGAACTCCTCGGAGGAACATTTGCGCTGGCATTGATGAAAGTGGCGGGTGATCCTTCGCTTCACGTGGCTGACCTGATGAATACCAGCAAGGCCCTCACGATGATCATGGCGATTTTCGTCTCCGTGGCCATCGCGTTCGTGGTCGGAGCCTTCGTCCAGTACATTTCGCGGACACTGTTCACCTTCGTTTACAAGAACAACTCCCTTAAATGGAAAATCGGCATCTTCGGCGGCCTGGCATTCACCGCCATCATCTATTTCATGCTGATCAAGGGACTTGGAAACGTATCCTTCATAAGCGATGCCACCCATGAGTGGATAAATACCCATTCGTGGACCATCTGCGGAATCTGTTTCGTCGTCACAGCCGTCCTCTCCCAGGTGCTCTATGCATTGAAAGTCAATGTCTTCAAGATACTTGTCCTCACCGGAACATTCGCATTGGCGATGGCTTTCGCGGGCAATGACCTTGTGAACTTCATAGGCGTTCCGCTGGCCGGCTACTCCTCTTTCCAGGATTATTCGGCCAATGCAGGTGGCGACGCGGCAGGCTACATGATGGATTCCCTGAACGGTCCTGCACATACGCCTGTCCTCTTCCTGGTTGCTGCCGGACTGATCATGGTGATTTCCCTCGCCACGTCCAAGAAGGCTTTCAATGTGGTGAAGACCTCTGTGGACCTTGCCCGTCAGGATGCCGGTGACGAGATGTTCGGCTCCTCGAAGATGGCCAGAGTCCTGGTGCGCTTCAGTACCAATACGGCCTCTGCATTGTCAGAACTGGTTCCGAACGGCGTGAAAAGATGGTTCGCCAAGAGGTTTGACAATGAAAATGTCGTCCTTCCTCAGGGTGCGGCCTTTGACGAAATCAGGGCGACAGTGAATCTTGTGGTATCCAGTCTGCTCATCGCTCTCGGAACATCATTGACACTTCCGCTTTCCACAACTTATGTGACTTTCATGGTGGCGATGGGTTCTTCACTTGCCGACAAGGCCTGGGGACGGGAGAGCGCAGTGTTCCGTATTACAGGTGTGATTTCAGTCATCGGCGGATGGTTCATCACAGCCGGAGCAGCATTTATCCTCTGCTTCTTCGTGGCATTGGCCATGTCGCTCGGCGGTCTGACCATGGCGTCCATCCTCATTGCCCTGTCGATTGTCCTCCTTGTACGCAGCAACATCAAATACAAGAAAAAGCAGGCAGAGGAGAAAGGTGATGTCGTTTTCAATCAGATGATTACCTCAGAGGACAATGCCGACACTCTCCGTCTTCTTACCCAGCATATACGTCAGGGCCAGAGCCAGTTCCTCGATTTTGTCAATGTGAATTATCTCAATGTTACAGAGGGCTTTATCTCCGAGGACCTGAGCCGACTTCAGAAGGCCGAGTCGGCCATGCGTAAGGAAAGGCAGGAACTGAAGCAGATCAGACGCAAGGAAATGCTGGGTCTGCGCCGGATAGATCCTGGTACTGCGATCGAGAAGAGCACCTGGTTCCACCTGGGCGTGAACAGCTGCGAGGATATGCTTTACAGTTTGCGACGCATCTGCGACCCGTGCGAGGAACATATCGACAACAGTTTCGTGCCGCTGGAAAAGGACCGTATCAAGGAATTCCTTCCGCTCCGTGACACATTGCTCTACCTGCTCAAGAGGGCAGTCGTGGTAATCTCCACAGAGAATTTTACCGACTCGGACAGGCTTCGCGAACAATGTGAGGAGTTCAAAAGCTGTCTGTCTTCTACCAGACATGGGCAGATAGAGCGGATGCAGACATCCAAGGAAAACATTACAGTCTCCTATGTCTATCTGAATCTGCTTCAGGAAACCCACGAAATAGCAAGCTCGCTGCAGCATCTTCTGCGTGCCGCCAAGCATTTCGCCAATGAATAGTGGTGACTTACTTGTTCAATGAAAAGTGGAAATCAAGGCCGCCGGAGTGAGCAATCTGGACATTTATCGTGCCCCCGTGCAGCAGAACGGCATTTTTGACGATGGCAAGTCCGAGACCGGTGCCGCCCAATTTCCTCGAGCGCCCTTTGTCCACACGGTAGAATCTCTCGAACAGATGCGTAAGATGCTCAGGCGGAACACCTGCTCCATTGTCAGAAAAACTGAACCAGAGCTTGTTCTTTTCCTCCTTGAGACATTGGACCGTGATGGTGGTGCCTTCACCGGCGTATGCGATGGCATTGTCCGTCAGATTTCTGAAAATCGAATAGATGAGCTGCTGGCTTCCGTGGACTGTCGTGCCCGGCGCTATCAGGATGAGAAATTTCATCTTTTTCGCTTCCAAGTCAAGCTCTGTGGCTTTCCTGATGTTCTGGAGCATCGCTTCTACGTCTATTTCCTCAGTGGAGAATGAAGTGAAGGCATCATCGATTTTAGAGAGCAGCGTGATGTCGGAAATCAGATTGCCGAGCCTTTCACTCTGCGCGTGGCATCTTTCCAAGAAATCGTTTCTTGTCGTCTCATCGAGGTCCGGATTGTCAATGATGGTTTCCAGATAGCCCTGAATGCTGCTGACAGGCGTCTTCAGTTCATGGGCAATGTTCTGTGTCAGCTGACGTTTTAGCCTCGTCTTGTCATCCTCGCTGTTCTGCAGCTTGGCATAGAGGTTTACGATGTTCCTGGAGATCTCTCCGAGCTCGTCGTTGGAGAAAGTTATGTCCGCATTCCTGATGTCCTGATTCTTCTCCGCTATATTTGCGAACTCCCTCAGGTGGCTGATGTTCTGCTGCAGTTTGTACAGATACACGTAGAAGATGAACAGAAGGCTGAGCGACAGGGCAAGCGCAATGAAAAGATAGTTCCTGTCAGAAGCCAGCATCAGTCCCATCGACACGTCGTAGATGTGTGCGGTCCTGATTATCAGACCATTGTCCTTGAATAGTGTGGCTGAATAGAACCATTGTCCTCCCAATGTCCTTGACTCCCGCTGCAGGGCATAGCCGCTTCCGTTCTTGAGCGCGTCACTTATCTCATCCCTGTCCAGATGGTTTTCCAGTTCTGAGCCGCCTTCGGCCCCGCTGTCGTACCTGACATTTCCGTCAATGTCCATGATCGTCACGCGGATGTTCTCGTTTTTCAGGCGGTTTATATAGTTCCGGAAAATGGTTGAATCCGTCTCGAGAAAGTCGTGGATGTCATTGTTGCAGTCCTGCAGCCTCGTGTTTAGGCTATCGATCCGATAATTCTTCTCCCTCTGGTACTGGAAGTAGATGAAGCACAATGCGAATGACAGGAACAATATCGATACTGTCAGGAACAGTTTCGAGGCAAGGGAGGAGAACCTGTGTTTCATGACTGTAACTGCTTGTCCTCGAAGCAGTAGCCGTAGCCGTGTCTCGTGGAGATGTTGTTCCCGTATTTGCCGAGTTTCTTGCGCAGTCGTGTGATGTTCACATCGACTGTCCTGCCCAGGACTACCACGTCGTCAGGCCAGACTTTGCCGAGAATTTCATCTCTTGTGAACACGTGCCCGATGTCAGAAACGAGAATCCTGAGTACTTCAAATTCCGTCTTGGTAAGTTCGGCATCATTCCCGTCAACAATTGCTTTCTTCCCGTTCATGTCGAGCGTGAGCGTCTTGTACGAAAGTCTTGAAGGATCGGAAGATGCGGAGCCCACTCTGCGGAGCACTGCATTGACTCTGGACACTACTTCCCTTACGGAGAAAGGCTTGGCGATATAGTCGTCAGCACCGAGGTCGAAGCCTTTCAGAGTGTCTTCTTCGGTGTCTTTGGCCGTAATGAATATGATGGGGATTTTCGCGCTTTCCGGATTCTTTTTCATCATCTGGGCCATCTGGAAACCGGAGATGCCTTCCATCATCACATCCAGGAGCACCAAGTCATAGCCGATGATGCCTCTCATCAATGCGTCCTCTGCCGAAAGTGCCGTGGCCGTTTCATACCCGGCCTTGTCGAGATTGAATTTCAGGATGTTGCATATATCCGCTTCATCATCGACTACAAGAATTTTTTTTACTCCGTCCATAATGGTTCAGTTTTCGCAAAGTTAGTCTTTAATTGTTTCGTTCATGTTAATTTTGGCCTTTTCTTTAAGCTCTTTAACGATTTCTTCTTTTCCTTTTATAACTTGATATTTAGGCTCGAAATTTTTCTTAACGTCAACGCTAAGTCTTTTAG
>OQVN01000901.1_pt1 | contig 10746 bp, 12 predicted proteins | sample 1691621 | NCBI WGS metagenome assembly OQVN01 (sample SAMN03418278, study PRJEB22391) | human gut metagenome | biome: human-gut; feature: organic feature; material: feces | host: Homo sapiens | place: Tanzania | collected 2013-01 | reverse complement strand
TTGAAGGGTGAAGGAAGCATCACCGAAATGCAGCCTAACTTGACGAAGAAAAGTTAGTGCAAGGTGAGCGAAGTACAAAATGAAAGTGCAAAAAACTTTCGTTTTTACGTCCGAACCACGTACTATCGAAAAGCAACTAATACCTAAAATTCAACAATTATGAAAGCATAAATCAAAGATTACAATCCCCTAATTTCTTTCTACGATTTTAGCAATTCTAACGCTAACCTCATATAACAAGTATAATGGAATAGTTACCAAAACTAAAGTCATTAAATCTGGAGGTGTAATAATAGCAGCAACAAGCATTATAATTATCAATGCATGTTTTCTGTATTTTGCCAACATATGAGAAGAAACGAAACCCAATCTTGCCAAGAAAAACATAATTACAGGCAATTGAAAAACAATTCCCATGATGAATGTTAAGGTAGTAAATGTTTCAACATATGAATCTAATGTTATTGTACTACGAATACTTTCTGAAACACTATAAGTCCCTAAAAATCTAAATGAGATTGGGAATAAAATATAGTAGCTCATAAGAACTCCCACTATAAACAAAAAATAAATCATCATAACTACGCTTACCGAATGTTTCTTTTCATTTTCGTAAAGAGCAGGAGATACAAATTTAAATAATTCGTAAAGTATGTAAGGTGATGAACCTAACAACCCCAAATATACAGATGTTGTAATATGTGTCATAAATTGACTCGATAAATCTGTAGCAATCAAGTCCACATGAAATTTTTCAAAATGAAAATCATAACCACATAATGCAATCGTCTTTTCTATCAGAGAATATGTTATAAAATTATATTGGCTTGGTGCCAATAGTATAGTCCAAACTGTTTCCTTACAACAAAACACAATAATAGATAATGTGCCAGCAACCGCTAAAATGCGAAATAACATTCGACGGAGCACTTCTAAATGTCCGCCGAATGTCATTAAATTCGAATCGTTTTCGTTAGTCATTCCTCAACTCATCTTTTGATGGTTTTTCTTCTGACTCTTTCTTCTCGGTTTCTTCATTAGGAGCCTCATCAACTTCTTTAGGGTCATTGACTCCTTTTTTGAATTCCCGAACACCTTGTCCTAGTCCTCGCATCATCTCTGGAAGTTTTTTACCACCAAATAAGAGCAAGGCTATACCACCAATGAGAATCAACTCGGTGGAACCAATGAATAGCAACTGTGTTGCAAATAGTAATTGTGTCATTTTTATTGTTCTGTTACAAGATAAATTTCACACGTCTCAAAATTAATTTCCCAATTACCACCTTCGGCACTTTCCCAGTTATACTTCTCGCCCATACGATTCCACCAGTTTTGGAACTTAGTTCCTGTTTCGCCAAGATCCTTCACCAGCTTTTCGTACAGAGCTTCATTTTCTGCAGTGAGAATTTGAGACAACTCATTTAATCCGTTTCTGCGTTCAAACAGTGTTTGAATTTCGTTTTTTTCTTCTTCGGTCACTCGACCTATTACTTTCTTCATAATGCAAATCATTTTATATTAATATGTTGGTGCGTTGTCCATTTTCTCATTTGGATTACAACGTTCGTACACATTTGTTATATCATTTTGATAATAATCTTGAATTCTGACTGACTCATAATCTCGTGATATTAGAAAATATGAGTATTGTACACCCATTCGAAAAGTATAGACATACCATCCATTACGAAATCCAGACCATTCATAGGTTGCCTCATTTTCTTCATAACATTTTTCACAAATGATTATATTGTTTTCTTCCATATATAACACCTCCAATCCTCAAAAATTAAAATTTTTAAATTTTAAAAAATTAAAAACTAATAACTTTTTTATTTTGATTGCAATTCAAATTACTACAATACTGACAAGCCCAATCATAGTAATAATATTTTGTATTTTTACATTTTTGTTGTGTATTATTTTTTAAATTTTCAATTTCTAATTCTATTTAATAATTCTAACATTTTTAATCTTTCCATTTCAAACTTCCTTTATTTTGTGCATTTATGATAATTATTACAGTTATAGTTCCAACAATAATTGCAATAATCTTTCCTAACTTTTATTAATTTACATTTTGTTCTGTAATTCCTTTTAGATTATCTAATTCAATCTTCAATACTTTTTTAGCCTCAAATGTGCGATTTCTAACTACTAGCCATTCTAATTTGTCTAATATATTTAACATTACTGTTTCTTTCATTATTTTAACTTCCTTTTTTCGACATTTTCATCAATATTTTAACACTCTTTGCTCTCACTTGCAAGTGCTACACCTAGAAGTATAAATATTATAAAATATCTAAAAAGTAGTAGAGGAGCGATAATATTGATTCAGATAAATGTAGAAAAAATTTTAAAAGAACAAGGCAAAACAAAATTATGGTTATGTGATGTAATGGATATTAGCTTTTATAATCTTAATAAAGCTATAAAAAGTGGTAAAAAATCCATATCTTACAAATATTTAGAAGGGTTTTGTAAAGCTCTAAATTGTTCTTTTAACGATTTATTAACAATAGTTGTTAATGATAATATAAGAATTGGAGGAAAATATTGGCTCAAATATTATAATGTTTCCAGCAATGTGCAAATAAAAATTATAAAAATCAAGTTTTTAGATTAAAATATAATACAAAAAAATTGTTTTAAAATGTTTTAAAATATTATAATTTCTTGTAACCATATTGAAATCAACGAAAACTTGATTTTTTTATAATGCAATTATAATGCGTATGAAATTAAAATTATAAAAATTATAATATCCCTTATTCCATGTCAGTCTCCTTTTTTCTTGAGTTATAATGCAACAGGAAAATATTTTGGGATATTTTTAGATATTTTCAGATAATTTTTTTAATAATTATCTATTTAAAAAAAGTGTCCATAAAACTGATATATGGCTAAAAATGGCTATTTTTAGGCAAAAAAGAAATTACCAATTTTTAGGTAATTTCTTGCACTGAGAATATTTTTTTGGTCGAGGTGAGTACTCGACGCTTTGTACTATTTCCTTTGATATTTTGGGCTTTTCAGCGTTTGCATTTTATTTTACGGAACACTTTTGCGGAACATTTTAAGTTATAAATGCTTTAAAATTCCGCATAGTTCCAGTATTTTTTCATAATTTTTTAAAATTTTAACTAGCGACATTAGCTTTATTCATTATTGCTCCAAATATATTTTTGTTTATTAAATAATTAACAACACTCTTGTTTTCAGATTTAATAAAATCAGTATCTATATCAACATAGTATTTCATTGTAATAGATATATCTGAATGACCTAATATTTCTTTTAATACTACTGGAGCAATTTTTGCCTCTGCACATCTTGTTGCAAAAGTTCCTCTTAGCATGTGAGTGTGTATATCTGTTCGAGTGGCAATTTTGCCTTTTGAATTAACTTCTTGATAAAGTCCAATTCCTAATTTTAATCCTGCTCGTTTTAATGCAGAGTTTATACTAGCTTCTTCATATAATCCATATTGTTTATTTGTAGGATTATAAAATAACAAATGAAACTTATTTGGAATGACATGGTTCATAGCATCTTCAAGTGCTTTTCTACTAATATCATTTAAATCAATCGTTCTTTGTCCAGAAAAAGTTTTTGTTGATTCTCCTATTCTTGATTTTCCCTTTGTATCTTTAGTTTGTGTTCTTCTAATAATTACAATTCCTTTTTCTAGGTCAATGTCTTTAGTATAATCTAACACTAAAGCTTCGCCTATTCTCATTCCAGTACTAAGCAATAACAAAAATAAATATTTGTGTTTGAAATTTGAATAATCAACTTCATTTAAAAACTCTATTAGCTTTCTTTGTTCATCTATTGTTAGTGCTATTCTGTGATGTCCGTTGTATTCGCTTTTAGGTTTTTCAATTCTTTTATAACCATCTAAAAAGTTATCTTTTATTAGTTGTTGATGATAAGCTTCTCCAAATCCCATACATAGTAGTTCATAATTTTGCTTTATTGTTGTTTTTGAATAAGTTTTAAGTTTTGCAAGATAATTAACTACTTCATCTCTAGTTACCTTTGCAATTGGCTTTCTTGCAAATGATGCGTTTTCAATTTGTTTTAATGTGTCTAATTTTCTTTTATACGTTGACTCTTTTATTCGATTTAATTTAAATTGTTCTTCTATCATTGGTTTTACTAAATCTATTAAAGTTTTATTTGTTTTTGTTATAATTCTCGGCCCACCATTTCTATCTAGGTTGATTTTATATTCCAAAGCATTGTTTAATGCTTCTTCTTCAGTATCAGCAACGAACGATTTCCTTTGAGTTTTTCCTGTTGTCTGATCTCTACCTATTGTTAAAACAGCTTTACAAGTTCTTGAAACATAAAACTTATCGCATCCTTTGCACAATTCATATTGTTTTTCTTTGTCAATGTTCTTATTTTTATTTTTTTGCAACCCGCACATATTGATTCATCAAATTTTCCTTTTGGTCTTTTTGAGATATATGTGCCAACAGTTATTCCCTTAAATTTCATAATATTGTTCTCTCCTTTTCGTAATAAATTTAAGGAAAACTATTGCTATAATTTGATTTTATGGTATAATTATATCAGTTAAGGAAAGCTATAGCAATAGTTTCCTTTCAGTTTTAAAAAAATACATAATCTTGTATTTGAAGGTTTAAATGTCGCATATTTAAATCTTCTTTTTTTATCTTTCATCTTCTTCATTATTAACATGTCTTGTCTTTAGATATTCTCTTAAATTTTCTTCTGTAATTTTATAAGCTCTTCCAAATTTTTGGCAAGGAAAATCTTTTCTATGAAATAATTCTAAACAAGTTTTATTTCCTATTTTTAAAAGTTTCCTTACATCTGCTGTTGTAAGAAGTTGAATAGTTTCTCCCATATAACTTACTCCTCCTTTCGTTAATTTTTTGAATGATATTTTTCCTGTCCCTCTATTCTGGGCTAATAGCAAACGGTATTTTCATACTCCACTGGAATTTCACCACTCCGCGACTTACCGAGTTGCACCCATTGCTTGCGACGGTTTTATCACGCTCGAGCTGTGGCTATGCAAGTGTATCATTATTTTGTATTTAGCTATCGGGTATTCAATTTTCAATGTGCTGTTCAAGAATTTTCTTAAATTTTCTTGACACTTTTTTGTAATCGTTGTATACTATTATTATAGATAATCACTTACTTGATCGGTGCTAAAAAAGTAAGCTGTTACAACTTACAATCAATTACTATATATTAATATAATACAGTAATCGATTGCGTTTGTCAATAGCTTACAAGAAATTTTTTTAAAAATTTGGGAGTTGATAAAATGAAAACGAATATAAAACTTGAATCATCACAATTTTGCTATGTTTATAGCAAATATAAAATTGAAGAAATCAATGGTAAAAAATACATAATGCCAGAAGAAAATGCAACTAAAAAAACTATTAGTATAACAGAACATATTGATGATTTATTAGTTGAAACATTAAATATAGGAAAAAAAGAATTTTTTAGAGAACCAATACAAGAATTTGAATTATTGAACTATTTTGCTAAATATGGTTCTTTTGGATTCATGATTGATCTTGCTATAAATAAATACTTTGTATTAGATGATAAAGTAGCTATAAGAGATGCTTTCTATATAACTAAAAAAGAAAATGTAGATTTTATAAATACAGATGAATACTTAAAGTTCTTTTTGCCAAAATTAAATAAAAGAGAAATAAATAGCTTAATAAAAAAAAGTAAGGATGTTGCTAGTGATACAAAAAAAGAAGATTACTTGTCATCAATTATAAATGAATATTTAATATATTCTGAACATTATGCAGAACCACTTGAATTGATTTTAAATTATACAAGGTCATTGTATAAGCATTTTTATTCAACATTAGATAATAAACCTTTAACAATGAAATTACCATTTTTAAGCGTAAATCATTTAGAACATAAGATAGAAGATTTATATTATAACAATAGTTTTGGATTTATAATTAATTATTTAAAACAAGCTATTGATATATCTTATTCTATGCAAATGGCTCAAGATGTTAGATTATTAAAAATATGTAATTTCTGTGAAAAAGCATTTATTGCAAATAACCCAAAAGCTGAATATGATACACCACAATGTAAGAATAAAGCTAATGTATATAAAAGCAGAGGAAAAACTATATCTCGTCATGTAATACATACTGATAATGGAATTGCAGTAAAAATGCCAAGTCAAGAATTATCAGATAGTATGATAAAAAGATTAAAGAAAAAATAGACTATTAAAAAGTTAACTATGGCACTGAATTTATGATATTTATTCAGTGTCATAATTAAAAAATAAAAATTAACCTAATTCACTCCATACCTATTGACTTATGGAGCGAATTAGGTTAAAATGTTTTTGGAGGTAAAAAGCATGTTATATAATCATAATGAAATAAAAAATAAGTATAAAAGTACTTATCAAATTAGAAAAGCCTTAGAAAATAAAGAAATATATAAAATTGAAAAAGGAATATATTCTGATGTGCCAAGTGTACATTATTTAGCAGTTATAATGAAGAAATACCCATATGGAGTATTTACTTCTTATTCTGCTTATTACTATCATAATCTTACAGATGTAATTCCAGATAAAATATATTTAGCTACAGATAGAAATAACAGAATGATATCTTCTAATAAAATAAAACAAATCCGTATGAAAGAGGAATTATATAATTTAGGAAAAACCGAAATTGATTATGAAGGAATTAAAATAAATATATATGATAAAGAAAGAATGCTAATTGATTTAGCTAGAAACAAAAATCAAATTGGATATGATTTATATAAAGAAATTATATCTAATTACAGAAAACTAGCAAATTCATTAGATACACAGAAGATAGAAGAATACTTACAATACTTTGTAAATGGAGATAAAATTTTTGAAATAATACAAGACGAGGTGTTTTAATGGATATATATGAATTAGTAAATAAATATGTAGCAGCAGGTTATTCAGAAAACGATGCAATTCCAAAAGTTGCTCAAGATATTATTTTACTTAAAATTGGAAATAGCAAATATAGTAAGAATATAACTGTAAAAGGCGGAGTTGTAATGCATAACATTTCTAAAGATATGCGTCGTGCAACTCGAGATATGGATATTGATTTTATAAAATATTCTTTAGAAGATAAATCAATTCTTAATTTTATAAAAGAATTAAACAATACAGATGATGGCGTAAAAATAAAAGTTACTGGAAAAATTGAGCCGTTACATCATCAAGATTATGATGGAAAAAGAGTTTACATACAACTAACTGATAGCCATCGCTATTCAATAAGTTCAAAACTAGATATTGGAGTACATAAATACTTTGATATGGTACAAGACGAGTATTATTTTGATTTTAACATAATAGATGAAAGTGTTAGTTTACTTATAAATTCTAAAGAACAAATAATTGTAGAAAAATTAAAATCATTATTAAAATTTGGTATTACTTCTACTAGATTTAAAGACATCTTTGATTTTTACTATTTAATTAATAATGAAAATTTAGATAAGGACAAGCTAATAAAATACATAGATATTTTAATTTTTCAAGATGAAAATATGCGTGAAAATGAATTAAAAGATATACATATCAGATTAACAAATATTTTAAATAATAACAGATTTCAATCAAGAATTAACACAGCAAATAATAACTGGTTAGAAATACCTATTAAAGATGTTATTGATAATGTTTTAGAGTATTTTGATGGTTTAGTAAGAGTTACAAATTAAGAGAATGGGGGCAAATATGTTAATAAGTAGTTTGAAAATTAAAAATTACAGAGGATTAGATATAAACATAGAAAAAATTGAAAAAGTTTCAATTGTTATAGGTCAAAATGATAGCGGTAAAACTAATATTTGCTCTGCTATAATGAAAGTACTAGATTACAATAAAAGGAGAATACCTTTTATTGTAACAGATGCTACTAATTCTAATAAAGAAGATATAGAAATTGAAATAACTTTAACAGCAGATGATTTAACAAACGAACAATTAGCTTTAGTAGGTAATTATATTCACGTGGATAGTGATAAAAAATATATTAAAGTTAAGTTAATATCTAAATACAATAATGACACATTAGAATATGAAGATACATTATATTATGGAAATACTGATATGGACTTTGAAGAAGTAAGAATAAATACTCAAACACAATTAGATAAAGTTTTAGCAATAGTATATATTAATCCAGTATATGACATAGATGTTTCAAAAAAGGAATTTTTCAAATTTAAAGAAAGTGATAACAAAGAAAAAGGAATTTTCTTTAGTGATAATATAGTACAAGAAATTTCAAATTTAAATACAAGCATACAAAATGAAGAGATAGTAAATGAAATACAAACAGATATAAATGAAAAAGGTGAGTTTACAGAGTTATTTGAAGATTTAACATTTAAAGTATCACCTAATATAAAAGAGGAAAATATTTATAAATCTCTTAATGTTACAGCTCATGATAATGAAGATAATGAATATGATAATATAGGAGATGGAAAAAATAAAATATTTTCAATGATTTTAAAATCAAAAATATATAATGATAGTAAACAAAAAATATTTATTATTGAAGAACCAGAAAATCACTTATACGTTTTATTGCAAAAAGTATATATTAGTGCTTTATTAAAAATGAATCCAAGCCAATTAATTATAACTACACATTCACCCTATACAATTGACTTTGAAAAGACAAATCAAATTATAAAGATTGGATATAACCCATCAAATAAAAGTAGAGAGATATATAGTTTTGATGGAATAAATAATGATGACTTTAAAAACTTTGGGTATTTGATAAATGTAGAAGTGGCTGAGATGTTATATTATAACAATGTACTTCTAATTGAAGGAGATTCTGAAAAGTATTTTTATAGTTTGTTAATGTCTAAAGATAATAAGTTTTGCAAAAAAATAAATGAAAAAAGATTTGGAATATATGCTGTTAATGGTATAGCTTTTAAAACTATAAAAGAACTCTTGGAAAAGCTAGGAATTAATGTATATATAAAAACAGATAATGATATATTTAAGGTGCCCAAAATAGAAGAATACAGATATGCAGGATTAGAAAGATGTATCAAATTTTTAAATAATGCTAGCAAAGAAGAATTAAAGAAATTATTAAATGTTGAAAAGCTAGAATTTAGATTTGCTGATAAAGATTCTAAATTGGATATAATAGAAAATAACATTTCAGAGATTTGTAAGTTATTAAAGAAAAATAATATAATCTTTTCACAACATAATGAAGGTTTTGAAAGAGACTTTATTGAATACATAAAATTAAATACAAACAATACTGTAACTGATGAAGCAATATATTTCTTGAAACAAGCAAAATTGAAAAATTTACATTATTTTATTGATGAATATAACATAGATATAACTACAAATGATGATAATAAAAAATCTGTATTGGTAGGTTTTTTATATGATTAATTTAACAGATGATATAAAAAGAATATTAGATGAAGAACAAGCCAATATTATCAACTCGACAGAAAAGTATATTTATGTTTCTGCTTGTCCACGGATCTGGAAAAACTTATACTGTTGTAAAAAGAATAGAAAAAGAATTACAAGAAATATCAGAATATCAAGGAATTATAGCTTGTTCTTTTACCAAAGAAGCGTCAGAAGAATTAAAGAAGAGAATAAATAAGAAATTTAATTTAGATAATTGTTTCATAGGAACAATAGATTCTTGGGTAAAAAACATTATATGTACTTTTGTTAATAGAGCTCTAAAATCATGTAACAAATTGAATAATCAAATTATTATAGATAATAATATTTTTTTTCCGGAAGATAATGTTAAAATTAATGGAAATTATATATTAAAAAATAATCAACGTTATCTAACTATAAATGAATTAGTAAGATATTATGATATTTATCCAAATTACCAAAATAAAGGTAATCAATATTATAATGAATGGCTACAAAAATTGCAGAATAATGAATATGAAATTTCATTTCCATCATATTTCTTTGCAAGTTATATAGTAAAGATGGATATATTTAAAGAATGGTTTAACAATAAATATACTACTATTTATATTGATGAAGCACAAGATTTGAACTATTTCCAACACTACTTTTTTGATACATTAAAAAGAGAAACTAAGATAAATATAGTTATGGTAGGAGATGCAAATCAATCAATATATCAATTTAGAGGAGCTAGACCAGAACTTTTTAAAAAATTATTAAATAATGGATATAGTGAGTATAAGATAGATGTTAGTGTTCGTTGCCATCCAAGTATAATACATTATGCTAATAAAATATTTGATGATTCCATAAAGAAAAAATTTGATACAGAATCTCATGTTTATGTGATAAACAATATAGATATAGAATTTTTAAAGTGCATAGAGAACAGTACATTTATACTAACGGAAAGCAATAAAACTGCACAAGAATTATATGAACAATATAAACAAGATTTCGATATAATTTATACTAAAAAAATGGACTTAGATAATAAAATACATAATGATTATTATTTAAATAGTGATATTATTGATGAACTTTTAAAGTACTATTTAAATTATGATAATATTTTAGATAAATATAAATATCCATTTGAAAAAATAGAACCAATATTAATTAACTGTAATTCTAAGATTAAACAAAGGGATTTTAAAATAAGTGAAAAAACAAATTTGATGGACTTTTTAAACAAAAGTTGTAGA
>OQVN01000897.1_pt1 | contig 10794 bp, 10 predicted proteins | sample 1691621 | NCBI WGS metagenome assembly OQVN01 (sample SAMN03418278, study PRJEB22391) | human gut metagenome | biome: human-gut; feature: organic feature; material: feces | host: Homo sapiens | place: Tanzania | collected 2013-01 | reverse complement strand
CCCAGTGTTTATGGGGAAAAATTTATTTTTTTTGTAGCGAAAAAGTGGGGAAAGAGAGCAGATGAGCCAAAACAAAAAGTGACCATGTTACGCGAAAATGACCCTAAAAAGTGACCTTTTGATGTGCGTAAAATGCTGAAAATCAGCACGTTAAAGGTTATTATTGAGAAAAGTCACTCGGTCACTCGTCACTTTACGATAAATTGGAAACAAAAAAAATAAATGTTAATGTATAAGTTATTAATAATCAATATATTACGCACTTTTCTTTTTTTTCTGACATTAAAATCGAAGTGCAAGTGACCGAGTGACCGAGTGACCTTTTTCGCGTGAAAGAATGTAAAATCTTGTAAGGGTTGATTGTGTAAACTATTAGGGTGATTAGCAAAAACATTTAGTGCATGTTAGGCATACAATAAAACATCTTACTTATGTAGTATATAAACGAATAGTGCGCTAAAATGTTTATTCTAAAAAAGCACGTCTTTGGCTAAAGATATACCCTGATTCAATGTTGCTAGTCAAGTGATTTTTTTGTAGTATGAATTAACACATGTTTAAAGATGTGGAGGTAAAGTCGAAAAAAGCACTAAAAAAAGTGTGCACAAATCGCTCCTCAACTTGAGGAGGCAAAATGCATGTTTTTACACTTATAGTATATTTTAACATGCAGAACGATAGGAATGAAAAACATGAGGTTAATAAATCTTATATTTTAGCCATAATGCTTATCATTTCGTTCTTGCAGCCCATAATGAGGTGTTAGGCAGTATTTTGCTTTGGCTAAAAAATCGCGCAATGCATCTTCGTATTTTTTTTAATCAAAACGTAGGTTGCAGAAAACTTATTTCTTACCCTTTATATTAGTGTTTACACTTGTTAACTCTGAATTAAAGAATTTTTCGAATGACCGAATGACCGCGTTTCTTTTGATTATCAATGAGTTATGCGGTCACTGGTCACTGGTCACTTGCACTTTCACATTAAGTTTGATGTATTTTTGCCCGTGTTTATGGTTTGAAGTTCTGCGTGATTTGATGTGTTTATTGTCGATAAAGGGCATGGTTAAATGGGGTATCCCATTTAATCATGCCCCTTATCGACGTCAAAATCCGATAAAACCATGCCGAAAATATCATGGATTTTGAACACCCGACTTAACGGGGGGAGGCTGGCGCGTGAAATATTAATCTTACTCAAATAATCAAACACTGGGTTTTGCTAGTGAGTCCCTTAATTGCCCATTTCTCCACTAACATTGTTGCTATTATTACCCTTCAATACATCGTCGTTCTCAATGCTTCGCTGTGTTTTCTTTACACTAGCCTTGAGTGAACCTAAACGGTAACTAATGCCTATGCTGTAGCGTAAGAAGTCGTTGCGCGAGTTGGTGAACATATGCATTTGTGAAGTAGACGTGGTGTTGCGGAAGTTTTGGTAACGCCCGATGAAGTTGCCTGCTTGCAAGTTGACAGAAAGTCTGTCCTCTTTTAAGAATGCTCGGCTGAGGTTGAAGCTGTAAAAGAAGAAACCTGCTGTGCGACCTTGCAAAGCAACTTGCGAGGTGTTGCCACCCAACCAAAGTCCGAGTTTCATTTTCCAAGGCAATACTTGCTGGATGCCACCCCAAGCATTGCCTGCAAAGCCCGAGTTGTGACTGCCTATGACCTGTGCCTTGCGGTCGGCATAGCTGCCTGAGGCATTCAGGTTGAGGGTGGTGCCCTTTATAATAGTCCAATTAATGAAGGTAGAGAGGGTGGTTTCTTTAGAATGTCTAAAACCTTCATACGTGGTGTACATCACGCCGTCCTTTACAAAACTGTATTCCTCCATGCCATTGTTAGAGAAGGCATAGGTGAGTGTGGCATTCAAGGTGAGCTTTGCACTAAATGTGCTAAACGTCATGTTCAGATTATGTCCCTTTTCGCTCTTAAGATTGGGGTTACCATATTTTACTGCCTCGGGCGAATAGCTCACTTGGTAGGGCGAGAGATAGCTAATGTCGGGACGTGCGATGCGCAAGTTATAACCCGCCTTCAACATCATGGTTGGCTTTAGGTTGTAGCCTAAGGTAACAGAGGGTACCCAATCGTCCATGTGTGTGCCAAAGGGACGACTTTTTCCGTCGGGGTAGGTTACGCGCACATGGTAGTATTCGTAGCGGTTGCCCACCATGGCAGCCCAATTATTTATTTTTAGGTTGTATTGCAAATAAGCTGCACCAATGTCGCCCTGATGACGGTAGCGCAATGAACGAGTTTCGTCGCGCGTGAATTCGTCGTCGCTGCCCGCCTCGCGTGTGTAGTCAACGTTGTTGCTGCGGTTGATGCGGTTGATGTATTTCAGTCCGACCGACAAGGTGTGTTGTTTCTTTTTGTCTAATGCCGACGTAAAGTCAACCTGAGCCGTTTGTTCGTAGCTAAGGTTGTCGGGGTCAGACGCCAAGTCTTTCAAACCAAAGTTTGCGGGCAAATTCACCATGTCGGTATTCTCGGTCCACACTTGTGTGGTTTGTGGGTTGTGAGAATATTGGTAGGAAAGCGTCAGGCGGTTGTCTTCGGTAAACGAATGTTGAAAGTCGGCAGAGGCATTGATGGTTTGGTATAAACTCTTGGTGCGCGAAGCCACTTGGTAGTGATAGGTTTCGTTGCCATCGACAGCAAACATCTTGTTGATAGACGTATTGTTGTTCTTTCCGTTCCATCCATGTATGCCAGCCGACACACTCAGAAGGTCTTTGGGCGAAAATTCGTAGCTCGCTTCTAAGTTTCCAAACTGATACATGCCGTGTCCCTTGCTCACGGTGTGCGATTGCAGTAGGTGGTTAACAGTTTCGTCGTAGAGTTCGCGCTCCATGGTGGTGGTGCTAACGGGTTGTTTGTGGTAGCCCGTTCCGTAGTGTGCCGAAAGCATAAACTTGCCAAATTGAGCTACGGCAAAAGCGCTGCCCGATTCGCCACGATTGCCCACCGAACCATTGAGTGTGAGCGTGTAGCCTTGGGTGGCGGTTTGTGAGTTTGTGATGATGTTGAGCACACCAGCTACACCCTCGGCATCGTATTTTGCACCAGGGTTGGTAATGACCTCAATTTTTTTGATGGCAGAGGCAGGGTATGCCTTGAATATCATAGAAGGGTTTGCACTCATCATGGCATTCGGCTTTCCGTCGACATACACCTTAAAACTTGCGTTTCCGTTAACCTTTACATTGTCCTCGCCGTCGACAGTGATCATAGGCACTTTGCGTAGCATTTCGAGCAAGGTGTTGTTTTTGGCGTCGGGGTCCTCAGCCATAGAGTAGGTCATTTTGTCGATTTCGGCTTTAACCAAGGGACGTTGTGCCACGACCTCTGCCACACCCAATGAGGCATCATACTCCTTTATATATAAGGTGTCCATCTTCACAGACTTTGTTGTGGCATCGAAGGAGAGCGTTTGGCGAATGGGTTCTTTGCCCATGCTTACCACCTCGAATAAATAGCGTCCTGCTCGGGGAGCTGTGATGCGGAAAGATCCGTCAGCCTGCGTGAGCACAGCCTTTACGGGTTTTTTGGTGGGGAGTTGCAGCAGTCGCACGGTGGCAAATGCTTCGGCTTGATGGGTGGTGCTGTCGCATAACACGCCACTTACGCTATAAGGGGTGGCGGTTTGCGCTTGTGTATGTAGGTTCGACGCAAAAAGTAGCGCCATGAGTGAAACCTTGATTTTGTTTTTGTGTAAAGTCATTTTTTTTGTGTTTGTTTTTGTTGACGACGAAGGTAAGACGTTCGAGGAGGAGTATTTGCTACAGGAGGGATGCTAATTTTTTAGTTGGCACTCACCTCATCTTTAGTTTGGGGAGTGGCATCCTTTTTAAAAGACAAAGTTCGGGGCGTGACATTCAGTTCTCTGACTTCGGCATTCTGCATACGGGGAATGTCGCGAATGGTGCAGCCATAGAGTGCGGCTTGTAGGGTGCGGTTAAATAAGCCGTGGCCCACAGCTAAGACACGTTTTTCGGGGAAAGTTTGATTTACGTAAAGCAAGAATTTTTTAGCACGTTCAAAAAGTTGGTCCACGCTTTCGGCATCCTCGGGGATGGTGTGTGTTTGGGCATAGGCAATTTCTTTTCCCGTAAAACTCCCCCAATCTCTTTCGCGTAGCAAAGGGCAAAGCAGTAGGGTGGGGATGTGAAGCACTTGGTTTAAGATGGCAGCCGTGTCGCGTGTGCGTTGTAGGTCGCTCACTAACATCACGTCGAATGGGGCATAGTGGGTAGCTAAGTCTTGCGCCAGAGCTTCGGCTTGTTTGCGTCCGTTCGTGGTGAGGTGTCCTGGTAGGTGACCTTGCAGAATTTGTTGTGCGTTCTCTTCGGTTTCGCCGTGTCTTACTAAGAATAGTTGCATAAGGTGGAGTGTTAGTTTCTCAAGTTTCGGATTTAGCAAGTGCGGGTTGAATTATCGTGCAAGTCGAATGCAATCAAGCTTGCTTGAATTGTTGAGGTGCAGCCGACAATGCACGCCCTGAAGGGGCAACAGCACATAGCCCCAGGGCAAGCGAAGCGACACCCTGGGTAGCAGCAAATTCCCGTTTTAATCCACGAGAATAACCACAAAATCGGAACCCGAATAGTTCACGAGAACCTCAATGACCCATTCAAGTTCCGATATCAGAGATTAGAGTTGCGTCATAGCTCCACCAGCAGCGCCAGTGATAACCAATTCAATCACACGCAGCACATACAGTACAATGCGTTTCCAATTAATCTTCATACGCGTAGTCTTTAGATAAATCAATAAAATAAATTTCATATATCACACTTTAAGGAAATTACTCGCCCGAGTTCGCAGAATCGCCAGCGTTCTCCTGTCCACCAGTGTTCTCCTGTCCACCAGCGTTGCCATGTTCACCAGTGTTACCAGGTTCCCCAGTGTTGCCAGGTTCGCCTCCATTCTCCTGATTACCGCCATTGTCAGACTCGTTACCCTTGTCCGCACCTTCAGTAATCGGATCGAATCTTGCCGTTAGCGACAAATCCTCGTTCAAAATCACGTCACGATTGGGAAATGAATCACCATCTTCCCAACCACGAAACTTAAAGCCCTCGTTAGCAATCGCCTCAGCCTTCACTTCGCTCCCAGCATCGTAAGTGCCAGCACCAACCATAGTACCGCCTTCAGCTGGAATAGCAGTCAAGCTAAGCACCTTCTTACCACCAGGAGTAGGTTTCACAGGGTCAGGATTCACAGGATTAGGGTCAACAGGATTCGGTTTTACGGGATCAGGATTCACAGGGTCAGGATTCGAAGGCGTAGGGTTCGAAGGCGTAGGGTTCGAAGGTACAGAAGCAGAAGGCTTAAAGTCGCCCGAACTTACCTTATACGAAGGCGTCAAGAAAGCATCCTTTGTACCCCCATAACTCAGCACCGCATCCATGTACGCATCCTTGCTCTGATACACAGTCAACAGACTGTTCTCGCAAATTAGATTCTGAGTGGAGACAAGCGTCTTGGCGCTCTGCTTGCGCGAGTGAATCCACACCATGCCGTGATTGCCGAAGTCGTTGTCTGCCTGTGCTGCCAAACACCCCTCTTGCACCGAGAACCCTCGACTGTCCACCAAGGAAAGCAATTTTGCATCATTAGCCTTGTCAAGCACGATAAAGCACGCATCCACTTCAGCCATAGGAACATTTGTCACATCGTTCACCACTTGTCTTACGAGGAAGTAAGTAATCTGGTCGCCGTATTCATAGTTTATGTTGTACTGCACCACGACATTTGAGAACTCCGACACCGTAGTGCTTTCGGTGATGGTGAGAGTTCCGAGCGAAATGTCCGTAACGGCATTCTTGCCCTTGCCTCTTATTGAGACCGATTTGAGAGTGCCTTGAGTAATCTCATACGGAGCCACAATACAGCACCCTGCGTTAGCCTCAGTCTTGGAAAGATACACAGGAGGCATACAGAGATTAGCCGACACAAACTTGTTGTAGTCGCTGCGTCCTTTGCGCGTGCCCCCAAAAGCAAGTTTTAGGTAGACAACCAAAACTTGATACAGTCGGATGACGTTCGTCCACTTCATGCGTTGCTTCAGCTGACTATCAGTTTTAGAGTCTGTAAACTTGGTAATTTTCTCAGACACTACGGTCTGACCACCGTTCTGTTTAAAAGTAAAGCTCCCTACAGAGCCATTGAGTTTGGAAAGAATTCCATTGAGTGTTGCCATTGTTGTAAAAATTTAGAGATAAATAATAGTAAGATTAACCACCCTTGTTCCGCCGCTCCTCATTCGTTCGTCTTTCGCTCATCCTTCGCTCTATCCCGTATCGTTTCCGTATTGTTTCCGTATCGTTTCCGTATTGTTTCCGCTTCACAATAGAAGAACGATAGAAGGACGATAGAAGGACGATAGAAGGACGATAGGAGAACGAACGAGAACCGAACGGAGAATCAAGCGTAGCATAACGCTTCATTACAGGTCTGTTTGTTGGATTACGATTTCTTTTCATTGTCTTGATTTTTAGAAAGTTAATACGATAGTTTTGAACCAATACGGCTATTGAAGCCTTCTTGATTTCAATAGCAAAATTAGACAGAGAAAGAGCCTTTTCAAAATCTGCTCAAAATATTTCAAAAAACTTCAAAATATTTCAAATATGCCTATTGAATCACACATTGAAGACCTGCAAAAAAGGCATCCGAAAGAGCCATTAGAAATCATACGTTTGGCATGTTATCTTGGCGACGATATAGCCAAAACCAAGGCATACGCTTCGATATTGCAAACCTGCAATGATTACAGGGACATTGCCTATAAAGTAGTGAAAGACATGTATGTTAAGTGCCTAGTAGATAAGGTGACTGCCCAGAAGGAGAGGACATTCATCACCTTTCTCCTCGCATTATGTTCCAATGTCAAAGATAGCAAGCCTCATTCGGCACGTTATCATATCAAACTTATGCTCGAAAGTCCAGAAGTGAGAAAAGAGAGAGAAGAATATGAAAGAAACAGATTGAATGGGGAAAATGTGGGAGATAGGCAAAGGGTAACCATCGAGATTTCTTCAAAATATCGAGAGATAACCATGCCCATTATACAATCGTTGATTCAAAGTGGGGCGATAACACTAGTTGACGCCAAGTTGAACGCACAATGCAAGCTCAATAGGAACATCCGTTATGTAGTTACTGGCAGTCGTAAAGAAATCATCAAGTCAGTCAAGCTAATTGATATGTATGCCAGAAAAGAACTCATTTTCAGTCCCAAACGCCGTAGCATATTGGGTGTTCCCAATCGCCACAGGTATTTTAGCATAATGCCCAGTAAACAGATAAAGGATCCCGGCAATATACTTGAAGTCTCCAGCAATCCCAACATCCATACCCCCCGTATGCTCGCGCAACAACAGCATGGATTAATAGGTCGCAAGATAATGGCTCAATCCACAGAAACGGCAAATGGTGAAATAAAGATAAGACTCACAGGTTTGGGTATGCGAGTGATAGTGGATAAATAGCATCCTATATCATTGATTTTGCCGAGAATAACTTAACACCCAGATATGATAACATTACCCAACAAAACCTATACCGCCGACACTATCCGTCTTTGTCAGATTCTCGGCAGCACCACAAAAGTCAACATGCTGAAAGTCTGCAAGAAGTTCGATCTTCCCGTCAGTCCTAATCTTAAGAAAGATGAGACAGTGCGTCGCATTGCCAATGAAATGATTGACAATCCAATCGATATAATCAGCCGTCTTAGCAAGGTTGAGCTACAGATTCTCGATGAGTTCGTAAAAGGAGACAATAGTACTTACGTTGTCCGCAAAGAACGCAAGATTCCTTATATCCTCCAAAAGTACTATATGGTATTGACCTATTGCAATGAAGAAAAAGGATAATGGTATATGCTCATGCCAGCTGAACTTCGCAAGTCTCTCTCCGATGACTATAAAGTATACCTTGACCTTGCTCTGCAAGGCAAGAAAGGTCCATCGGCAAAAGACTTGAGAATGATGGCGTTTATGAAGGATCTGTATGGAGAATAAAACCCATATTTTTTCTGCACGGTCTTATCGATTTTTTGGAGTCGATAAGGTACATGTTGACGCCTCAATAGTTTGTAATACTTAATACTTCTTATTTAATACTTAACCCATTAGGTGTGCGATTGGGCATAGGCGAACAGCCGTTTTCATAGGACACGCGTATCGTAAGTCGTATATTGGGAGAGACGCAAGCTTCATGGCAGTTCTGTTTGAAGTTACCTTTGGTAAATTTTTCAAAAAAATCTTTGAGGGGGGCAGGGATTATCCTTCACTCCTACCCTCTTGTATCGGACTGAAGTTGTCCACAATATCAAATTACAATCAAATCATCAACAAAGTCAATAAAGGTAGGCACTAAAAAGTCTACTCTTTTAGGAGTTTCTTTGTTTGGTCGCTTATAATCTTACAATTACAAATAATTCCAATAAGAAGAAAAAATGATATTATGAGTTACATTATACAACATGTTACAATAGAGGGACTTTGGGGAATAAAAAGTTTCGATACAGATTTTCATAGCAATATAAATATTCTGATTGGACAAAATGGTTCGAATAAGACAACGTTTATCAAATTGATTGAGGGATGTTTAACTGTGGATAGAAGGGTATTGATGCAGATTCCATTTGAGAAGGTTGTTTTTTTCCTTGTAGATGAGAAACAAGAGTTCGAAAAATTGATTGTAGAACGAATAAAGGAGGAAAATCGCGAATTCGTACGCTATTATATTCCTAATAACGGTGTAGTTGTTTTATCTATTATTGAAGACGATAGAAGTTATTTTCATATGAATGACAGAGTGAACTATATGCACATAGCAAAAATTCTGAAGTCTATGATTAATATGTGTTGGCTCTCTGTTAATCGTTATGATGAACAAATGGAGGATAGAAATCACTATATGATGCGTGATGCGGTTGATGGAAAACTCATTGATTTATTGAGAGAATTAGCAGTCTATCGCCTCCGTTTGGTAGAACAAGCTAACAAGTATACTAATGAACTTAATCAAGAGGCTCTTTCTTTATTACTTTATGATGATAATACTGATACTTATAATAACATTAATATAGGACGCTTTACATCACTTGATCCAAGAGAAATAGAGTGTGCTCTTAAACGTGTTTTTTGTCAAATGGGGCAAAATCTAGATACGCGTATTCAGCTTCATATAGCGAAATTGCAGGAAGCTATTAAGAGTGTGGAATATCAAACCCCTCTGTCTTTTGATGATTTGGTTGCACTTGTTCTTATTAACAAAACTATAACTCTTATAGATTCTTCAAAAAAATACAAGAAGAATATTGAACGAATAATGGAACCTATAGATATTTATATGGGAAAATTACAACAGTTCATTAAAGATAAGAATTTCGAATTTTCAGAAGAAACAGGTTCTCTTAGCATTACATGGCATAATAAAGGATTTTCTGAAGTGGATGATAAAACAACTTTACAATTGTCTCCTTCGCGTCTTTCTTCTGGTGAAAAGCAATTGCTCATACTATTAACACAAACACTTCTTCAGGAAAAACAACCCTATATTTTTGTCGCTGACGAGCCAGAACTATCTCTCCATATAGAATGGCAACGAAATATTATAGGTGCTATTCATGAAATAAATCCTAATGCACAGATTATTGTAGCAACCCATTCACCTGAAATCGCTGGACAGTGGCCACAGTATATCATAACGATGGAATCTATAACTCGATATGGAAATAAAAAAGGAAATCTCCTATTCTATTGATGCTCTTAGAGTTAAGGCACGCTTTTATGGTAAAAAAGCGATGGTTTATGTGGAAGGTCCTGAGGATATAAACTTTTGGGATCCTTACTTTGAACGTGATATTTTTGAGATAGAAAGTGTAAATGGTTGCCAAAATCTTGTTCCTTATATCACTCTATTAGAAACAGGTGAAAAATCATTTATAGTTGCTTGTGATTCTGATTATAATTGGTATAAAAAGCAAGATTATGAATCTCCATTGATTGTTACAACTTATGGTCATTCTATTGAGAATATGATGTATTGTCCTTATAATATCAACGAGATTGTAAGAAAATTGTCTAAGACAAATGTTGATTCTATTGATAAGATAAATGAATGGTATAAGAATTTTGTAAAATCAGCTCATCCATTATTACTTCGAGAGATATTAAGCCAAATATATAAGCCCCAAGAAGATAAGCCGAAAGTATTTGGCAATAGTAGTGCTAGATTTTGTAAAGAAAACAAATGTTATGAGTTGGATGATTTGAAGATAAATTCTTATTGTGAGAAAATTAAAAAATTTTATCCACAAGAGGAATTAAATAATATTGAATCATTAATAACAAAAGATCCAAGAGAAGAAAGACAATTGATTAAAGGGCATTTTTATACGGATGCTATTCAAAAATATATAGAATATCTAAGTAAAAACTTATCAAATTCAAAAAATATAAAGATTCCAAGTGCAGCACTTTATGCTCTATTTGTACATTGTACACAATGTAAACGACAAAATTGCAAAGAAAAAGAACACTTACAAAATGTTGTAGAAAAGGCAAAGACAAAATTACAAATCATATAAGTCATATCAATATCAAAATGCCGTATGGAAGAAAAAAAATATGAAAAGGTAGATCATGGACTTGAAAATACGCTCATCCGTATTAAACCTAATGATTATACCCCATTTACATATACGCTTAAATTAGAAAAAGATGATTTTCGTCTCGAAAAAAAGGAGAATCCTGCGTTTGTTGCTCCTGTATTG
>OQVN01000896.1_pt1 | contig 10797 bp, 7 predicted proteins | sample 1691621 | NCBI WGS metagenome assembly OQVN01 (sample SAMN03418278, study PRJEB22391) | human gut metagenome | biome: human-gut; feature: organic feature; material: feces | host: Homo sapiens | place: Tanzania | collected 2013-01 | reverse complement strand
ACGCCACCCGCCAGGCCGACGATATAGTCAAGAAAGCTACCGCGGAATCCAACGAGACTCTTGCGAGGGCGAAGAAATGGTCTGCGGATATCCGCGAGGCCGCGAGCAACTTTGCCGACAGCGTCCTGCGCAACGCGGACACTGTTATTGACGGCCGCATCAAAATCACCGGCATCGACGATTACAGCAAGGAGCGCACGGCTAAGCAGCTGCTGAACCTTGCAGGTGCCAACAAAAGCTATTACAGCATCCTGCTCGACCACCAGCCACGCCGCATGGACGCCGCTGCCGACGCCGGCTATGACCTCTACCTGGCAGGCCACACGCACACCGGCCAGCTTTTTCCGAACCGCATCGTAACGAAAATGATGTATAAGCTTGACTATGGCCGCACGGAGTGCGGCGGCATCACGGCTATCACCAGCAACGGCTACGGCTTCTGGGGACCGCCGGTGCGCACGGAGGTGGCGCCGGAAATGGTCGTGCTCCAGCTGCGAGGAAAATAGCCTTCTCTGCCTTCTCTCGCTCCTCAAAAATACCGTACTTACCGTACAATACCGTACTAACCCTTATGCCATAAGGCTTTGAGCTAGTACGGTATTTTTGCTTGGTACGGTATTTTTTATTTTTCCTCAGGGAAAAGCTCCTGCTGGATTCTCAATAAATGCTCCTCCAGATTCTTTTCCGTATAATGATAGCGCCAGCTGTCATACTGCTCCTTAGAAATTCTTCCCTCGTCTAAGGCCTGCTTCTGCTCCAGCCATTCTTTTAAAACACTATTGTTAAAGCTGCTTTGTGGACTGCCCTTTCCTTCTGTCAGTACCAAAGCAAGCTTACCATCAAATTGCGTCACCCTGATACCGTGAAAATCCTCCAAGGCAAAAAATGTCTGCATCAGGCCTACGCCACTATCAATATCAGGCACCATAAAAACCTCCGGCGCCACACCAAAAATTTTGCCCAGCTTCTCCAGTGTATCACGCTTAGGTACTCTATACTCGCTTTCATACTGATTGACACGCACCTCAGCCGAAGTTTTAGGGAAACCCAAAAGCAAACCAAGCTCCTTTTGTTTCATATTATTTTTCAGGCGGAAAAACCGTATACGTCTGCCAACTGCCATAACTGTCACTCCTTCTCTTAAACATATATGTTATTTTTAGTATAGCAAATAGGCTCAGAAAAAGCAAGTATAATTCACAAAAAGTTCGCATTTTGCCTATTGACACGCAAAAATCAGACTATTATAATTAAATTATCTCACTAACGCTAATTTGTTATAGTCTTTTTGAGACATCTGCTTTGACAAATTTACTACCGCGCTGCTGCTTTAAGGCACCGGCGCACACACATGAAAGGAGCGAATTTATGCCAACAACCAACAACATTTTTCAGCCGCCCGTCAAACCAGCCGAGGTCAAAGGCTTCACCACTCTCTCCATGCCGGAGCTCTACGATACGTCCTTCCCTCTGCTTGAGCCTGTCATCAAGGACCTTCTCTATCCTGGCTTCTACATCCTTGCAGGCGCGCCCAAAACAGGCAAATCCTTCCTCATGGCCCAGCTCGCCTACCATGTAGCACAGGGACGCGAGCTGTGGAGCATGCCTGTCCATAAAAGCAGCGTCCTTTATCTGGCCCTGGAGGATAAATTCTATCGCCTGCAGCAGCGCCTTGTGCGTATGTTTGATATGGACGTTGCGGACAAGCTGCACATGGCAGTCAGCGCCAACGATCTAAATAATGGCCTTGAAGAGCAGCTTGCAGACTTTATCAGTAAGTATCCCGATGTCCGCCTGATTATTATTGATACCCTGCAAAAAATCCGCAACAGCCATGATGAAAAAATCAACTACGCCCGTGACTATAACGTTGGTGTTAAACTGAAGGAAATTGCCGATAAGTACAATATCTGTCTGCTCGTCGTCCATCATACGCGCAAGCAGCAGGCAGAGGATTCCTTTGAGATGATTTCCGGCTCTAATGGTTTATTTGGCGCAGCTGACGGCGCTATGGTTCTGCGCAAGGACAGCCGCATCAACGACAAGGCTCTGCTGGAAATTGTTGGCCGCGACCAGCCGGATCAGGTGCTCACGCTGCGCTTCTCGCGCACCAAGTGCCTGTGGAATTTAGAGAAGAGCGTTCGCACAAGCTGGCAGGCTCCGCCTGACCCCATCATTACCGCCGTTGCCTCCCTCGTTAATGCAGAAAACCCACACTGGCAGAGCACAGCGCAAACCATCATCGACACCCTAGGCTTAAATTCTGTCATTAAACACACCGCTCTCTCACGCAAAATCAAAACCCACGAGCAGCAGCTGCTAGACTTGTATGGAATCACCTTTAACCGTGACAAGGTTAATAACCAAAGAATGATTTTCCTCGACTACGAGCCGCAAAAGCAGGCAGCCTAAAGGAAATGCCGTACTAACCAAAAATACCGTACCAGTCGAAACCCTTGTAAATAAAGGGCTGGTACGGTATTGTACAGTTAGTACGGTATTTTTGCTATAGCGGCTTGGGCAGAAAAGCTAGTCTATTTCGTTCTCCAGTCTGCCAATCTTCTCAATCTCGCAGACAACCTTGTCGCCGTGCTTGAGGAAGGTCGGCGGTGTCATGCCCATGCCTACGCCCGCAGGAGTACCAGTCGCGATAATCGTGCCTGCCTCCAGCGTCATGCCCTGAGACAGCTCAGCGATCGCTCCGGCAACAGTCTGTATCATGTAGCGCGTATTGCTGCTCTGGCGCAGCTCGCCATTAACCCTGCTGCTGATATCAAGGCTCTGCTCGTCGCCAATCTCGTCAGCCGTCACGATGCACGGGCCCATCGGCGTGAAGCCGTCCAGGCTCTTGCCCAGATACCACTGCTTATGGCGCGTCTGCAGATTGCGTGCGCTGATGTCGTTGATAATCGTGTAGCCAAAAACATAGTCGCGCGCCTCTTCCTTCGTCACGCCCTTCGCATCCCTGCCCAGCACAACGCCCAGCTCTGCCTCATAATCAAGGCTGTCGACGAGCCCTGCATAGGCAGGCACCTTCTCGCCCGTCGCCGTAGCACGGTTCACACGCTTAGAAAAATAAATCGTATACGGACGCTCGCCGCCAAAGGCCTCGTCCGAAAAACGCCCTGCCTCCTGCGCATGAGCATCATAGTTGATGCCCAGGCAGACAACGTCCTGTAGCGGACGCACGATGGGTGCCAAAAGCTGCACCTCATCGACTGCGACAGCTGCTCCCTGCAGCGTGTCCACATTCGCCGCCAAGCGTGCGAGCGTTGCCTTCACCTTATCACTATAGCCGAGAATCAGCGCGTTCATGTCGCTGAACGCAAGCTCCGGCGCCAGTTTTGCCAGCAGCGGCAGACGATAGGCCGTGCCTCCCTGCTCAAAGCCGACGAGAACCTCCGGCTGCTTATTGATTAACGCTGTATAAAAACGCATATTTATGCCTCCTGCTTATTCCACATCAAAGATTTTGCCCGGATTGAGGATATTGTTGGGATCCAGCGCCTTTTTAATCGCACGCATCATCTCCAGCTCGTCCGGATTCGTAAACTCCTGCATAAGCTGCTTACGCTTCGAGCCAATGCCATGCTCGCCGCTCAAACGGCCGCCATGTGCATAAATAAAGCGGTACAGCTCCTGCTGATTAGCCTTGACGCGCTCGTCCCAGTCCGCATAAGCCTCCTGCTCCTGCTTCAAGATATTCAGATGGATATTGCCATCACCTGCATGGCTGGCAATACGCGTAACAAGCTGATATTTTTCTGCCAGGCGCAGGATTTCCGCCAGCAGCGCAGGCTCCTGGTCTACAGGGCAGACAACGTCCTCCTTGCAGACAATCAGGCTTTCTGCACGCACAGCCTCCGCAAACGCCTTGCGTGCCTGCCAGATTTTGTCATGCTCTGCCACCAGCACATCGCCGGCGCCGTTTTCCGAGCAGATTTCATCCATCGCGCAGGCCTTTTCATCCAAGTCGTCCTCGCTCGTGCCTTCCACCTCGACAATCAGGTAATTGCCCTTGTCGCTGCCCTGCAGACTGGTGCCCAAATAGCGCTCCACAGACTTAATCGTAATATTATCCATATATTCCACGCAGGTAGGCATAATGCCGCCCATAATCAGCTTATTAACCGTGCCGATGGCTGCCTCCGGCGAGTCAAAAACCGCCAGCAAATCCATGCTGTACTTAGGCAGCGGCAGCAGCTTCACTGTAATCTGCGTGATAATACCCAGCGTGCCCTCGCTGCCAATCACCAGCTGCTCCAGGCAATAGCCTGTCGTCTGCTTTTGCAGACGAGCGCCCAGCTGCACGATTTTGCCTGTCGGATTGACAACCTCAACCGCATACACCTGATGACGCGTCGTGCCATATTTCACGGCACGGTTGCCGCCTGCATTCGTCGCCACGTTGCCGCCGATAAAGCAGGAATCACCGCTGCAGGGGTCGCCTGCGTAAAAAGCGCCCTTGGCAGCCGCTGCTGCCTGCAGGTCGGAGGTGCGCACGCCCGGCTCTACGACTGCATACATAGCCTCAGCATTAACCTCGATTATTTTATTCATCTTTTCCAAAGAAAGCACCACGCCGCCATAAATCGGCACAGCGCCGCAGGCCAGACCGGTGCCTGCACCGCGCGGCACCACAGGAAAATGATATTCATTCGCCAGCTTCACCACGGCTGCGACCTGCTGCGTATTTTCCGCAAAAACTACAGCCTCCGGCAGATGATGATAGGATGGGTCGGTAACCTCATCATGAGCATACAGCTCCATCTGCTCTGCCTCGCTCAGCACATTCTGCGTGCCGACCAAGGCCTGCAGCTTCGCAATTATTTCTTGAGAAATCTTGTTATATTCCATTTTAACTGCCTCCCTCATAAAAAAGATTATATGTAAAGTATAGCATCTTCTCAGCCAAACGCCAAATTTAAGCTAAGCTCTGCTCCCTCATGAGCAGACTCTGCACTGCCTTTTCCACAAGATTATTCAAAGATATTCCATGCTCCATAGCATATACAGCAGCCTGCTTATGCATTTCTGCTGAAAGGCGCACATTGAAGCTGCCCTTGTATGCTTTTTCTGGTTCAACTCCCTCTGCTTGGCATAGCTCCAAATAATCATCAACAGCACCATGAAAATCTTCTATCAGCTCTTGAGCAGTAGTTCCTTCATAAGACATCAGTGTCCTGATACCCATAACCTTACCAAAAAATACTTTATCTGTCTCAGAAAACTCAACTGAACCAATATAGCCCTTATATTCAAGCGTATTTTTCACAATAATCCCTCCTGCTTCAAAACAGCAATCAACTGCTTCAACTGATACTCTAATAATTCTTTTCTCGGATGTGGTTTATGCAGCAATATTGAAGCATGCTTCTCGCTAATAAACATAATCCGCGACCCACTTGTTTTTCCTTTATTACTTCTTACATAATCAAAATAGGCCAGTAAACTTTCTGCTTCACTAAACGTAAAATTTTTCGGCTTACCCAAGAGCTTCTTAATCAATTTTTCTTTCTGTCCCATGCCTTCACTCCTATTATAATATTTGCGCACAGCTTTCGCAACTATTTTTAGTTGCAATATACTGCAATAAAAAAGGAGCAATACTACTACAAGTACTGCTCCTAAAAAAACATCAAACTACGTATGCTACGCTCTTTATATTATACTATAACCTCACGCCTGCTGCAAATACTTATCTACAGCCTGCGCCGCTCCGCGGCCCTCGGCAATCGCCCAGACCACCAGGCTCTGCCCGCGTCGCGCATCGCCTGCGGCAAACACGCCCTCTACGCTCGTCGCGTAGCTGCGCTCGTCGGCAGCAATGCTGCCATTGCCTGCCTTCGCAAAGCCAAACTCATCGAACAGGCGCTGCTCGCTGCCCGTAAAGCCCATGGCCAAAAGCACCAGCTGCGCCGGAACAACACGCTCCGTCCCGGCAATATCCACCGGCACGCGGCGTCCGTTAGCCTCGCGCCACTCGTTCTGGCATAAGCGCAAAGCGCTAACGCTGCCAGCCTCACCGATGAACTCCTTCGTCGTAACACAGAACTCGCGCGGGTCCTCTTTAAACTTATGAATCGCTTCCTCCTGGCCATAATCAGTTTTGAACACACGTGGAAACTGCGGCCAGGGATTAGCTGCTGTACGACTGTGCGGCAGGCAGGGATTGATCTCCAACTGACGCACGCTGCGACAGCCCTGACGGATAACCGTCGCCATGCAGTCATTGCCTGTATCGCCGCCGCCAATAATAACGACGTCCTTATCCTTCGCGTCAATCGCCAGACCATCAGCAAAATTACTGTTCAAAAGGCTCTTGGTCACGCTTTCCAGATAATCCTTCGCAAAATAGATACCCTTCAGCTCGCGCCCCTTGATAGGCAGATCACGCGGCACGGTAGCGCCGGTGCAGAGCACAACAGCGTCAAACTCCTCTCGCAGCGTCGTGGAGGCAAGCTTTACGCCCACCTCGCTGTTCAGCACAAACTCCACGCCTGCAGCCTCCAGCAGCTTAACGCGGCGCTCCACAATCTGCTTATCCAGCTTCATATTCGGCACGCCATACATCAGCAGGCCTCCGGCACGGTCGGCACGCTCATACACAGTCACGCTGTGGCCTGCCTTGTTCAGCTCATCGGCACAGGCCAGGCCTGCAGGCCCGCCGCCGATAACTGCCACCCTTTTGCCCGTGCGCTGCGCCGGAATGTTAGGCTGCACCAAGCCCTGCTCAAAGGCGTTTTCAATAATATACTGCTCCAGATTACGAATCGTCACCGGATTATTCACCAAACCGGCATTGCACGCGCCCTCGCAAGGAGCAGGGCAGACATGAGAGGTAAATTCCGGGAAATTATTTGTTTTATTCAAGCGTGCATAAGCATAAGCATCCATGCCATGATAAACAAGGTCATTGAACTCCGGCATCAGGTTATGCAGTGGACAGCCAGAGACCATACCGCCAATCATCAGGCCGCTGTGGCAGAAGGGCACACCGCAGTCCATGCAGCGTGCTGCCTGACAGCGCAGCGCCTCCTTCTGCGGCAGGCTGCTCGTCTTGATTTCCTGCCAATCGTTAATGCGTTCTTCGGGGGCACGCAGGGCCAGCTCCTGACGCTTATAATCCATAAATCCAGTCGGCTTACCCATTATGCCTTCACCTCCTCAAAAACCTTCAGCGTAGCATCGTCCAGGCTCATGCCCTGCTGTAAATATTCGTTAAGCTTTTGGGTAACTACTTTATATTCCTTCGGAATGACCTTCACAAACCTGCTCTTGTACTCATCCCAATTATCCAGAATCTCCTGTGCAAGAGTGCTGCCGGTATATTCCGAATGATGCAGAATCATCTTCTTCACCGTCAGACTGTCCTCGATTTCCTCCAGACGCTCGAGCAGCACGATATCCTTATTGCAGTAGGTAGCAAAATCTCCCTCTGCATCAAGCACATAGGCTATGCCGCCGCTCATGCCTGCGGCAAAGTTGCGGCCCGTCTCGCCGAGCACTACCACGCGTCCGCCTGTCATGTACTCGCAACAGTGGTCGCCAGCACCCTCGATGACAGCGATGGCACCAGAGTTGCGCACACCGAAGCGTTCGCCTACCTTACCGTTGATATACAGCTCGCCCGATGTGGCTCCATAGAGTCCGGTATTGCCGGCGATGATGTTGTCTTCGGCAGAGAAGTTGCTGCGGATAGGAGGCAGGATGGAAATACGGCCTCCTGACAGTCCCTTGGCGAAATAGTCGTTGGTCTCGCCTTCCAACTTGAAGTCGACACCCTTGACAAGGAAGGCTCCGAAGCTCTGACCGGCAGAGCCCTTGAACTTCACATTCACTGTCTTGTCAGGCAGACCAGCCTCGCCATACTTGGCAGCGATAGCGCCACTGAGCATTGCTCCGGCCGCACGGTCGGTATTCTTGATGGCAAAGTCGAGGTTGACTTCCTCTTGCTTCTCGATGGCGTTCTGTGCGCCACGAACGAGCTGCTGGTCGAGCACGTTGGCAAGATCGTGTATCTGTTCGGTGGTGTGATAGAGCGATCCATGACCGGCCTCGCGATGCAACAGGCGAGAGAAGTCGAGAAGGTCGGCTTTCTGCTCGATAAACTTTGCTGTAGCGCTGTCAACAGCATCGTCTCCCTCGGCAGGAACCACTTCCTCGTCGCTCTTGCGAACGATGAGTTCGGTATGACCGATGATGTCGTTGAGTGAGGTGTAACCCATCTCAGCCAAGTACTCGCGCACCTCCTCGGCGAGGAAGCGGAAGTAGTTGATCAGATATTTGTAGCTGCCGCGGAAGTGGGCGCGCAGCTTAGGATCCTGTGTGGCAACACCCATAGGACAGGTGTTGAGATTACATTTGCGCATCATGACACAACCCAGGACGATGAGTGCAGCAGTACCGAAACTGAATTCCTCGGCGCCGAGCAAGGCCATGAGAATGATGTCGCGTCCGCTCTTCAGCTGGCCGTCTACCTGTAGGCGAACCTGTCCGCGAAGACCGTTCTTCACCAAAGTCTGCTGTGTCTCAGAGAGACCTATCTCTGGCGAGATACCGGCAAAGCGCATGCTGGAAGCAGGGCTTGCACCCGTTCCACCCTCTGCACCAGAGATGACGATGAGGTCGGCCTTGGCCTTTGCCACACCGGCAGCAATGGTTCCTACGCCGCTCTCGGCAACGAGTTTTACAGAGATGGCAGCACGTGGGTTCACGTTCTTCAGGTCGAAGATGAGCTGAGCCAGGTCTTCAATACTGTAGATGTCGTGATGAGGTGGTGGCGAGATGAGGCTGATGCCAGGAATAGAGTGACGTGTCTTGGCGATGACCTCGTTGACCTTAAAGCCAGGCAACTGTCCGCCCTCACCAGGCTTGGCACCCTGTGCCACCTTGATCTGTATTTCCTCGGCATTGACGAGGTATTCGGTTGTCACACCGAAACGTCCCGAAGCCACCTGCTTGGTTTTGCTGGAGAGGCTGATGCCATCCTGAGTAGAATGGAATCGCTCGTTGTCCTCGCCTCCCTCACCCGTGTTGCTGCGTGCACCGAGGGCGTTCATGGCCAGAGCCATAGCCTCGTGGGCTTCCTTTGAGAGGGCTCCGAAGCTCATGGCTCCGGTGACGAAGTGCTTCACGATTTCCTCTACAGGCTCTACCTTGTCGATAGATATAGGATTCTTGCGGAAGGCGAAGAAGTCGCGGATGAAGATAGGCTCCTGCTTGTTGTCGACAAGATGAGTGTATTTCTTGAACAGCTGGTAGTCGCCCTTGCGGGTGGCAAGCTGCAGAGTGGCTATAGTCTCAGGATTCCAGGCATGCTTGATGCCGTCCTTGCGATAGTGGAACTGTCCCATGCTGGGCAGGAAGTCGAGCTTCTTTGTGGCGAAGGCCTTGTCGTGCAGCAGGATGGCGTCGCGGGCGATGGTCTCAAGACCTATACCGCCGATGGTGCTTACCTCGGTGCCGAAATAGTTCTTCAGCAGACTCTCGCTCAGACCGATGCTCTCGAAGATCTTGGCTCCGCGATAGCTGCGGATGGTGGAGATTCCCATCTTGGCCATGATCTTGAACAGGCCTTTCTTCACAGCCTTGATGTAGTTCTGTTCGGCTGTGTGATAGTCTTCCTGTATCTTGCCCTTCTTTACCAGGTCGTCGAGGATGGCGTAGGTGAGGTAAGGGCAGAGTGCTGATGCACCATAGCCCAGAAGCAGTGCGGCGTGCATCACCTCGCGAATCTCACCGCTCTCTACGATGAGGGCTGTCTGTACGCGCTTGCCGGCGTCGATGAGATAGTGGTGTACGGCGCTTACGGCGAGCAATGATGGGATGGCTGCATGAGTGGCGTCGACATCGCGGTCGCTCAGGATGATGTAGTTGTAACCGTCGTCAACACTCTGGGCTGCCTGCTTGCACAACTCGTCGAGAGCCTCGTGGAGGCCTTCCTCGCCCTTGGCAGTCTCGAACACCATGTGGAGCTTCACGGTGTTGAAGCCCTTGTAGCGTATGTTCTGCAGAATGTCGAGCTGGGTGTTGGTCAGGATTGGATGTGGCAGGCGAACCATCTTGCAGTTGCTCTCGTCGGGATTCAGAATGCCTGAACCCACACGGCCGATGTACTCGGTGAGACTCATCACGAGGTTCTCGCGGATGGAGTCGATGGCAGGGTTGGTGACCTGTGCGAACTGCTGACGGAAGTAGTTGAAGAATATTTGTGGCTGGTCGGAGAGCACAGCCAGTGGAGTGTCGTTACCCATAGAGGCTGTAGGCTCCTGGCCCTTGGTGGCCATAGGAATGATGGTTCCGTCGATGTCTTCCTCGCCGAAGCCGAACTCCAGTTCCTTGCGGGTGAGGTTCTCTACAGAGTTTTCCACCTTACGTCCGCTGCGGAGTTTCTCCAACTCGATGCGGTTGGTGTTGAGCCACTGGCGGTAAGGATGCTGGGCAGCCAGACGCTCCTTGATTTCGCCATCGTAGTATATCTTGCCTTCCTGTGTGTCGATGAGGAGGATTTTACCAGGCTGCAGACGACCTTTCTCTGCCACCTCGGAAGGATCGAAGTCCATGACGCCCACCTCGGAGGCCACTACCATCATGTCGTTCTTGGTGATGGTGTAGCGGGCAGGGCGAAGACCGTTTCTGTCGAGCATACCGCCGGCAAAGCGTCCGTCGCTGAAGAGCAGGGCGGCAGGACCATCCCATGGCTCCATCAGGATAGAGTGATACTCATAGAAAGCCTTCAAATCCTCAGAGATAGGGTTCTTGTCGTTGAAGCTCTCAGGCACCATGACAGCCATG
>OQVN01000895.1_pt1 | contig 10810 bp, 5 predicted proteins | sample 1691621 | NCBI WGS metagenome assembly OQVN01 (sample SAMN03418278, study PRJEB22391) | human gut metagenome | biome: human-gut; feature: organic feature; material: feces | host: Homo sapiens | place: Tanzania | collected 2013-01 | reverse complement strand
ACTCTTCGATAGCTTTTTTGATACCTTGGCATTATATTCATCTACTTTGGTTTTATATTCTTTTACTTTATTTGTATAGTTGGTATTTGCTGTTTCATATTCTGTTTTAGCTACATTTATTTGTTCCTCTGTTAAATTGTTACTTATTGCATTTTGATATGTAGTATATTTTTCGTCTTTAATAGTTTTTAAATTATTGTATTCTTCTTTTAAAGAATTCATTTGTCTTTCTATTGTTGACAATTCAGCTTTTCCATTTTTCTTTATCGTATTAATTTCATCATAAGTTGCATTTGATATTTCTACATTTTGATAATACAATGTATAGTTTGTTACAGAACTTTTTACAGTTATCTTTCCTTTTCCCTCACTAACTATAAATGGAAATGATATTAGACTTTCTGGGTCTAAGTCCACTGAATGTGCACTTACTGTGCCTACTATTGCTATTAACATCAATGTTAGCAATAACAAGATTTTCTTACATTTACTCATTTGTTTCTTCCCCCTATTTTTCCTTTATTGTTATCTTTATATTAACACTCTTGTCGAATATTGTAAATAGTTTTTTACTTTTTTATCTTTTTTAACTATTATGTTTTCTTCTGTCTATTACATATGTGCTACCTGGTGTAATTTTTGCTAAATGTTTTACTTGTGCAGCAGTTTCTCCTATTTCTAATACATTTTTAAATCTACCTTCGTCTACTACTACTACAGCAATTGATATACTTGTAAGTGGAAATTGTTCTATTATACATTTTCTATTTGGTACTTCCAAGTATCCTTTTTCAATATCTTTTTTATTAAAATATTTAAGTTCTCCTTGGTCAAATTCCAATACAATATTCTGACATATTTGCTCACAATTTATATTAGAAGTAATGGCAACAAAGTCATCTCCTCCAATATGTCCCACAAAGTTTCCTTCATCTTCTGTATCATGTAAATGATTTGATATACATCTTGCTGTAAACTTAATCATTTCATCTCCATTTAAAAATCCGTAAACATCATTATATGCTTTAAAATTATCTAAGTCTATATATAGAATTGAAAATTGCTCATTATTAAGTAAGCGTTTTTTTATTTCTGCTTGGATTTGAACATTTCCTGGCAATCCTGTTAGTGGACTTACTCTACGGTTTGTATCAAGCAAACGTATTACATTTTTAACTGTATAATATAGATATTCCTCATCAATTGGTGCTTTTATATAATGTTCAACACATGCTTGCAAAATTTGTACCCTGTGTTGTTTTTCTGTTATTGATGAAATTACAATTATTGGAGTTATGCTATTGTCTTCATTCTCTCTAATTTTGTCACATAGTTTTATGATATTTTCTTGTATTCCATCCTCATTTATTATTATCAAAGCAGGAATATTTTTAAGTACTGATTCTATTTCTACCGTTTTAGCTTTTTTAAACTTATAGTCTTTTTCTTTTTTAAATAATTCTGTTAATTTATTTTTTAGTTCATTTCCATCATCAATCAAATAAATTTCTTGTGCCATTATTTGTCTCCTTTATTATGGATTATATTGAAGTTCTGTAGTAGCCTTTTCTGTATAACCATTTACATTTGTTATTTCAACAGAAATGGTGTTGTTTCCCTCTCTTAAATATAGATATCCAACCTTAACCTTTTTTCTGTTTATATCAGTTAATTTATGTTCTTCTCCATTTAAGTTGGCTGTAATACTTGCTATTCCATCTTTATCTTCTACCTCTATAGATATTTTTTGTTTGTTACGTCTAAGTGTTATTTTAGGCTTTGCTGTAGATGTTACAATCTCCTTTTCGATTTCTTCAATATTTCCATTTGTATCTTTTGCTATTATTTTTATTTTCTTCGAACCTACTACTAATGGTACCTCTGCAGTTATCTCTGTTTGACCTTGTTGATCTGCATTAATTATAACTGGTTCACCATCTTCCCATTGATATGACATATATGATATTTCTGTTTCATCTCTCGCAATAATTTTCATTTTGTCGTTTCCATCTTTTGTTTCTATCTCAATAGATGGTTTTGTAATATCCACTCCTGTCAATATATATTGTTTTTGATATTTTACTTTTTTACCGTTTATATCCTCTATTGTAAGATTTAAAACACTGTCATATCCTAAAAGTGTAATCTCTTCTCTTGCATTAGTACTTCCAATTGGTATAGCACTTTCTTCTCCGTTATTCCATGAATATACTATTTTAGAAATTTCAATATTACTATTAACTTGTACAATAGCTTTGTCATTTACTCTTTCTATTGTGATATATGGTATATTCTCTGGTTTTCTGTCATCCATATTTTTATATAAGGCATATGAGCCTTGCCCTGCGAGTGTAAGCCCAAATACCATAATTATTACAGCAAAAAACATTATTATTCCTTTTATTTCTATTTGTCTTCCTGTTCTATTTTTTTTTGTTTTTTGTTTCTTTTTATTTTCAATTGAAAGAATTTGATTCATAAGTTCAACCTTCCTTTGTCATATTTTTACAGAAAATATTATATCACAAGCACTTTTTAATGTAAACAAAAAATAATGCTAAAAATTACTTTAGCATTATTTTTGGTGTTAAATTACATATTTTTTGATTAAAACTATTCCTCCCGCAATCATGCTTATTGATGCTAGCGCAAGTGTAACATATGTAGGTGCATTACCTGTTGCAGTAGTTAAAATAACTGGTGCTTCATCAATATCGTCTTCTCCCTTTTTGTTGTTACCTGGTGTTGAATCGATATCTGGTGAGTTATATTCATTATAATCTTCATAAATTTCAGCCCAGTTTGTTTTTAGTCCCATGTTGTCTTTTCCATTTATCCAAGTAAGTATAATTTCTACTGTTTGGCTTTCTCCTGGTTTTATAAGAACTTCTTTTAATTGATCTGTTAATACTTTACCGTCATCTGTTAATCTCCACTTTGGATTATCCTCTGGAACAAATTTTAGTCCTTCTGGAATATAATCTATTAGTTCTTTTACATAACCTTCAATCTCGCCTTCATTTGTTACTTTGATGTTAAATTTAAATTTAACAGTAGTTTTATTGATTCTGTCTTGACGAATTTCAACTTTTGCTGGTGGTTCTGGATTTTCATCTCCTGTATGTCCTGTTTTGTTAATAGTTGTTTTTCCATTGTAGGTTACTATTGATTCTGTTACCCATTTTTTCAATGCTAGATCAAAATATTTTACTTTTACTTTTTCTATATCTTGATCATCTTCTTCAGGAACATTATTGTTTGGTGTTGAATCCACATCATCAACTTCATTTCCATCCTCGTCCGCATCATCAGCTATTTCGGCTGTATTGATTATAATTCTGTCAGATGTATTTGGTTCTGTTACTTTAAATGCAATTTTTATATCTTTATAATCTGGCATTGTCATTGTTTCAGGATTAAATGCTTTTATTAGGTTGTTTCCTTCTACAGTTTCATTTGCTTTAGATAAATAGTCTGTTTTTATATATTTTGCTTCTTTTACATCTGTAGTTTCAGTTCCATCTTCTTTATACATCTTCCATTTAAATGCAGTGTTTATAGTATTTTCTGGCAAGAACTCTAACCCCTCTGGTAGGTTATCTTTAACTTCTTCAGCATATCCTGCTACATTACCTTCATTGAATATTCTTAATGTGTATATAACTGTATTTCCATTTGCTACATCAACTGGATCTTTTGGATGTACATATTCATATTTGCCATCTGATGTTTTTGTAAATACTGGTGCTCTATTTGTAATTTCTTTTTCATTTACACCTGTAATGAATTTTCTTAATGCTAAGTCGAATTTCTTAAGTATTAATTTTTCAAAGTCATCATCATCTTGTTGGCCTGCAATATATGTGTCTCCACGTTCAATTTCTGTATCTTTGTATTCTGGTAATGTTTCATCTGTTGGTAATACTACATTTGATTTTTGTGAATCTCTATCTGTTGCAGTATTTCCAGCCTTATCTGTAAAATCTGTAATATCTGCAATATTTGTTATTTTTTCATATAATCCGATATTATCTTTTACTTTGCATTTAATTTGAACATCAATGTAGTCTAATGTGTTTCCATCAAATGCTTTTAATAAAACTTTGTCTGTATTGTTTGTTCTATTCTCATAAATTAAATCTCTACTTGCAGAACTTGATGTTGTAGAAGATGTTATATTTGTTTTTACTGTTCTTCCATCTTCAGATAATACCCAACCATATTTTGCATTTAATTCATCATCTACTATAAACTCTAATTGCTGTGGTAGATGGTCTGTTATTTCTGTTACATAACCGTCTAATTGTCCTTCATTGTACACACGAATAGTATATGTTACTATGTCACCATTATATACACTTACTGGTGTTTTTGGATGATTATATGTAGCTGTTGTTGAACTTCCATCTTTTAATGAGTCAAGAACAACTTGTGGTGCTCTGTTTGTAATTTCTTTGTTATTTACAGCAGTAATAAATTTTCTTAATGCTAAATCAAAGTATTTTCCAAACATTATTAAATCCTCAAAGTCATCATCATCTTGTTGACTTGTTGTTCCATAATTATCTAAGTTTACATTATTTGGTTGTGAATCACGGTCAATTACAGTTTCATTTCCGTCTTTATCTTTATGTGCTGTTATTTCTGCTATATTTTTTAGTTTTTTGTCTGTTGATTGAATAGATGCAACTACTTTACATTCAATCTCTACATCAACGTATTTTAATTCTGTTCCATTAAACGCTTTAATTAATTTGTCAGCTAAATAACTTGTTTTTATTGTTTTGCCATCTCCTGATGGATTTGTCCATCCATAAGTTTGGTTCACTGTACTTTCTGAGCTTGGTACAAGTTCTAGTCCTGCTGGTAAATAATCAGTAATTTCTGTTGCATATCCATCTATTTTACCTTCGTTATATACTCTAATTTTGTATATTACCTTATCTCCAGTTGCTACTGTTAATGCATTTTTTGGATGCACTTTATTAGATGTTGTTATATTTCCATTAGCTAATTTAGTTAATTCTGACGTATCTATTTGTGGTGTTCTATCAACTGATGGTGCTTGACCATTTATTAATATAATAAACTTTCTTAATGCCAAATCAAAATATGTTTCTTCTTCTTTTATAACTGTTTTGCTGTCGTTAAAATCCACCTTGCTTTTTTCCACTTTTACAACAGGTTGATCTTTAGTAGGGTCTGGATTTTCTACTGACCAATATGTTGATTTTGTTGTTGTGTATGAACCTGATATTGCAAGCTCAATTGATTGTATATTTGTACTCGTTGGTATAGAAACATAGAACTCTTGCCCAATTAATTCCTCAATTGTTTTATCTGTTTGTGCTTTATTTGAGTCTAATAATGTTATGTTTGAAAGTTCGTTATTGTCTTGATCTAAAAGTTTTGCATTAAAGCTATATTTTATATTTCCTTTTTTTTGTAGTTTAAAAGGTCCTACTATATAATTGGTGCCTTCTTTTACGATTTTAGTTTCTGTATCAGCAATTTCTATTGGGTTTGCAGTTACATTGCTATTGTCAATATTGTATACAAAATCTGCTTTTTGTGGAGTTTTTACAAGATAGTCAAATAATGCTTGGCAAGCATTTGCTCTATCCCATCCATCATCTCCAAAGTTGATCATTGATTTAAATGTACTATTTTCTGTTCCTTGTACACTGTTTAACCAAAAATCAATACTTGTAACATGATATGGGTCTCCTTCTGGGTTTGTATAATACCATACTGCTATTTGTTGTACTGCATCTATATCATCATCTGTTAATAGATTTAGTTCATTAATTGTTACATCTGTATTAGAAACTTCTTCTGCATATGCTGCTACGGCATTCAATAAATTCTTCTTGTCTTGTACTGCTCTGTTTGCTTCTTCTGTTGTTGGGTTTGTTTTTGGTGCTACATAACAGTTGTCTAATATCCATAACAATGCTTTATATTCTTTACTTGAAGTGTCTGGTAAAACATTTTTATATTGATCTGGTGTTATACTGTTTGGATCTTTTAAATTAAAATATTGTGTGTAATGTGTTTCTTGTGGTGTTCCTGATACATAATCACTAGAACCAAATCCAGGGCCACCTTTTAAACAATATATTGTACTGTTTAAACCTTTATCATTACCATTTCCATCTGTTTCATAAATTTTCCATACATTTTTGTTATTGCTTGCAAGTTTATATCCATAACCTGAATTTCTCAATAGTTTAATATTAAGATACATACTACCTGTATCTGCTTTGACTGTAGTAAACAAGCTAAGCATACAAGTTACTAGAAACAAAATTGTTATAAATAATATTCCTTTTCTTTTCATTGCTTTACCTTCCTTTTAGTTATAATATTATATTTATATTTTACTTTTGTATTTTATCAATGTCAATAGCAGTTTTTTCCTATGTTACATGAGTTTTTTTAACACTATTTTTTATACTTACGGATATACATTTTTCGTTTTTCAATTTATTTTTTGCTCACTATATTACAATTATATTACATTTTTGTAACAATTTCAAGGCTTTTAGGCGTTTAAATGGCTTTTTTCCAAGTTTCCGTAAGGTGTTTATCAATTTACCACAAAAAAACAATGAAACTTTATTAGGTTTCATTGTTTTTTATTTGTTGGAGGCGCCTATCGGAATCGAACCGATGATCAGAGTTTTGCAGACTCGTGCCTTACCGCTTGGCTAAGGCGCCATAAATATTAAATTATAGTCACGAATAAGTTTTCTTACAAGCGACTCGCTAGCGCTCCCTGCATACTGATGTTGTAACTCACTATCGTTCGAACAACCTCAGCAGCCCGGCTAAGGAACCACAAATATTAAATTATTTTCAGTATAAAAATGGAGCGGGAAACGGGGCTCAAACCCGCGACCTCTGCCTTGGCAAGGCAGCGCTCTATCAACTGAGCTATTCCCGCATATGCTTTTTTCAAAGCATATTTATAATAACAAATTTTCACGAAAAAGTCAAGGCACTAATGATAAAAAACCTATAAAATAATCAAATATATTCTTTTTTTCTATCATTTGCTTATTTTTTATGTTCAAATTTGCTATTGTTTTTCCGTTTATTTGTACTTTTGCATTGCCTATAATTCTGCCTTCTTCTACTGGTGCATCCAAATAATAAAGTGAATTTATTTCAATTTTTACATTATCTATTTCTGTTTTCTTTACTGCAATTTTAGAATAGTTCAGGTTCTCAATCTCTAAGTTTATATTATTTTGTTTTGCTTTATTTATATATATGCGCTTCTCATTTAAATATTTCCAATTTTCAAATTGTTCTTTAATATTTTTTTCAATATCAATCACTTCATAATTTTTATATGCATATTCAATCAGTTTTATGCTATCTAGGGTTCTAATTTTTTTAGTGTCTGCACCTAGTACTACGGTTATAATGTCTAAATCATATCTTTTGCATGCTGTAACTAAGCACCTACCTGCTCCATTTGTAAATCCCGTTTTTACACCATACACTCCATTTAGGCTACCTAATAACTCGTTTGTATTTCCTATTAGACTGCTCCTAGCATTTATTGTAATGTTATAACTTTTCGAATTTACAATTTCTTTAAATTTTGGTATATTGAGTGCATAATCTGCCATGCAAGCAAGTTCATATGCTGTTGTATAATGTTTATCTTGATCAAGTCCATGTGGAGTTACAAAGTGGCTATTTACTAATCCCATTTCGCTTGCTTTTTTATTCATCATGTCAGCAAAACCTTCTATTCCTCCTCCAACATGTTCTGCTAAAGCTACGGCTGCGTCATTTCCAGACTTCAACATTAATCCAAACAACAAATCATGTACCGTAATTTTATCATTTATTTTTAAACCTAATCTAGATCCACCAGTTCCGGCTGCTTTTTTGCTTATTGTTACAATATCATTTAAATTAGAATTTTCTAATACTACTATAGCTGTCATTATCTTGGTTGTGCTTGCCATTGGTACTTGCTTAAGTCCATTTTTCTCATATAATATTGTTTTTGAATTTCTGTCAAATATTAAACCAACTCTTGCATTTAATTTTGGCTCTTCTGTAGTTTTTGCAGCAGTTTCAATGGTTTCTTTTTTTATTTCATTTATATCTATTATTTCGTCATCATCTATATTGGCATATGACACAGTATTTATAGCTAGTATAGTAAACAGTAAAAAAACAAATATTATCTTTTTTATTATATTACAATCATTTTTAAAAGGGTGCTTTTTTACCCCGTCCCACAAATTACCTTTCATAAAAAAATCACCTTTTACATTATATTTGTAAAGGTGATTTTTATGAATAATTTAATTATCTTCTAGCATCTCTTGCTTCTGCATCTCCCCAAGGAGTTCTTTCTTCTGGTTCTTCTTCTCTTTCTTCTTGTTTCACTTCTTTTAGATTTTCATTTACCTTTTCTTTTGCTTCTTTTTCTGTTAATTCTTGTTCTCCAATCATATAGTTAAAAATTGCTACAGCTTCAGTTTTTTGATATCCTTGTTTTATAAATTCGTCTATTATCTCATCTGCATGTTGCATTAAATACATTTTGTCATATTGAATTTCATCTTGTGGTTTTCCTTCATTTTCCATGGTTTCGTATGAATTAGTTTCTTTATCAGGATCTGCAACCCCTGTTTTTATTGATGTTACTTCATTTACTTGTGCACTATTATAGTCTCTACCTCTAACTTCTATATCGTGTGCTGCCCATTCTCCGTTTTTTCCCTGTCTAGCCTCTTCTATGTCTAAATATCCATATTGATCAAATTTTACATTTATTCTAATATCTCTTATGTCTTGATCCCTTCCAGTTAAGTTTTGTGTTCTCATTACTTGTTGTGGAGTTTCTCTTGTTATAGGGTTTCCATCTTTTCCCATAGATATGGTTTCTTGCCTAATTGATGTGTTTGATGGTTGAATATATTTAGAAGGTTGTAGTTCTCCATTTTCATCAACATATTCTGCCTTTACTAGTCCATCATTATCACGGCTAAAGATTAACCCTTTTTCTAATTCTGGATGGTCCTTGTATAAGTTACTATTATCTCTAACTATTAATATATTATTTACTGGTATTCCTTTTTTAGCTGCAATTTCTTGTTCTTGTGCATTATCCTCTTTCTTCTCTTCTTGTTTTTCTTCCTTTTTCTCGTTTTTCGCTTTATCACCATCTAATTTTTCAACTTCTTTTTCTAATTCCTCATGCTCTAGTGATATATCTTCTTCTTTTATTTTCTCAGGCAACTCAAGTTCTGCATTGTCTAATCTTAAGAGATCAAAAAATTTAATAAATTCATCTCTTAATTTTTCTATATACTCAGGTCTAAATTGAATTTTACCTTTTTCATCTACAATTCCTATTTGCTCTCCTTCTTTGTTATATATTTCAAATGTTTGTATTTGATCTTTTCCTTGAGTCTTTTGCAATTTAACAATGAATATGTCATTATCTATAAATTTTGCTGAACTAAAGGTAAATTCTTTATAATATGTTATATTTGAAATTGCAGTGTCTTTTCCTTCTCTTTCTGCTATTTGTGTATAAATTTGTGCCATCGTTTGCCTTACTTCTTCTGATTGTTTTTGCTCCATAATATTTTCTCCTTAATTGAATTTATTTTATTATATCATATAAGTAAATACTTGTGAAGATTTTATTCTCCACAAGTTTTTTCTATATTCCAAATGACATTACAAAATCAGTGTTTTCATTTAAACGCATTACAAATGTTTTTGTTATACTGCTTGTGCCATCCTCATTTTTTATATTTATATCATACATATAAATATTGCCTTGCTTTCTTGCATTGCTTGCAGATATTTCATTTTTATCGAAGAAATTAGAACTTATATATTTCTGGAAGTCTGCTAGTGTTTTGAAATTATTAGACTTGAAAGTATTATCTAGTTTGCTATATACATAGTTATAGTCTTTATCATTTATAGCAGCAAAACATTTTTGAATATTTAAGAGTACTTTTTCTTCATCTGATGCTTTATTATACTTTTCTGTAAATTCTGGTAAGTTTATTGTATAAGTATCTAATATTACATTAAAATTCATTATTCCATTTTCATTAAATATGTAATAATTCTGATTTTGGTCCACACATACATACTGTGTATAACTATCTGCTTGTTTCTTTTGATATTTACTTAAGGTCATCGTTCCTAATTTGTATATATTACTTTTTACATAGTTTTCAAAACTTAACTGTGTGCCAAATTTTTTAGTAGAATATTCTGTATTTAATAATTTATATGCTCTAGTTCTGTTATATAGCAAATCTCTTTTATATGTATTAAATACATCTGTTATATATGTCTCATCATTAATTACTTTATATTGATATACATTGTCTATATCATTCTTAATGCTTTCTTCCACTGAAATTTGTATATTATCACCAGTTTTTAAATTAGCATATTTGGCTTTAACATAATCTTGTAAATATATTTTAAAAGTTTTGTTTTTCATATCTGTTTTTACTATTGCAGAAAAGTCTTGGTTTTTATTAGACTTAATATCCAGTAAATTTCCATATACAATATATACATATAAATTTTCTTTCTGTTCACTAACATACATATCATTTATTTCTACATTTACTTCATTTATCTTTGGTAACTTGTTTAATAAATTTTCCTTTGTAATACTAGCATATTTTATATAGTCTTCGTCTAACATATTGTATATTGCTGTAATGTTATTATTTTGCTCTCTTTTTATGCTTTCAAGTGCTTCGCCTTCTAGCATATAATTGCTATTAAAATTATTAAATAT
>OQVN01000892.1_pt1 | contig 10822 bp, 10 predicted proteins | sample 1691621 | NCBI WGS metagenome assembly OQVN01 (sample SAMN03418278, study PRJEB22391) | human gut metagenome | biome: human-gut; feature: organic feature; material: feces | host: Homo sapiens | place: Tanzania | collected 2013-01 | reverse complement strand
TCCAATAAAAAATTGTAATAGATCATTTCCTCCCGAATCTTTTTCTTCTTGTTTTGGCATTTTTATCTCATTTAATTCTCCTGATGTATTTTTTTCATTTTTATTCAATTTCAATTTCACCTCCTTAATTGTATTCTAAAACTACCACTTTTATTATATAATATTAATCACTTTCTTACAACCTTGTAATCAAAATGTAATATTATCCACGATGTTTCTTTGCTGCATCAACTAATCCCACAAATAATGGTGCTGGCTTATTTGGCCTAGATTTTAATTCTGGGTGAAATTGTCCTGCTATAAAATATGGATGTTCTTTTTGATCTATCTCTACAATTTCTACTAACAAACCATCTGGTGAAGTTCCTGAAACTTTTAATCCAGATTTTTCTAATATTTCTCTATAATCATTATTATATTCATATCTATGTCTATGTCTTTCAGAAATTTCTTTTTTTCCATATAACTTATATGCTAAACTTTCTTCTTTTAACAAACATGGATAAGCTCCCAAACGCATTGTTCCACCTTTTTTATCAATACCTTTTTGTTCTTCCATAATATGTATCACTGGGTTTTTAGTGGTTTCATCAAATTCAGCAGAATTAACGTCTTCTAGTTTTAACACATTTTTTGCAAATTCCACTACTGCCATTTGCATTCCTAGACAAATTCCCAAGAATGGAATTTTATTTTCTCTAGCATATTTAATAGTCTCTATTTTTCCTTCAATTCCTCTATTTCCAAAACCACCTGGCACAACAATTCCATTATATCCAGAAAGTGTATCTTTTGCATTTTCTTTTGTTATTTTTTCAGAATCTACTAAATCAATTTTTACTTTTACATGATTAGCAAAACCCGCATGATATAAACTTTCAATAACTGAAATATATGAATCTTCTAGTTTTATATATTTTCCTACTATTGCTATTTTTACTATATCGTTTTCATCTATTTTTCTTATATCTTCTATCATTTTCTCCCATTTAGAATTATCAGGAATATATTTTTCTAATTTCAAATAATTACAAACTTCTCTTGCTAATCCCTCTTCTTCTAGCATTAATGGAACAGCATACAAGCTATCTGCTGTCTTATTTTGAATAACACTTGTTTTTCTTACGTTGCAAAATAATGATAATTTTTCTCTAATGCTTTCTGGTATATCTGTTTCTGTTCTACAAACTAATATATTAGGCTTAATTCCCAAACTCTGTAATTCTTTTACAGAATGTTGTGTTGGCTTTGACTTTATTTCATTTGATCCAAATATATATGGCAATAAAGTAACATGAATATAAAGAACATCTTCTGGATTTTTTTCTAGTCCTACTTGTCTAATTGCCTCTATAATAGATAAACCTTCTATATCTCCTACTGTTCCGCCTATTTCTGTTATTACAATATCTGTGTCTGTATTTTCAAATCCATATATTTTTTCCTTAATTTCATTTGTTATATGTGGAATTACTTGTACTGTTTTTCCTAAATATTCTCCTTTTCTTTCTTTTTCAATAACATTAGAATATATTTTTCCCATTGTAACACTTGAATTTTGGGTTAAATTCTCATTTATAAATCTTTCATAATGACCTAAATCTAAATCTGTTTCTGCTCCATCATCAGTAACAAAAACTTCTCCATGTTCATATGGATTCATTGTCCCTGGATCTACATTGATATATGGATCAAATTTTTGTATAGTTACCTTATATCCTCTATTTTTTAATAATCTTCCTAGAGATGCTGCTGTAATTCCCTTTCCTAATCCTGATACAACTCCACCTGTTACAAATATGTATTTTGTATTCATTCTCTTCCTCCTATTTTTTCCTAATATATAAAAAAAGATTAAAAAAATGACCTATAAATTTGGTTTTTTTTTAATCTATTATTAGTTTACCACTTATATATATAAATTACAAGTATTACTACTAATTAAATTAATATTTATTAAGTGCTATTATTCTATTTAAAAATAGCACTTAATCTCAATACCTTATTTTTTTATTGATAATATTTTGTATTTCATAATTCCTGCAGGTGCATTAACTTCTACAACATGATTTTTTCTTGCTCCAAGTAATGCTGCTCCTAAAGGTGATTCATTTGATATCTTATTTTCTGCTAAATTAACTTCTGTTGAACCAACAATTGTATATTCAATTTTTTCATCAAATTCCATATCTAACACTTTTACAATATTTCCAACTTGAACTGTTTCTGTATCAATATCTTTTTCATCTATAATTTTTGCATGTCTTATTTTATTTTCTAATTCTGCAATTTTCACTTCATTTTCAGCTTGTGCTGTTTTTGCTTCATCATATTCAGAGTTCTCTGATAAATCTCCAAATCCTAATGCAACTTTTATTCTATCAGCTATTTCAGCTCTTTTTTCTGTTCTTAAATAATTTAATTCTTTTTCTAAGTTATCAAATCCTTCTTGTGTTAATATAACTTCTTTTTCTTCCATGTTATTATCTCCTTTCGGTTAAAAAATCTTTTAATATATTACGGCAAAAACTAAAATTTGTCAAGCAAATTCACATTAAATTTTAGTCTTTCATCAATTTTTTAGCACCTTTCATATAATCTAGTCCTGAAAAAATTGTTGCTATTGTTTGAATAATCATCATACCTGTTACTATTATATTTAAAATTAAATCTCCACCTTGTAATGTTCCTGAAAAGCATTCTCCAAATGGATTCAAATCAACAAAAGCTAAAATAATTGCTATCATCTGAGTAACTGTTTTTAATTTTCCCCATTTTGAAGCAGCTATCACCTTTCCGCCTTTTTCAACTGCAACTAACCTATATCCTGAAACCATAAATTCTCTAGTTAAAACAATTATTGGAATCCATGCTGGCAATTTAGTCATTTCTACTAACATAGTCATAGCAGCTAAAACTAGTATTTTATCTGCTAATGGATCTAAAAATTTTCCAAAAGTTGTTATTTGATTGTTTTTTCTAGCTAAATATCCATCTAATTTGTCTGTTATAGATGCTAATATAAAAATTAAATCTATAATAATCCATGAAATTGGTATTCCTGAAATAGTTCCTGTAATTCCTAAAAAAGGTATTATTACCATAATTGGTACTAATAGTATTCGAAATATTGTTAGTTTATTTGGTAAGTTCATTTTTTCTCCTTTCGCCCTTATACTTTTATTTCTTAATTATTCTATACATTATTTAGCCATCTCAATTGCTTTTTGCAATTGTGTATCATCTTTTTCCTCTACTTTTAAAACATTCTTTACACTATCTGGCAATTTTACTTCTTCATCTGGTTCAATTCCAACTTTATTTATTTTTGTTCTATTTGGTGTCAAATATTCTTCTGATGTTATTTTTAATCCACTACCATCTGGCAATGTTAATAATTGTTGAATTACTCCTTTTCCATATGTTTTTGTTCCTACTATTTTTGCTTTTCCATGGTCTTTTAAAGCTCCTGCTAATATTTCTGATGAACTAGCTGTATTTTCATTTGTTAATAAAATTATTGGCATATCTATAATAGGATTCTTTTCTGCTTTTTCTACTTTCTCTTTGTTGTTTTTATCTACTTCATATAATATAACATCATCTTTGTTTAATATATAATCTGCTATCTGCAATGCTTCGTCAACAATTCCTCCACCATTGTTTCTTAAATCTATAATTAATGACTTAATTCCTTGTTTTTGTAATTCCTCAAATTTAGCTTTAAATTCATCTGCAGTTTCTTCATCAAAAGAAGAGAACTCTATGTATCCTATATTATTTTGTAACACTTTACCTTCTACTGGATTTACTTTTATGCTTTCTCTTTTCAATTCAAACTCTTTAGTTTCTGTACCTCTTAAAATTTCCATTTTTACAGTTGTTCCTGCTTCTCCTTTTATTTTATTAGAAGCTACTGACATGTCCTCTGCTGTATAAGATACACCATCTACTGAGATTATCAAATCTCCTGGTAAAATTCCTGCCTTTTCTGCTGGACTTCCTTTAATTGGTGATAATACCATTATTTTATTAGACTCTGTATTTTTTACCATATAAATACCAATTCCAACAAAATTTCCAGTTGCATCTGCCATATAATCGTCCATATCTTCTTTGGAAATATATTCAGTATAAGGATCATCTAAGCCTTCAATATAGCCTTTTATAGCTCCTTCTTTTAATTTTTCTTCGTCTATATCTCCTAAAAAATATTTGTCAATTAATCTTCTATATTTGCTTAACTCACTTGTTATATCTCCATTATTTTCTGAAGAAACAACTAACTGTTTTCCAAAATTACTGTTAGTAAAATATTGATACATTCCTATTGATGTTACTAAAAAAGTTATAAATGCAACTAGCACTATAAGCATTATAATTTTATAAGCTCTAAATCTTTTCTTTTCTTCCATTTATTTCCTCCAAATTTATAAACTAACTGGGCGGAATTTTTCCGCCCATATAACTTTATTATATGTACTTTATTATTTTTAATTACTATGGTAAATAATTACGCGGATCCACTCTATTAGAATAAGTTCCTGGACTTCTTCTAACCTCAAAATGTAAATGTGGTCCTGTTGAATTTCCTGTAGATCCTACATTCATAATTTGTTGTCCTTTTTTTACTGTTTGACCAGCTGAAACCTTTCTAGATCCATCTTGTCCATGTGCATATAAAGTATACAAACCATTATAATGTGCAATAATAATATAATTTCCATAACTTCCATTTAATCTTGTAGATGTTACTACATATCCATCTGCTACCGCATATACTGGAGCGCCATTAATTCCTGCTGCACCAAAATCCACAGCGCCATGATATTGACCACTAGAATAATACATTCCTGTTGTGATATAACTATTTACTGGTTTTATAAAACCTGATGAACTTGTTGTACTTCCACTTCCAGAAGAACCACTTCCACTTCCACTATTACCACCAGATTGTTGTTGTCTTTTTGCATCCTCTTGTGCCTTCTTTATTGCTACTTGAGCTGCTTTTATTTGACCATCTATAGATTTATTTGCTTGGTTTAATTCATCTATTTGTTCTTGTAATTTCTTTTCATCTTCTGATAATTGAGCAACTTGTTTATTTTTTTCATCTTTAGCAGTTTTCATTTGAATAGACACACTTTGTTTACTTGCTTTTGATGTATTTAATTCATTTTTACTATTTTCCAAATCTATTTTAGCTTTTTCTATTTCTTCTTTTTGTTTTTGTATTTTATCTAGTAATTCTGTATCATTTGTAGTCAATTCTGTTACTAAATAATAATTAGAGATTAAATCTGTAAGGCTGTTTGAAGATAATATAAAATCCAAATAAGAAGTTTCTCCCGCTTCTTGGATTGCCACAAGTCTTGAATTCAATAATTCCTGTTGTTTAGTATAATCTTCCTGTGCTTTATTTAATTTTTCTTGTGATTCTTGAATTTTATTATTTAATTCTTCTATTTTTGTATTCAATTCATCAATTTGCGTTTCATAATCTGAGATTTGAGTATCTAGCTTTTCTACTTCTTGCACTGTTTTATTTTTTTCAGCTGTTACCTCATCTTTTTTCTCCTTTGTTTCATCAATTTTATCTTGGTTTTGTTCTTTTTCATTATTTAATTGATTAATATTAGATGTTGCAAAAACTGTACCTTGTAACACTACAATCCCTATAATTATTATCCCTAATATTTTTAAACTTAATTTTTTCATAAGTTCCTCCTATTTTTATTTTTGGTATATCTCTTTTTTAATTTTGTACTGTATTTTGTGTTTCATTTGTATTCGAATCTTGTTCTTCTTGTTCTGTTTTTGTTCCTGGTATCAAACCATTAGTAATATATGGCATTGGATCTGTAACAACTCCATTTAGTCTTACTTCAAAATGTGCATGTGGTCCTGTTGAATACCCCGTAGAGCCAACCTTCAATATAGATTCTCCTCTTTTTACAACTTGTCCTACTTGTACTAAAATTTCTGATCCATGTGCATATAATGTAGATACTCCTCCTCCATGATCAATTATAACCATATTTCCATAAGCACTATTATATCCAGCTTTTGTTACAATTCCATCATTCGCTGCAATAAAATTAGCTCCTAAAGGTGCACTAATATCAACACCTGTATGTAATTTATATACTCCAGTAATAGGATGAGTCCTCATTCCATATTTAGAACTTATTCTTGTATATCCTGGAACTGGCCAAGCTAATTCACCACCTATATATTGTGTATCTATACCATCTCTTGCAATAGCAAGTATTTCAGCATTTATTTCAGCAAATCTAGTATTATACTCATCTATTTTTTCTTGAATTGATTTTTCTTGATCTGACAATTTAGAGATATAATTTTCCCTTACTGTTTTTGTATTTTCTAATATTTTTGCTGTTTTTGTTTGATTTACTTTTATATTGCCTAGTTGTTCTCTATCTTTTTCCAATTTATTTTTAGCTAGTTCAATTTCTTCCTTTTTTCCTTGCATATCTTCTAATAACTCTGTATCTTTTGTTGCTAATTCTGTAATTAGGAAATAATTGGATAAAAAGTCTGAAATATTTTTAGAGCTTAAAATAACATCTAAATATTGAGTATCACTTGATTCATAAACTGCAATTAGTCTATTATCTAATAACTCTTTTTGTTTTTTATAATTTTCCTCTGCTTCTTTTAGTTTAGCTTCGACTTCATCCATTGAAGTTTGCAAATCTGCAATTTTAGTGTTTAACTCATCTAATTCTTGTTGTGAAGTAAATATTTTTTCATCCAATTTTTGAACTTGTTGTAAATTTTCTGACAACTCACTTTGTACTCCATCTAGTTGTTCATTTGCGTCATTTAACTGATTCTGTAATTCTTCTCTTTGTGTTTGTAAATCTGTTGCTGTATCTTCTGCGTGTACATATGGAAATACGCAAAAACTACAGATTGCAAAAGCTAAAACAATACATAAAATTTTACGCATGTTTTCTCCTTTATACTTTTAAATATTTTCTCATAGAAATAACACTTCCTAGAGCTCCTATTCCTATTCCTAATAGCATATATACAAATATGATAGAATTAAACATATCTGCAAAACTAATTAGACTCATGTTAATTACTTGCATAAATTGTGAATTTACTAACTGTTCTGCTAAGAAGCTATAAGCCACACCAACAATAACAATAGAAATTATACTTGCAAATATTCCAATAATCATACCTTCAACAATAAATGGCCATCTAATAAATCCATTTGTCGCTCCAACATATTTCATTATTGAAATTTCTTTTCTTCTCGCATGAACTGTAAGTTTTATAGTATTAGCTATAATAAATATAGATATTACTATCAATAACATTAAGATTACTCCTGTTACTATCTTTATTCCATTTGCCAAATTAATCAAAGTTGTTACTGTTTCATCTTTACTTGTTATTTTCTTTACTTGGTCAAAAGTTAAAATTTGATCTTGAACAGTTTTACTTTGGTTTAAATCAGTAAGAGTTACTACATATGAAGCAGTAAATATATTATTTTCTCCTTCGTATCCTTCTAACAAATCTTTTTTATCTCCAAATTTTTCTTTCATCTGATCTAGTGCCTTTTCCTTAGAAACATATTCAATAGTACTAACTCCTTCTATTTTTCTGATTTTCTCTCCTAATTCTTCTATTTGTTCTTGTGTTGCTTCATTTTTGATAAAAACTTGTATTCCTTGTGCCGATTCAATTTCTTTTACAAAGTGATTAATATTTTCTCCAAGTATTAAAAATATTCCAAATATAATCATAGTAGCACACATAATCATAAGTGATGCACCAGTTGATTTTTTATTTTTAAATACGTTACTAAATCCTTCCCCTATTAAATATCCTAATCTGTTATATTTCACAATCATACCCACCTTTTTTATCATCTCTAATTATTTCGCCCTTACGAATATGTATAACTCTTTTTTTCATTTTGTCAACAATATCTTTTGCATGTGTAGCAACTACTACAGTTGTTCCTCTCATGTTAATATCATTTAACAAATTCATAATATCCCATGCAGTTTCTGGGTCTAAGTTTCCTGTAGGTTCATCTGCAATTAACATAGATGGATTGTTTACCAATGCTCTTGCCAAAGCCACTCTTTGTTGTTCTCCTCCAGATAATTCATTTGGGTACATTTTTGCTTTTCCACTTAAACCTACTAATGAAAGTACCATAGGTACTTGCCTTCTTATATGTCTTGGTGTAGCTCTTACAATATACATAGCATATGCAACATTGTCATATACTGTTTTATCTGGTAAAAGCCTAAAATCTTGGAATACTACCCCCATACTTCTTCTTAAATATGGAATTCTATTTGGTTTCAAAAATGTTGTGTCTTTTCCATTAATAATAATATTTCCTGAAGTTGGTTCTTCTTCCTTTAAAATAAGCTTTATTAGTGTTGATTTTCCACTTCCTGAAGAACCTACTAGAAAGGCAAATTCTCCTTTATCTATAACAAAATTAGCGTTTTTTACAGCTTTTGTCCCTGTATCATACGTTTTTGTCACATTTCTAAATTCTATCATTTTTTGTACTCCTTACATTACGTTTTTCTATCTATTTATACATATACTTTTTTATTCTATCTAATAATAACAATAAACTAGTTTTTTTGCAATAGTTTTAAAGTAAAAAATGCTAGAAATTTGTCCCATTGTAAAAGCATTTTTCTACAGTAAGAAAAAGAAGAACCTAATCTTCTTTTTAAAGTTTTAGTCTCTTCTATTTTTATAAACTTTCTTGGTGTACATGTCTTACATCTATTCAAAATTTTTTTACAATATCTTTTGCTGTAATTTCAAAGTATTCCATCAATTCTTCTGCTTTTCCAGATTTTCCAAATGTATCTTTAATTCCCATCCTATCCAATCTTACCGGATATTCTTCTGTTAAAACTTCACTAATTGCACTTCCAAGTCCACCTATTACGCTATGATCCTCTATTGATATTAATTTTTCAGTTTCCTTTGCACATTTTACAATCATCTCTTTATCAATTGGCTTTATTGTATGAATATCAACAACTCTTACTTCAATATTTTGTTTTTTTAGTTCTTCTTGAGCTTTAATAGCTTGTTCTACTGTAACACCTGTCGCAAATATTGTTCCATCAGTACCTTCTCCTATTTGAACAGCTTTACCTATTTCAAATTTCTGATTTTCATTATAAATCTGACTTGTTTTCATTCTTGATAATCGTAAATATACTGGTCCATTTATTTTTGAAATCTCCTTCACTGCCCATTTAGTTTGAATATCATCCGAAGTTGACATTACAATCATATTTGGCAAAGTCCTCATCATTGAAATATCTTCCAACATTTGATGGGTAGCTCCATCTTCTCCTACTGTAATTCCTGCATGAGTTGCACAAATTTTCACATTTAAATTTGGATAACAAATACTATTTCTTATTTGATCATAAGCTCTCCCAGCTGCAAAAACTGCAAATGTGCTTGCATAAGGAATTTTTCCACAAGTTGCAAGTCCTGCAGCAGTTCCCATCATATTAGCTTCTGCTATTCCTATATCAAAAAAACGCTCTGGCAATTCTTTAGCAAATATATTTGTTTTTGTTGCACTTGATAAATCTGCATCTAATACAACCACATCCGCATTTTCTTTTCCTACTTCTAGCAAAGCCTCTCCATAACTTTGACGTGTTGCTTTTTTCTCCTTTTCCATATTTCATTCTCCTTTCAAAAATTTCTTTTTTCTTTATTTTTTCAACATAATTCTACATAATATATGAGACACTTGAGACCTGTCCCCTATGTTTCAAGTTCTTTCATTGCTTGTATATATTGTTCTTCATTTGGTGCTTTGCCATGCCATCCTACTTGATTTTCCATAAATGATATGCCTTTTCCCTTTATTGTCTTTGCAATAATACATGTAGGTTTTTCTTTGATATTTCTTGCAACATCAAATGCTTTAATTATTTCTTCTATATCATGACCATTAATGTTAATTATTTGGAATCCAAAACTTCTAAATTTTTCTTCAATTGGATATGAACTCATAACTTCTTCTATTGTTCCATCTATTTGTAAATTGTTATTATCAACTATTACACATAAATTATCTAATTTATATTTATTTGATGCCATCGCAGCTTCCCATATTTGTCCTTCTTCTATTTCTCCATCTCCTAATACACAATAAACTCTATAGTCCTTTTTATTTAGTTTTCCTGCTATTGCCATTCCATTTGCTACAGATAGTCCTTGTCCTAAAGAACCTGTTGTCATATCTACTCCTGGTACTTTATTCATATCTGGATGTCCTTGTAATCTACTATTAATATTCCTAAATTTTTTTAATTCTTCTTTATCAAAAAATCCTCTATTAGCTAAACAACTATATAATGCTGGTGAACAATGTCCTTTTGATAATATCATTCTATCTCTATCTTCCCATTTTGGATTTTTTTCATCTATGTTTAATTCATTAAAATATAGTACTGTTAAAATATCTGCTATTGAAAGTGAGCCTCCTGGATGTCCTGAATTAGCACTATATACTTGTTCTATTATTCCTTTTCTAATTATTCTAGCCATATTTTTTAATTCTTCTATATCTGTTATTTTCACAAAAATCACTCTCCTTTATTATAAACTTAATATAACACAACTTTGTATTTTTTACTATATTAATAAAAATTTTTTATTTTTTTATACAAAATAGTATTGCAGTTTATATTCTTATAATTCTTAATTAGTGTGGAACTTGGTTACTATAGGGGTATTATATTTTTATAATTTTATCTGTTTGATTGGAGAGAAA
>OQVN01000891.1_pt1 | contig 10833 bp, 4 predicted proteins | sample 1691621 | NCBI WGS metagenome assembly OQVN01 (sample SAMN03418278, study PRJEB22391) | human gut metagenome | biome: human-gut; feature: organic feature; material: feces | host: Homo sapiens | place: Tanzania | collected 2013-01 | reverse complement strand
ATGCAGATTATTACACGTTTCTGTTTCCTCTTGAATATATATCATTTCAGACGGATTGAAGAAAAACGTTTATGTGGATAAAATCACAGAGGCAGATTTCGATACAAGTAGTGGCTACAAGAAGCCTTGGAATGTTGTATGGCGTATTTATGATGTTACAAAGACATATTATTGTGAAGTATCTGGCAATAATATCAATCAACGTTTCTTTGATTTGAGTCTTGATGCTATCACAAAGTCAACTGTTCATTGGAAACAGGCGGATGGTACGTCAGTTTCTACTCCAACGATAACCAAAGGTAGTCCTATTTTTGTAGTAGCTTATCTTTCAGATAATATAGGATCTTTTTGTCCTGTTGCCAACTTCGATGTTCGTTTTATGGATTTCCATCCAATGACCTATGAGCAGATAAGTGATGCCGGATATAATAATAGAATCATATCTTATCTTGACGAACATTATAAACTGGCGACCAAGCCTATATCGTTTGATGATGACGATGAGGAGCAAACCTTGTCTGCACCTACATCTCCAGATAATAACCAGGACCGTTTGCCATCAAAATGGGATCGTCGTGCTTATAGCTTTGTTTATCGTGATTTGATAGAGTACGATGTTTCTGGTTATAATGGTATTGGTCATTCTCCACTTCATGGAGATTATGGCTTTCAGCAACATTGGCTTGTATAAGTCTGCCAATCTTTCTGGCATTTCTGGGAATGGTGATGGAGGTACTGATAAATATGTCTGGTGGACAGATAAAAAATTGTATGATCGAACATACACGATGACGAATGGGTCGCAGTACGGACATTTCCTGTATGTGGATGCTTCTGATGAGAGTCGTCAGATAGCAGCTGCTGATTTCAAGGCAGATCTCTGTACGGGTATGCAGATGATTTTTTCTGCTAATGTTGCTGATATGACGCAATCTACAGAACTTCCGCAGGTTATGTTTAAACTCTATGGTATGGATTATGATGCCGAAGGAAATATAAGAACACAGAAGCTGCTTCATTCATTCTCTTCGGGTGATTTTAAGACCAATGTTGCTAATCCAGGAAAAGGCATTTGGTATCAGGTTTATGGTAAGATCGTTATCCAGAAGGAATCGGGTGTAGAGAATTTCTCTGATTTTAGAGTTGTCATCGATAACTATTGTAAAGGTACAGAGGGTGCCGATTATGCTGTAGATGACATCCGTATCTATATCGAATCAGCCAAGGTGCAGGTGATTCAGGAGAAGCCTATCTGTAAGGATGCTTCTACCGGAACCATCAAGTTGAAGATACGCGCTATTCATGAGACATTGAATGCTATACTTAACCATAAGGATACGAAGATTCATTACCGTTTAGTGAACGAAGATGGTTCCCCTGTAACAGGAGAAGGTCTTTATAACTATTGGATAAAAGGACCTGATGATGCTACAGCTAAAGAAATTACGACAACTAAGAGCTATGCATCAGTTGATGTCTTTGATTCAGAGGAAACTTGTGGAAAGTATGAAATTGATGGTGTCAAAATGATAGAAAAAGATGCAGATGGTGAAACTTATATCATCTTGGCTAATCATTCTTTCGCCCTCACAAAGGGTAAGAAGTATTATGTGTCAATATGTGCAGATAGTGATCCTGATGCAGCTGATGCAAATTGGGGTAAACCTTCTGATGTCTGCTCTATCTATAGTGTTATATTTGAGATGATTGGCCAGACGCCAATGATTACTGATACTGACGGTAAGGTCATTACAGAGTATCGTGTGAATTGTACTGATCCAGACCCAAAGGTCAAACTTACGGGTAGTCTTACGACTATTGACCCAGTTACTGGCGAAAAGATTACGCTTACTGGTGTGCCATTCTTGTGGTATATTGATGACAATAGTACGCCTGTAGAGACAACAGCTTCAAATATCATTGAGATACCTGTTAGCAAAATAGGATATGGTGCTCATAAAATTTATATGAAACCAGAAACAGGTGAAACAAATGCTGATGGGGAAATGGTATTTACTGTTGGTAGCGTCAAATATCTGATGTGTACGGAGAAGATTCCTGTGCCTCTGCGTATAGCTAAAGATGGTCCGCAGCTAAACTTCGGATTCAACGATGTGGATTATCCATTTAATGATAATAGCTACGAAGCTTCATTGCGTATCGGATTACCACAGATAAAGAAGTTGTTGGAAAAAACTTCTCAGGGTTATCTCCAGATACCATTGCATAGCGCAAGTTACAAGACTGGTGTTACGGATAAGACTTTGACGTTTATTGATGATAGCAAGACTGGTGCAGATAATACTTCTGCTAATGTTTATGTTGCAACTACAAATGATCCTTTATGGGATGCTTCTTTATTGAAGAACTCTGTTGCGACATTGAGTTCTAGTACTCTTGCTGAAGTCAAGTCTGACAAGCAGTATACCCTCGATCTCAAGTTCTCTGATGATGTCTTAAAGAACTTCCATGAGGGATATTACTACGATCTTCGCTTCGTCTTCGAGCAGAAGGCTGCAGCTACAGCTGGAACTACCAATTGCCCTGGCGAGTCTTATCTCAAGGTGAAGATAGTACCGGAGTTCATTACCTGGACTCCTACTGCCGATGGCGGTATGAATGCCAACTGGAATAATGATGATAACTGGCATCGCTCATCATCTACTGAATTGTATTATGATGATAAGTATGCGGATTATCTGCCTTATGGCAGTAGCATGTCTGGTACGCCAACTTCAGCTAAGGATATTCCTACGCAGAACAGCTATGTGCCAATGAAGTTTACCAAGGTAACAATCGGCAATCTGAGTGGTTTGCCATTCCCTGACCTCGGTAATGTGGTTTACCGTAGTACCAATGGTATTGCTACAAAGCTGACTAATGGTAAGGGTAATGAGGCTACGAAGTATATCCAGTATGATATCATGGCGATTTGGAATGAGGCAGATGCCAATAAGGGATTCGAAACTGATGGTAATCTGAAGTGCGAGAAGTTCTATGGCAATACCTGCCATCAGATTTACTTCAAGCCTCAGGGCGAGCTTCGCGACCAGTGCTATCTGGTTTATGACAAGGCTTGGGTAGAGAAGGAGCTGGTGCCTAACAAGTGGTACACCATGGCTTCACCTCTGCAGTATATCTACGCCGGTGATATGTATGTGCCAGCAAAGGATGGCCGACAGGAAACCCCGGCGTTTACGGATATCAAGTTTGATACTAATGTGAATAGCCGAAGCAAGTATCCGGTTTATCAGAGAGCCTGGATGAAGAGTGATGTGAAGGAAATCACTCCTAAGGGTGATTATTCTGCATCGCATTATCCGGATGGAACAGCTCCTAGTGATGTTGATATGAATCTCGGTTACTGGAGCCATGTATATAATAAGGTGGATGAAAGCTATTCCGCAGATGGAACCTTCGGTGGTTTCTCTATCAAGGCTGGTAATGCGCTCTTGCCAAAGAAACCTGCTGATGGTTCTAAATTGCCAAATGCGCTCCTCCGTTTGCCAAAGGCTGATACTAGCTATCAGTACTACGATTATGATGGAACAACGACTTCTGGTGGTACATCTGTACAAATAGGAAAGGCTGGCCATGGCAAACTTCTCGTTGCTTTCAATAACGATGAGAAACATCTTGCAGAAATGACTCAGAGCTTGGGAACAGATAACACCAGCGGATTCTATCTCGTAGCGAATCCATATACCTGCTCTATCTCAATGGCTAAGTTCTTCGATGGCAATTCTGGTTTGCAGAAGGCTATTTGGATTGTAGAGAATGGTGAGGTGAAGGCGATTTCTTCTACCGAATTGGGTAAGCAGAACTATGCTATCCAGCCTACCCAGTCGTTCTTTGTTAAGAAGAAAGATGACGCTACTATTAGAGAGGTGAGATTCACTTCTACGATGTGTGTTGACCGCACCATTACTCCTGGTCTGTTGATGGCATCAGACTATGTAAAGACTGTAGGGGTAGAAACAGAGAATTCCAACGGCCAGAAATCAAGGGCACGCATCGCTTTGCGTCCGGAGGCTTCTGCCGACTATGATGACCAGGAGGATGTGGATCTCTTGTATGATCAGAACCTCAAGGATATTCCGCAGGTTTATACCGTTGCCGGCAACGAGGCGGTGGCTGTGAATGCAGTTCCTGAGTTGTCATGGATTCCACTCGGCATCGTGAGCCAGCAGGCTGAAGAGGTTTCACTTACCCTGAAGGGTGTGAACAAGCTCGATGCTCCTGTTTATCTCTACGATGCTGCATCGGCAAGCTTTACCGAACTTCATGAGGGCGAAGCTGTGAAGGTGAAGGCGGGTGACCACGGAAGATACTTCCTCACCCAGACCCGTACCTCAACCGGCATCGACCGCATGGAGGCTGAAGAGCAGAGTGCACCGGTGAAGGTTTATTCACCAGCTGCCGGCATGATTGTTGTTTCTGCTTTGGGTGGTGAGAAGCTCGACAAGGTTCAGGTATTTACAATGGATGGCAAGATGGTTCACAGCTATCAGTTGCCTGATAAGCAGAGAATGATTCTGCGAGTGACATCCGGAGTTTACATTGTGAAGGCATCTACCCAGTCCTGTGCTCAGGCTAAGGGTCAGAAGATTGCCGTAAGATAGTATATTCTAGTTTTTTAATATCAATAGGGAATTATAAAGAACCCAAGGGGGGGGGAGCCAAAGCGTTGGCTTCCCCCTTTTTTTAGCTTTATACTTTATTTGCGAAACTTTACAAGGGAGTTTCGCAAGTCTCACTTATTTACAATAATGATAATGCATAGAGAGGTAGAATGGTAACATGCCTTACTGCATCGTGATCCTCCTTGTCTATATAATCAAACGCTCCAAAATTCTCTAGAGAGCACCGGAAGGCATTGGTGAGTTTCTTCTCTCTCATGAATAGCCAGAGACTCTTCATGCCGCCTTGTGTTCCAGATTTGATTTCAATAGGAGTAATCTTCATTTTATGAATCTCCAGATAGTCTATCTCTGCCACACTTTTCCCCTTCTGTTCCCAGAAGAACATCTTCTGACGTTGGATACACGGTTTGTTTCGCAAAATCTCAAGTCCTGCAACCATCTCCGTAAGTCCACCTTTGTTGACAAGTTCCTGAGGAGTACCAGCCAAAATGAGTTCTATAAGTTGCTGCGCCAGGTTGCCTTCCAACTGAAGCACGGCCAGCAGTAATCCGGAATCCAGAAACAGTACCTTCATGCTCTTCTCATCTGCCTCTGCATCTAGAGGAATACCATTGCCCGAGGTAGAGACTACAGGAGTTACGATACCTGCCAGGGTCAATAAACGGAGTGCCTCCCTAATCTGCGAACTTTGATAGTCGGCTGATATTTGCTTGAATGTCAACTTTTCACCTGCCTGATGGCAGACACCACGCATCGTAGTCCGCAACAGATCAGAATTGACTCTCTTCTTATATTTACTGAAATCATCTTCGTACGTCAGCACGATATCTTCCTGAATGTTCCTGCATCGGTTGAAGTCATGAGTACGTGTCCAGGCAAGCACAGATTCCGGCATACCTCCAACAAGCAGGTAAATACGGAAGTATTCCACGAGTTTATCATGGAAAGCCTGTTCTAGGGGACGATTTCCACAAGCATCATTTCGCATTTTTACTAGCCCCTCTTCATTATTGGCATACAAGAATTCATCGAATGTCATCGGGTACATAAAGAGAGAATGAATTCTTCCTACTCCAAAAGTGGGAAGTTCCTGAAGTGTGAATTCAAGAAGTGAGCCTGCGGCGATGACATGCAGCTCAGGATAATCTTCCTTGAAAAACCGAAGAGCCATAATGGCCTCTGGGCATTCCTGTATTTCGTCAAGGAAGAGGAGTGTTTTGCCTGCTTCTACAGGGACATTGATGTAACTGCTGATTTTTTCAGCAATTGAACGCACATCAAGATCACCTTGGAAAAAGGTTTTAATAGCCTTGTTGCGCTCAAAGTTCACTTCAGCAAAAAACTTAAACTGCTTTCCAAAATGTTTAACTGCAGATGATTTTCCTACCTGTCGGGCACCACGAAGCAACAGCGGTTTTCGCATGGAATCTTCTTTCCATGCTATAAGCTGAGTATCTATATTTCTTTTTATATATTCTGCCATATCTATAATTATTTGAATATCAGCAGCAAAGATAATTAAAATATTCAAATCCGAGAAATAATTTGCGCTAAAATATTCAAATCCGAGAAATAATTCGCGCTAAAATATCCAAATCCGAGAAATAACAGGCAAGTTTCGCAAGTGGTTCTGTCACTCATTCATAATAAACAGCGGTTTTCTCCGTTTTTATTTATTATGAAGAAAGTAAGTTATCTTATATATTTATGGCTGGTTTGCTGCCTGGGACTGCAAGCACAGAGCCGCCGCGAAATGGGAGGCATCTATTATGCTTACCCTGTAACGGATAATGCCGGAACCGATGCTTCGGCAGTGAAGGCGCCTGCCGGTTTCTCACCTTATTATATCAGTCATTACGGGCGCCATGGGTCGCGATGGATGTCGAGGGATGAACGCTATCTCTGGATAGAAAAGCAGTTTGCTGATGACGGCAATCTTACTCCGCTCGGACTTCAAATCAAGAGTATCGTGAAACGGATATGTGAGAATGCAAGAGGAAACGGCGGCAAACTGACCCGATTGGGTGAACTCCAGCACCAGGGCATCGCCCGACGCATGTATGCCCATTATCCACAGATTTTTGCTGCCGGCCATCAGGTAAAGGCACGCTCCAGCGTTTCCGACCGCTGCGCCAAGAGTATGCTCGCCTTTACTTCGCAGTTGCGGAGTCTACAGCCCCAGCTGCTTCTGGATGTGAAGACCGATTCTGCCGATATGGCTTGGATAGCCTACGAATCTCCCGAACTGAAGGCGCTGAAGAAACGCACCAATGTGAAGGCCCAGGTTTCGCCACGCCGGTTCCTGCAACAACTATTCAAGAATACCGCAAAGATAGATGAACCCCTGAAACTGATGACCGAAATGTATGGACTCACCTCCTCCCTGCAGGATGTGGGCCTGAACTTTCCTGCCTATCCGCAGGAGATGGAAGACAGCCTGAATGCACTCTTTACCGATGCCGAATTCCGTGCCATCTATCAAGCCAACAATCTCCGCATGAACATCACCAACGGCAGTATGGCTACCAATGAAGAGATTCCGGCACGGAGCGCCATCTCGCTCTGGCAGAACATCGAAACCGAAGCCGATGCCGCCTTGCGCTCTTCCCAGTCATCAGCCACCCTCCGTTTCGGTCATGATACAGCCCTCTACCGGCTCCTGTCTCTTCTTTTTGATGCCACCTTGCCTCCTGCCGGTGCCCGTGAAGACACCGACCAGGTGGTGCTCGGTGCAGAGACAGACAGGATGGACCGCGTGGTTCCGATGGGTGCCAACCTGCAGATGATATTCTACAAGAACCGGAAGGATAGCGTGGTGGTGAAGTTCATGCTGAACGAGAGAGATATCATGCTTTCGCCTGTAGGACAGGTGATTTACGGCACTCATTATTATTCCTGGAAAGAATGGAAGCAGGAGATGCACCAGCGCATCCACCAGTTGGAACATGTGCGCCAGCTCTATGCCATCCAAACGATGGGAGGAGCGGAACAGGCAATTCCTGCCGTACTGGTTCCGAACGGCCAGAACTTCTGGACTCCCCAAACCCGGGATACCGAGCAGCCTTGTGTGGCGCCTTATAATGATAAGGATACGCTGTTGCAGGGATTCCGGTGCAGCCATTGGCCGGGAGGTGGGGAGAAACGGGATTACGGCTCTTTCACCCTAGCTGCCTTGGGAGGCAAACTCCGTCTGCAGCCCGCTCAGCGTGCCACCGCTTTCAGCCATCAGGACGAGGTATCGCATCCCCATTACTATGGTGTCCAGCTGAAGGATGAGCATCTGAAGGCAGAGATGACTGCCCTGAGCCATACCTCCATGATCCGTGTTACGCCCGATAAAGACGAACTAGTTCATCTCGTTATCCAGCCCAATAATGATGACGGACAGGGAACCATCGAGATTGATACCGTGAACCATGTGGTTTATGCCTATAATCCGGCACCTCATGTATATCAGGGATGGGGGAAACCGGATGATTTCGGGGGACATTTCGTGCTGGCTTATGATAAAGATGAGCTGGTTGACTATGGTGTCTTTGATGAAGCACAGGCGGAAAGAAAGGGACTGATGATGACCTGCAAGCCGGGTATCGGAGTCTGGCTCACCTTCAGGGGCAAGACAGGAAAGGCGATGGAATGGATGTCGGCTACCTCCTTTACTTCGCGCGACCGGGCGGTGACCAATCTCAATGCCGAAAACTATATGTACGGCGGACTGGACTTCAACAGTATGATGGAGTATGCTGCCAACCTGTGGTGCGAGCGTCTGCATACCATCGATGTGGAGAGTCAGGACACGGCAAAGGTGAACCGCTTTTATACTGCCCTGTACCGCAGTTCGTTTCTTCCCCATGAGTTGAGTGATGTCGGCGAACTGCAATATGGTGACTTTGCGATGTGGGATATCTACCGTGCGCAGTTGCCGCTTTATCATCTTCTTACCCCGATGCTTTCGGGAGAGATGATGCAGTCTCTGGTGAAGATGTATCAGGATGGTGTCTGGATACCTGTCTTTCCTGTCAGCAACTGCGGACAGACGGAGATGCTGGGCGATGATGTCAGTATAGCACTTGCCGATGCCTATGCCAAGGGCATCCGCAATTTTGATGCCGTGAAGGCTTACGAGGGAATGCGCATGAATGCCTTCTCTACCCCATATCTTGCCAAGGATTACCGTGCCGGAAAGGGCCGCCGCTCCATCACTTCCTATATGCCGAACGGTTATCTTCCGGTAGAAGAGGGGGTCGGTTCTTCTACCGCTTCCACCTCCCGCACCCTGGCGTATGCATACGATGACTTTGCCGTGGCTCAGATGGCAAAGCAGCTGCTTGATTCCTGCAAGGATGCTACGCTCCGCCAGCAGTATCTGGATGATTACCAGGTACTGATGCGCCGTTCTGAGAACTGGCGCAACGTAATCAACCCGCTTTCGGGCTGGGCTGACGGAAGATATGAGAATGGAAAATGGGCGGAGAATAAAGAGCTGTTTTCAGGTAACAGTAATATCCTGGGAGGTTCTGCCAGTCAGGATACCTGGTCGGTTCCGCAGGATATCGCCGGTCTGTTTGAGGTGATTCATGACAGTAAGCCGATGGACAAGAAGGAGAAACAGATTGATAAAGCGGAGAAGAAGGAGAGAAAGGCGCATCCTCAAGTGGAGGTGCTGATGAGCAACGGCAAGGTGATTTCCCGATTAGACAGGATGTTTGATAAGGGATGGTACCAGCACAGTTATTCGCCTTGCCACCATCTGGCTTATCTCTATGCGGCAGCCGGTGCGCCGGAGAAGACACAGGAAAGGGTGCATCAGATACTGGAAAACGACAGTTTTTCGGGTGAAGATGCAACAGGACAGCGTTCTGCCTGGCATATTTTCTCATCTTTAGGCTTCTATCCGGTATGTCCAGGCACACCTTTTTACTATATTGGTACGCCTTCTTTCGAGAAGGTTACGTTGAATCTGGAGAACGGAAAGCGCTTCGAAATCTATGCACCAGCCAGTAAATCAGGCAGTTATCATGTAAAGTCATTAACTCTCAATGGCAAGCCGCTGCAAGATTTCCGCCTTTCTCATCAGCAGATTTTGAATGGGGGAAAAATATTTTTTTCTCTATTTTAATGCCACTAATATCACACTTAGCGTTAACCTATTGGTATATAGCGATTTACGCGTGGCGATAAGTCCTATTTTTATTACCACCTAATGCCACCTAATGCCACGCCCTAATAAGGAGCGCGCCGAAGCAAAACAATTCTGCCCACGTACATGGTCTCTCATACCCATGTACAGGGGTATTCATACCCACGTACATGGGTACGGATGCCCAAAGTCTGGGGTAACCATGCCCAAAGCCTTGGGTAAAGATGCCCTACATAGTTGGGCATGAATGCCCAAAGGCTTGGGCAACTGTGGGCAAAACTACTTGTGTTTTCTCAGGCTGTACTTCGCAGACTTCAACGGCATCGTGAATATAGTAGAAAAAGGGGAGAAAACTTGGTATATTCAGATTTTCTTCGTACCTTAGCAGCGCAAAACGTAAAGTAGATAAGATTATGGCAAAAATAGTGAATTTCTATCCTGTAGGAATACAGACATTCTCGAATATCCGAGAGGGTAATTATCTCTATATAGATAAGACCAAATACATCGTGGATTTTCGGGAGAAAAAGATGAAATATGTATTTCTGAGTCGTCCAAGACGATTCGGAAAGTCACTCTTTGCTTCTACCCTTCAGGCTTATTTCGAGGGCAGAAAGGAACTTTTCGAGGGATTAGCCATTGCTGATTATGAGAAGGATTGGGTGAAGCATCCTGTACTCCATTTCGACCTGAGCGGTGCCAAGCACTTTGACGAGGATGGCTTGAAGCATTATCTCGACTTGCAGCTGAAGCCATACGAGAAACTCTATGGCAGGGATGATGATGAATTATATCCAAACGACAGACTGGATGGACTCGTGAAGCGTGCCCACAAGCAGACTGGCGAGAAGGTGGTAGTTATCATCGACGAATATGATGCACCTTTGCTTGACGTGGTGCATGAGAAGGAAAACCTGTCGGCACTTCGTCTCATCATGCAGAACTTCTACAGTCCTTTGAAAAAGCTCGACCCACACCTGGAGTTTACCTTCATTACGGGTATCACCAAGTTCTCGCAGCTCAGCATCTTCAGCGAACTCAACAACCTCG
>OQVN01000882.1_pt1 | contig 10895 bp, 7 predicted proteins | sample 1691621 | NCBI WGS metagenome assembly OQVN01 (sample SAMN03418278, study PRJEB22391) | human gut metagenome | biome: human-gut; feature: organic feature; material: feces | host: Homo sapiens | place: Tanzania | collected 2013-01 | reverse complement strand
GTGCGAGAGTGAATTCCATCACCTCATTGGGCGGTGGAATTTAGAAATTCATTTTAGGCGATAATAATTGCCGAACACGTCCGTTGTCCATCGTTCGATAATGTGTTATACTTGTGCCATACAATGTAGACATAAGGAGAAGTGTTGAAATGAACAAAGGCAAAATTCGTACAAGGGGACTCACAATTCGCGCGAAGATCCTGATTCCGTCGATCATAATCGTTGTACTCGTCTGTGGTTTGATGGGATACAATTCCTACACGCGTTTTGAGGAAAGCATGGTGAGGATGGGCGTTGAGGAAGCAGACATGGCGGCAACGATCGTTGCGGATTCGCTGGATGCCAATCTGGTATCCGAAGTGACGGTAGGATCGGAAGGTACGCAGGTCTATCAGAATCTGCAAGGAGATCTCAGAAAAAAGCAAAAAGCATGCGGAATCGCTTTTTTATACACATTGTATACGGAAAGTGTATTATGGTGTGGATTCGGACGAGGATGCGGCAAAAGTCGGTGATGAATTTGCGGATTCATACGCGGAACTGGAGCCGGTGTTCGGTGGAAAGGAATACATTCAGGATTACATCGACCATACGGAAGACGGAGATCTGATTACGGTATACAAGCCTATTGAGGACAATGCAGGCAAGGTTGTTGCGGTACTCGGATGCGATTATGATGCTTCGTCGATCTCAGCGGAATTGCAGAGGGCGGTTGTCCGGACGTTACAGATCGGAGGCATCTGTCTGCTTCTGGCAATCCTGATTCTGACGATTATCGTTAGCAGGATTACAAAGGGACTGATGCAGGTAAATGCGAAGATTTATGATCTGGTACATAATGAGGGTGACCTGACACAGAAACTGGATGTCAGAAGCGGGGATGAGCTGGAACTGATTGCGGGCAATGTAAATGAGTTGTTAGCGTATATCCGCAAGATTATGATCGGAATTTCGTCCGGATCCATGCGGCTTATGTCTACTTCCCGCAAAATGGTGGATCATGTGAGCTCTGCGGATGAAAGCATTACCGATGTGTCGGCAACGATGCAGGAGATGAGTGCGGCGATGGAGGAAACGACTTCTTCACTCAATCAGATCACGGAGGCAATTGACGAAATCTATTTATCGGTAGAGCGTATTGCAGGCAATGCGGATGCCGGAAAAGTCTCTTCTCAGGAGATGGAGAGCCGTGCTTCCGGGGCGAATGATGCAGCAGCGGAGGGAGAGAAGAAAGCAAACATTGAGACCGAGAAGATGGCGGCTTCTTTAAATGAGAAGATTGCAAAGTCCAAATCGGTGGAACAGATCGAGGTTCTGACTTCCAACATTATCGAGATTACGGAACAGACCAATCTTCTTGCGCTGAATGCAAGTATTGAGGCGGCACGCGCAGGGGAAGCAGGACGCGGCTTTGCGGTGGTTGCGGATGAAATCGGAAAGCTGGCAGGTAATTCTGCGGATGCCGCAGCAAAAATCCGCCAAGTGAGTGCAGAGGTCATTCAGGCAGTGGATGAACTGGCAGAGGGATCGCAGCAGATGATCGAATTTGTCCGCAATTCCACAGAGGAAGGCTTCGGAGGTCTTGTTGCAACGAGTGAAAATTATGCGACCGATGCGAATGCGATGCGTGCGATGATGGAGCAGTTCGCGCAGACTGCGGAAGAACTTCGCAGCACGATGGATGGCATCCGTGAATCCATTTCCGCGGTCAACATTGCCGTGGAAGAGAGTGCCAAAGGCATTGCGGGAGTTTCCGAGTCTTCCGTACAGCTTACCGGTAACGTCAATGATATCCAAAGCGAGGCATCCGACAACAATGGCATTGCAGAGGATCTGGCAACGGAAGTCGGCAAATTCAAGCTTGAGTAGAGCTTATATAAAGATGGGGAACTAAACCAATTCCCGAATAGAAAAATCGCTCAGACCGTGAGGTTGAGCGATTTTTTGTTTAAGTAAAAAGTGCGGATTCATTTTCTCCTTTGTGGTTACGAGAGAGGGCTTCTGGCTAGGGACTGAACAGTAACAAAGAACAAAGATTCGATGTGCGAGGGCAGACTTTGGGACTCGTAACATGCTAAGCTATAGCCATCATAAGAAACAATGCAACAGCTGCTGTATGCTGTGCAAGTATTATGATGAATGTAAAATTGACGGACCGGTATAATATCAGGAGGACACGACAATGAAAGAAATGTATTTTACAATAGCAGGATGCAACCATTATTACGGAAGTGACTTTATGGAAAAAGGCATGAAGGTCAAGCTGGTCAAGGAGCAGGACAATGAATATGACAGCGAGGCAATACAGGTAAAAATCAAGGGACTTGGCAAGGTCGGCTACGTGGCCAACAGCCCATACACCGTAAAGGGTGAGTCAATGAGTGCAGGCAGACTGTATGATAAAATCGCAGACAAGGCAAAAGGAAAGATTGTGTTTGTGACGGACGGTGGAGTGATTTGCAAAGTAATCAGTGATGGTAAGGATAAGCCGGTGATGATAGATGAAGTAAATGTTGAAGATCAGTCAGGTTTAAAAATATAGTTTTTTTCAATGCTTAATGGTATAATAAACTCATGATGAACGAAAATAAAACCTTGGAATATTACAACAAAAATGCAGATAATTTTGCAAAAACAACGATAGACGTAAACTTTTACGAGACACAGAAGCATTTTCAAGCGCTGTTGCCGGAGCACGGATATATATTGGATTTTGGCTGTGGTTCGGGAAGAGATACAAAATATTTTTTGGAACAGGGCTTTTATGTTGATGCCACAGACGGCTCAGAGGAAATGTGCCATATCGCAAGCAATTACACTGGAATACAAGTCAGAAGATTGCTATTTGAAGAGCTTGACGAGAACAAAAAATATGATGGTATATGGGCCTGCTCGTCAATACTTCATCTTCCTAAGAATGAACTTAAGGCCGTATTTATGAAAATGTTCAAAGCGTTAAAGGATGACGGCATAATATACACATCCTTTAAGTATGGTGACTTTGAAGGAGTGAGAAATGGCCGCTATTTCACGGATTTCACGGAAAAGACATTTGAAGAGTTTGTTGATGAAATAGATAATCTGCAACTAAAGGAAGAGTGGATTACAGGCGATGTAAGACCGGGGCGGGGAGAAGAAAAATGGCTGAACGTAATACTGCAGAAGCATTAGATGAAGTATATGAAATAAAATATTCGACAGATGCAATGACCGGAGGCGCGGATAAGAGAATGTATCTGTACTATCAGCTTGCAGACAGTATAAAAAAGGCTGACAGTGTGGATATTATTGTTTCGTTCCTGATGGAGTCAGGAGTGAAAATGCTGCTCGGTGAGCTTGATAATGCACTAAAGCGTGGCGCAAAAATCAGGATTCTGACAGGAAACTATCTTGGTATTACGCAGCCATCAGCACTGTATCTCATAAAACATAAGCTTGGTGACCAGGTTGATCTGCGCTTTTATAATGAGAAAAACCGTTCATTCCATCCAAAATCATATATGTTTCATTACAAGGATTACAGTGAGCTATACATTGGTTCCTCTAATATTTCAAGAAGTGCACTGACATCCGGTATTGAGTGGAATTACAGATTCAGCAATAAGACAGATCCGATTAATTATGAGAAGTTTTACAATACTTTTGTAGACTTATTCGAAAATCATTCCATAGTAATAGACGATGAAGAACTGAAAAAATATTCAAAGAACTGGCACCGTCCGGCAGTATCAAAGGACTTGGACAGATACGATTTGCAGGATGATAAAGAGTCATCAAATCAGATACCGCTATTTGAGCCAAGAGGCGCGCAGATAGAGGCTTTGTGTGCGCTGGAAAATACGAGAGCAGAGGGCGCAAGGAGAGCTCTGGTTCAGGCTGCAACCGGTGTTGGAAAAACATATCTTGCGGCGTTTGATTCAAAAAATTATGAGAGAGTTTTGTTTGTTGCACACCGCGAGGAAATATTAAGGCAGGCAGCAGAATCATTTAAAAATGTACGTGATTCAGATGATTACGGATTCTTTAACGGAGAGAGCAAATGCACGGAAAAGTCGGTGATTTTTGCGTCAGTTGCGACTCTTGGCAGAGTGGAATATCTGAATGAAAAGTACTTTGCACCGGATTATTTTACATATGTTGTGATTGATGAATTCCACCATGCCGTTAATGAACAGTATCAGAGAATTGTTGATTATTTTAAGCCGAAATTTCTCCTTGGGCTCACAGCAACTCCGGAGAGAATGGACGGAAAAAATATCTATGAAATCTGCGATTACAATGTGCCATATGAGATTTCACTAAAGGAAGCAATCAACAAAGGGATGCTTGTGCCGTTTCATTATTATGGAATTTTTGATGAAACAGATTATTCAAAGCTGCATATAGTAAGAGGCAGATATGATGAAAAGGAATTGAATGAGACATATATAGGCAACGTTAGCAGATATGAGCTGATTTACAAATATTACTGCAAATACGGCTCAAGGCAGGCACTTGGATTCTGCTGTTCAAGGGAGCATGCAAGGGAGATGGCAAAAGAATTTTCAAAAAGAGGAATACCATCTGTAGCTGTATTCAGCGATGCAAGCGGCGAATACACAGAGGATAGAAATGTAGCTATTAAGCAGCTTAAGCAGGGCAAAATCAGAGTGATTTTTTCTGTGGATATGTTCAATGAAGGCGTGGATATAACATCGGTTGATATGGTAATGTTCCTCAGACCTACGGAATCTCCGATAGTTTTTCTCCAGCAGCTTGGAAGAGGACTTCGTAAATGCAGAGGAAAAGAGTTTCTGACTGTGCTTGATTTTATCGGCAATTATGAGAAGGCGGGCAGAGTACGTTTCCTTTTGTCAGGCAGGAGTAATCAATCGGCAGGTGTGTATAATCCGTCTGATACATCAGCTTTTCCGGATGATTGTCTGGTAGATTTTGATATGAAGCTGATTGATTTTTTTGCAGAAATGGACAAAAAACATTTAAAGCTTAAAGACCAGATAGTTAATGAATATTTCAGGGTGAAGGAGCTGCTCGGAAGGCGCCCGGACAGAATGGATTTGTTTACATATATGGACGATGGAATTTATGAAACAGCAATTGCTCATTCAAAGGATAATCCGTTTAAGAAATATCTCGAATTTCTTAAAGAACTGGATGAGCTTAATCAGGATGAAGAGGTTTTCTGCAAAGGAATCGGAAGAGAATTTATCAGCCTGCTTGAAAACACCAGCATGTCAAAGGTGTATAAGATGCCTGTGCTTATGGCATTTTACAATCATGGAAATATCCTTATGGAGGTCTCAGAAGAACAATTGCTATCGAGCTGGAAGGAGTTCTTTTCAACCGGAACAAACTGGAAGGATCTCGATAAAAATATGACTATTCAAAAATACAATGACATATCAGATAAGGAGCATTTAAAGAAGATTCTATCGATGCCTGTGCATTTTCTTTTGGAGTCGGGAAAAGGATTTTTTGTAAAAAAAGATGGTGCGGCAATCGGACTTAGAGAAGAACTGAGACCGCTAATTGATAATCAGGTGATGGTTTGTCAGATGAAGGATGTGATTGATTATAGGGCTATGGACTATTATCAGAGGAGATATAGGATGACACAGGAAAATAATGTAATAATGTCGGAGAGCTTATTACTGCAGGATGTAAAATCTGCACAAATATGATAGAGTGAAAATTGGATATTTATACACTTTTGGATAGAGGTGATATGTTTGAAGCAGACGAAAGTAACAGAGTGGATTATATCAGGCAATCCAGAACAATATAATATAGTAGATGCATTTCATGATTTGCATAGAGTGGATTGGGCACAAAAGGCAAATATGACGGCTGGTGATATAGTTTATATTTATGTATCAGGAAATGTAAAAGCAATTAAATTTAAATGTAGAGTAAACAAGGCTGATCTTGACGAACCGGATATTGATGATCGAGAATATGATCTTTCAGGCCAGTTTGATGGTACGGCTGGCCGCTATATGGAATTAGAGTTAATTGAAGAGTACGTGGGTGATGAATATTCCAGGGAAGAATTGATGAAACATGGATTTAGGTCACCACAAGGGCCAATACACATGCCAGAGTCGGTTAAACAGTATTTAGAATCAATAGGTGGATTTGAACATAGATATCCAGTAAATACAGCTGTTTGGATTGCGACAGCATTGCTTTCAGCAGAATCGTTTGATAGTAATCCGGTATGTAGCAAAAAGGATATGTATTTTAAACAAACAGTAATCGTACAGCGTGCACAAAAGTTGGCGGAAAGCAGTGTGGCAAATGCTCGTTGTTCGCAGTGGTGCTGCGCGGATAATAATAACTCATCTAATAATTATCTTCGTGGGGATTCCGAAGAAGATAGTTCATTGAGAAGATTAAGTCTTCTGGATGAATTCCCGGAGAAAACACACCCGGAAGGGCTCAATATGTCGGATGAGCTGACCATGAATGGAAATAAAATGACAATGGAAGAACTGTTCTATTTTGTCAGAGAGCAGTATCCAACGATTATTGGAAATGATAGTAAAATTGATTACATAGGAGTTCTGGATTATCTACGAGATAACACAGATGTTCCGTATTCTAAGCCGGATGCACCGGGGCTTGCAGCAGAAGAAGTAAGTCGTCTTTTGGAAGTAAAGAAAAAAGGACAGAATGCTATAGCTGAGTTGAAAAAGATGGCAGAAGCATTTGCTGTTAGATTTAAGTTAGAAAAATGCATGTCTATGTCTTGGCTGGATGGTTCAAATACAAAAACACGCCGCTATTTATGGGCACCATTAAAATACGGAAAATATGCGGATAATCCAGTAAGTGTATCGGTGTTTGTAGAAAAACGTAACAGCGATACTTATTATCGAGTAAGTTTGGAAATAAAAAATGATTGTGATGACAAAGACATAATGAAACAGTACCATTCACATTTAGACATTCCTCTTAATGTGGTAGCAGGCCTAGTTTATGTTTCTGGTAGCAATAAGTGGGGAACTCCAGATATTTTGAATAAGACGCAAGATGAAATAAAGCAGGAAGTTGAATCTGGAAAGCTAAAGAAAGTGCAAATATGTAAGTACATTGATAGAAAGCCAGATGAAACAAACGCTTATTATCATACAGAAATAACTAAGGCAATAGTAGCTATACTGCCATATTATGAGCATGTACTTGGAATTGAAAAGATAGAGTATTATCCAAGTCTTGCTGAATATGATCCAGGAATTACTGCAGAAGAATATGAAAGAATTCTGGGTGATGAGAATATTGTAAAAAGCGCATGGTTAGATACCCTTCATTATCTGTATTTGATGGGTGGAATAGGAACCTGCAAGCAGATAGCGAATAAATATGGAAATGGCGCCGCGCATTATAACACGAATGCAATCAATGTTGCTAAGGCTGTACATAAGGAAACAAACTGTCCGTTATGTGCAAGAGATACAGGAGAAAATCAATACTGGCCAGTTTTGTTCTATGGACGAGATTTGGCAGACAGTGCCGATGGTGTATTTTCTTATAAAATGAGAGAGCCTTTGATGGAGGCAATCAAAGCATTAGAGGAAAGAGGTGTGTTCCAGGAGATGAAAGAAGCAAATAAAGAGTTTGATAAGAATTTAATATTATATGGACCTCCTGGAACAGGAAAGACATATAATTCTGCCACATACGCTGTTGCAATTTGCGACGGGAAGTCTGTAGATGAACTTACAGATTATGATGCAGTTATGACAAGATATAACGAATTAAAAAAAGCTGGAAGAATAGCATTTACTACATTTCATCAATCATATGGATATGAAGAATTCATAGAGGGAATTAAACCGATTATTGATGAGAATAAGCAAGATATTGGATATACAATAGAACCAGGGGTATTTAAGGAGTTTTGCGAAAATGCGAGAAGCATTGTTCGAACAAAAAACGGTGATTCTATTGATGCAGGGGCTAGAATATGGAAGTTAACCATTATGAATGGAGATCTGAATCAAGTAAAACAGGAATGCTTTGAAGAAAATAATGTTCGAATGGGATTTGACATAGATTCAGATGAAGCGCGTTCTTTTGTGGAAGATGTGAAGCTTGGCGATATTATTTTGTCATTTAAAACTCGAAAGACAATTGACGGAATTGCAATAGTAACAGATGAAGCAGCTGTGCTGCAAGATAAGAGTATGTATAAGACTGCAAGAGCAGTGAAATGGCTTGCAAAAAATATTGATGAGGATATTACTGATATAAATAATGGTAAGTTACTTCATAGAATGACTTTTGCAAAAGTTCCTAATATGAATGTAAAGGATGTTATTAAGTTAGCTGAGAAAGTAAATCCAGGCTTAGAAAGTACAGTAATTGAAGAAAATACAGAGCCACATGTATTTATTATTGATGAAATTAACAGAGGAAATATCTCAAAAATATTCGGGGAATTAATTACATTAATTGAAAGTACAAAGAGAGCTGGGATGTCTGAATCAGCATCAGCTATATTACCATATTCAGGAGATGAATTTAGTGTACCATCTAACGTGTATATACTTGGAACAATGAATACAGCGGACAGATCAATTGCATTGATGGATACGGCCCTTCGTAGAAGGTTTCGGTTTATTGAAATGATGCCGGATTCTGATGTTCTTAGAAAGATTCATGCTGATAAGGTAGAGAATCTGGATGTGGCAGAAGTGCTTGATAAGATTAATGAAAGAATTACATTCTTATACGATAGAGAACATACAATTGGACATGCATTCTTTACCGGGCTTAAGGATGATGCAACACTTGCAAAACTGCAGTCCATCTTTGAAAAATCCGTAATTCCATTATTACAAGAATATTTCTATGAGGACTATCAGAAGATACAGCTTGTCTTAGGCGATAACGCAAAGAGTGATGATAACCTGAAGTTTATTCTTGATGAGAAAGTAGTGGCAAAGAATATTTTCAAAGGTAACGTTGAAGATGTGATTGATCTTCCGGAAAAGAGATACTCAATCAATAAGGTAGCCTTTGGTAATATCAACAGCTATAAGGAAATTTTGTAAAGTGTGGTGATAGCATGGGTAAACCGTTTGAGGTAAAAGAGTTTGATTCCATTATCTGCAATGCAGATTATAAGGATGATGAAAAATATAAATATTTGAATCAGAAAGAATTCGAAAATCTGGTGGCGTTTATCCATGAGTTTACCGGAGAAGCAGATAGTGCAGACGCGTTAGATTTTATGAAGATAGGCTACCGACGTAATGTTGGAGAAGTGGTTTCTATAAAGAACTACGTTGGCTTGATTCAAATGAAGAATGGTTTCCAGATTCAGGTACTTCCAAAGATATCGTTTGGAGAGGAAGATAAAGGAAATGTTCAAACCAAGAGAGTTTTCCTTAGAATGCTCCGAAGTATGAAGGATTTTCCCAGTAAGGTGTTTAATGATGCTTCATTAAAAGTTGATCAGATGAATTTGTATGAGCTGTTCATCAATATGTATCTACAGGAAGTAAGACAGTTGGTGAAGCGTGGGATAAAGTCAAATTATGTCGGGCAAGAAGATAATTTGCGTTATTACAAGGGAAAATTGCTTGTAAATCAGCAGGTGAGGGCGAATTTGGCCCACAAAGAGCGCTTTTACGTAGCCTATGAAGAATTCCATCCCAATAGGGCAGAAAACCGGCTTATAAAGGCAACACTCGCAAAGTTACAGAAATTGACAACAAGTGCAGAAAACTCAAAAGAGATAAGACGGCTACTAACAGCTTTTGAAATGGTGGATGCTTCGGTAAATTATGCGAAGGACTTTTCACAGGTGGTTATTAATAGAAATACAAAGGATTATGAAATGTTGATGCAGTGGTCAAAGGTATTTCTGATGAATAAGAGTTTTACTACATTTTCCGGCGCAACAGCATCAAGAGCATTGTTATTTCCGATGGAGTCTGTATATGAAAGTTATGTGGTCAAACAGATGAAAAAAGTTATGAGCCCAGATGGTTGGGAGGTTTCCAGCCAGGATAAGGGACATTATCTTTTTATGGAACCAAGGAGACAGTTTGCACTTAGACCGGATATTGTTATGAAAAGAGGAGAGCGTACAGTAATTCTGGATACCAAGTGGAAAAGTCTCGTTGATAACGAAAGAGTAAATTATGGTATTTCACAAGCGGATATGTATCAGATGTATGCATACTCCAAGAAATATAACACGCCTGAAATATGGTTGTTATATCCAGTGAATGATGAAATGAGAAATCATTATCCAATCCAGTTTGAAAGTGGAGATGGTACAACAGTAAATTTACATTTTGTTGATGTCGATAAAATAGAAGAGAGTTTGGAAGAACTTAAGGAGATAATCCGGTGATGGTTAGTTAGATGAAGGATGTGATTGATTATAGGGCTATGGATTATTATCAGAAGAGAAATAGGATGACTATTTTATGAGAGTATTTCTCAAGTTATCCTCATTGTATTTGCAGTTATCATTTGGACAAAAAATTAAGAAGAAAGGTATAACAGGAAGTAATAATGGTAAAGAAGATAATGCGTGATCCACTGTTTCTTGCACAGAAATCAGTGGATGCTACAGAAGATGACAAACAGGTGGTTACGGATTTGCTGGACACATTGAGAGCAAATCTTGACCATTGTGTTGGCATGGCAGCTAACATGATTGGCGTGAAAAAGAATATCATAGTGGTTGCGGCCGGACCATTCCAGTTTGCCATGATTAATCCGGTGATTACCGGAAAATCAGGAGCTTTTCAGACGGAGGAAGGTTGCCTTTCACTGGAGGGTGTGAGACCATGCACAAGATATAAAGAGATTGAAGTGGATTATCTCGACCAGAATTTCAAAAGGCAACATGGCAAATACACAGGCTGGACAGCACA